>FUWD013430077.1_pt1 | contig 21863 bp, 27 predicted proteins | sample 1063281 | NCBI WGS metagenome assembly FUWD01 (sample SAMEA79048168, study PRJEB19326) | metagenome | biome: marine | reverse complement strand
AAATCGAGTATTTTCTGCTTTCTGATATGAGATTGAGTTTTTCTGATTGTTTGCTTCATCAGTACTTTTTCGGTTATATACCAAATAGTAATCACGATATTTTCCGCTCTCAATATCCTTCAAAAAGTCATCTATTGTTTTGGTTGATTTTTTCATAGCCATCTATTTTTGTGATAGCACCATCAACTATATTATATCCTTCATTCTTCATGCGAACATGAATGCGTTTCAAGATACCTCCAAGCTCATCAAGTTTATTGAGTGTCTTGGTAGATAGAACGCTTGAACCCAATGAGGGACAACGTGGTGATGCTCTGTTGCAAGACAAAAGCACTCGTTGCCCCTCGTTGTTTTCAAACGAAAAGGCACCACCATCTGTACTATTGTCTTGCTTATTTATCATATCATTTATTGTTTATTCTTTCGACCTTTTTTAGGGTTTCGAAGACCCTTGTTTACCCGTTCAAATAACAAGTAGTTTTCGAACGTTTGTGCATTGAGACTGTTTATACGTCGTGCTGTTTTTGTAGGTTTTCCTGCATAAACAAGACGCTTGTTTTTCTTGTGCAAGTCTTCAATTTTCTTTTCATTCTTGAATACGGTTGCCATTGAATACCATTTACTATCTCGATTTTCATTTCGTGATGAATATGTAAGTTCGTAGCAATTCCGACATCCAAAATAGTCACCATCTTTATAGAGAACGCCCACTCTTTTACCGCAATGCGCTCCTTCCTTTGAAAGTGGGCATTGAAACCAATATCGTGAACCACCATAGTGACACTTTGTTTTGAGTAGATTTACCTTGTAATCATATTCAGTTTTTTCACCTGAACGGTTATCTGTTTGTGTGTAGATAAATCGAACGTACTTCTCATCTCCATTTATATTTACTTGTGCAGTAACACTTCCGTGAGAGCCATTTTCACCCCAAGAGATATTTGAATGCTTATATCCACCTTTCTTTTTGATGTCTTTCAAAAGCCACCAAACCTCAATTTTCTTACACCAATCTGCTTCTTTTTTACTCATATCACCGAAAACATTAGAGAAACGCCTGTTTTTACCAGACTTTTTACGAAACGAACCCATTAGAGCTATCAAGATTTACATCCAAAACATTAGGAAGTGGTGTTGCTTTACCATTCCTTTTTGACTGCATCCTCTCAAGTTCATGAAGAGCTTTATAGATACTTCTCTCGATGGTTGTCTCGTATCTGATAATCTTCTCGACCAATTCATTGTTGAAACTATCCGTAATGGCTTTCTGCTCTGGGTTGTCTTCAAACAAAGATGATGAAGAATTGGTGTAGTATTCCATCGCTGTTGCTTCTACCGACAATGCTCGTCGCAGTCGCCAGACACCTGAAACTATCCTTTCAACAAGTAAAACCTCAATAGCACCAATTGGCTTTAGATTTTCATGAATATCATCACTCAATACCGAAAGTATCTTTTCATCTTCTCCATCAATCAGAACTTCCTTTGAGAGCAAGCCATGTTTCAATGAATTGTATTTTGAAATTGCTTTTCCTTTCTCGGTCTTTGGACCTGTAGATTTATTTTTCATATTCATTTTCAAAGTTATCGAGTAATATATCTGGCTCTTCTGCAACGTTCACAACGTTCTCGTCGTTCACATCTTCACCTCGAATATCTGCATCCGTAATACCAAAGCGACCCTTCCACATATCGAGCTTTTTATCATTCTCACGAAAGTGAAGGACGAAACCTCGACGAGTTTTATAGGGTTTGAGTTGAAGTCTTGTGCGTAAATACCATCCTATTTTTTTAGGAGTTATCAGGTCATCGCCAGCATCAGTAAGTTGGTTCACTTCATCGGCAATTTCTTTCACTGTTACTTCAGAAATATCTTTTTCAAACTGAAGCTTGAGAATTGCGAATACAATGTCGCTCTCCCACGAGAGACCACGGTCTGCAACAAGTTCTTTGTTGTATTCAATGATAAATATCTTCAATTCATCACGAACAGATTTACTACGTATGATTGAAAGTAGTGGTATGACAATCTGGTTGAGACGAGGATGAATACCTTCAATCAATTCTTCACGTCGTTCCATTGGCTTGAAATAGTTATCAAACCTCCACTTCAACAACTTATTCCGTATGTCTGTAGCATCTGAATAGAAGTTCTCATCGAGTGTTCTTGGTATATCTGAACGAAGACTTCTTGCGCCCATTTCTTCAACCAAAAATCTACTCTCAAGTGCTTTGTCTTTGAATGTTTCTCGAGTTGCTATAATCTTTGGACCGTATACGTCATATGCTTTTACTTCAAAGGTGCCTCGACCCTCACTACGTAGAACAGGCATTCCATTTTGGTATCCTGTGTTCAAAATCTTTACGATGTCTGATGTCATATCAGAAAAACGAAAGTCTGCTTCATCAAGAATAAGAGTACCTCTTACTTCGTCGATAATACGAAATATAGGGCTTGGTGTAGTTGCGCCACCTGTAAAAACTGGCTTGTAGCATAATGAACCAATTGTCTGAATAAACCTTGATTTTCCACTTCCAAAATCTCCAATAGCTCGGAGGTATGGGACTTCATTGAACTTGTCATATAGCCAAGTAAATAGAACATAGTATGTTGCAATACGTTCAAATACTGGTGTTACTTCAAGATACTTATGAATAAATAGTCGAATATCTTCAAGGAGTGTTTCTTCATCAACATAATCAACCGCATCTGAAGGAAATAGCATCACACCCTTATCAATCAATCCGTAATGCGGTGATAGAGGTATATATATCTTTCCACCATTTTCAACTTCATTTACACGAAGCATGTCTCCTGATGGAGTAGCTTTTATAAAATCGGTTGTATGTTTTTCTCTGTCATAAACCATCTCGTACAAGGCATCAGATGTCTTCAGTGATGTCTTTCGAATTGGCTTCTCGTCTTTTTTGTCTTCATTATCTTTTTTCATATACATTGGATAGGTTATCTAGTAACGTTTTTGCAGACTGAAAATCCTCGTCTTGAGGTTCTTGCGATGGTTCGCAAACTCAAGCGGTCTGACATCAATCCTGTTACTCCAAAAACCATCCACCGCATCTGTAATTGTTGGATGTGCTGTGAATACAAAAGTCATCTTGGTCTGTGTGTGCGGAACAATATCTATTAATTTGTATCCCTTACATAAAAGAGCCGAAGCAACTTCTATATCCTCGTGATAAAAATAGTTCTCATAATCGTCTAGTGGGAGATATTTGTATCCCTCGTCCTGTGCAATATGTTTTTTCATATATATTTACATTTGGTTTATAAAGGGAGGATGACTTGTCCTCACTCTTTATGGCGAAAACTCACGCAAAACAAAAAAACCCAATAAAACATAGGGTTTTTCAATCGAGACTTTTCTTTACTTTTCGCTATGAGAGATTGCGAAACATTTCATCAATCTCTTCAGAGACACTCTCTTCCTCTTCAACCTCCTCAACTCTGGTTGGTGGAGCTAGATTTATTTTTATCTGATAGCCATCACTTTTTCCATATGGTTTGAAAGGGTCATAATCTATACCAAAGTATTTCTTCAACGCTTTTGCTAGATTTTGTTTCTGCTTTTTGTATTTTGCTCTGGCATCAGGGTTTCCTGCTGTTAGTGTGCCACCATGCTTTGCAAATAGAAGCAGTAGATACCATTGAACATTAGGTTTGCCATCTCTACCATCTGCAAATCCCATATCAGCAAAAGAAGTATCATGGCTATGACCTGAAGTTGTTATTGTTACCGCTTCACGGTTTTTGAATTGGATATATATATTTTCCCAAGTAGTTCCTGAAGGTATTGTGAATGGAAAACTGTGTTTTTTATGATTTTTTTCTGGTACCTGTTTCAGCTCAATAGGTTTTTCCTGAATACTGTTTTCAAAACTATGAAGATGCTTAAAGACATTTTCAGCCTTGTTTTGTATATCTTTTTCTGACGCTATCTTATTTCGATGCTTTGCTATAACACTCGAAACAATATCCAAATCCTTTTCTTCGGTAGTAAGCTCTTCTTGTTTTTCTGCAAGACTAATGAGTTTTACTATATCGCTGTGCGCCTTATAGAGTTTTGGTCTAACAGCATCCCAAGACAGTTTAGGTCCAATTCTAAAATCCATCAATTCATCTGAACCATTCCATTCCAACTCCGCAGAATATAGGTCGCCTGCAAATGGTCTAAAAAAATCAATCTTGTGGTATCTGATTTTTAAGTCATCAATTGCTTGAGGTATTTTCTCTGAAAGTAATGAATATGCTTTGTTTAAGTCATTTTCAGGTTGATGTATGCTCTGACAAAACAATTCAATTACATCCATGTATGCCTGATGAAGGTCTCGAAGAGAAAGCAACTCTTCTTTATTTGATGACAAAATGTCCTCGGTTTCCTTATCTTTCTGTTGCTCTTCAAATCTTCCAACATCATTCCAGTCTGTTTGTTGGCTTGGTGCGGTTATATCATAAGTGCCTTCAATTTCATCAAAATCAATAGTGAACTTATCATATGCTAAAAATCTTTGCACATTTTTTGCCAACAAGTGTGCATTTTCTGGATTTGGTTCATGTTGCAAGGGGTTAATAAACTTTTGAACCAAGCAGGCAATCTCATAGTCAGGGTCATCAAAATGTTCTTCAAGATGATTGAATGCTTCAAGTACCGTAACCCATTTTGTATTGGGGTACTGAATATCTTTTTCTAAAATCCCAAAGTCTTTAAGTATTGAGACTATTTCTGTACCTGTAAAAGCTTCGCCAATTTCTCGGGCAACCAATTCAAGCACTTTTTGTGATAGTTTTATATCTGTTTCCATATACATTTACATCAATTTTTCACCATACGTGCACTTTGTGAACGTTGTGAACATCGTGTATACTAATGGTACCAAATGTTACATAACCAATCAATCAACTATGAACAAAGAAAACCGCAACAAAGTGGATGATTTACCTGAACTTCTCACTCTTGAAGAAGCTTCAGAGTATCTCAAGTGCCATCCGAATACGCTTCGACAATGGGATAAAAAAGGGATATTACCAGCCATTCGACTTGGAGAACGCAGGGTCCGAAGATACAGAAAAGAAGACCTTCGTGCTTTCCTTGAGAAAAATAACGAGAATATATAAAAATATGAATTCAAAACCTTCAAGTAACCAAAAAAGAAAAAAAGATTTAATTAACACAGATAGTTATGATGAGTTACTTGATTTTAAGAGTAAATACTTCTTGTCGCACTTAATCACTTATATTGGCAATAAGCGAAAACTTTTGCCATTTATCAACGAAGCAATCGTTAAGGTAAAAAAAGATTTAGGGAAAGATAATATAACAGCACTGGATGGTTTTTCTGGTAGTGGGGTCGTTGCAAGACTTTTGAAATACCATACAACAGAATTATTCTCTAATGATTTTGAAGAATATACACACACAATCAATACAGCATACTTATCAAATAAAAAAGATGTTGATATTCCTAGGCTAGAAAAAGCAATCGAATATCTAAACGATAACAAGCTCAAGAAGACAAAATCAGATTATTTTATTACAAAAAACTATGCTCCGAAAAATGATAAGCACATAAAATCTGGAGAGAGGGTTTTTTATACTCGCCAGAATGCTGAAATTATAGATAACATTCGTTATCTTATTGAACACAAAATAGATGCTGACCTTAAGATTTACTGTCTTTCAGCTTTGCTTATTAAGGCATCTATTCATAATAATACATCGGGGGTATTCAAAGGCTTCCACAAGAAGAATGGTATTGGACATTTTGGAGGAGCAGGAGAAAACGCACTCACTCGTATTTTAGGTGAGATTGTTTTAGATGTTCCAATTTTTTCAGATGTTAAGAATAAGACAAAGGTTTTTTGTAAGGATACAAATGAACTAATTAAAGAACTTAAACCTGTTGATTTGGCATATTTTGACCCACCATACAATCAGCACCCGTATGGGTCAAATTATTTTATGCTTAATATAATCAACGGAGGTAAACCTGTTGCTATTCAAAATGGTGTCAGTGGAATTATAGAAGACTGGCAACGTTCAGATTATAATAAGGTGACTCCTGCTGAAAAAGCAATGGATGAATTGATAAAAAATACACCAGCAAAATACATTCTTATTTCATACAATGACGAAGGTATTATACCGATTGATAAGTTCGAAAAAATCGTAAATAAATATGGAGAATGGGAACTATTAGAGCAAGAATATAATACTTACCGTGGTTCTCGAAACTTACGAGGTAGAAGTAATAAGGTAAGAGAGTTTTTATGGCTTATCAAGAAAAACTAAACGAACCTATATTCTATAACTTCTTTGGAGACCTTAAGCATGATGTCAGCCATCTCTTCTACTGTCCAAGCTTCATACCTAAAAAGCATTGTAGATGGTTCAAAAGGTAAAAAATCTTTCTTTACAAAAATTCTATTTAGGGCAAAAAAATCGTTCATAGTTAGCACCCTGTCAATAATTGTTGAGCCGTCACTAAAATCATCTCCATTTCCAAAGCAAATAAAAGGTAATACACCTTCGTTCTTAAATAAAGCTCTAATTCCTATAAGGTTTTTTCCTAGGCGCTCAATAGCATTTCCACGTGCTTGCTTCTTTAACCCTTCCTTTTTTCGCTTGTCGTTAGTACCTTGGTGTTTTACTTCCGAAACAAGAATAATTCTTCTTTCGCCCTGCTTATTTGTTGCAAAGAGAAAACCGCCATCTGGGCTAATGAAAGTCGATTGCATAGGTTCACCAAAATCTTCAGCGTATTCTGGATATTGTCTGGATAACATCGAAATAATATCAACGAGTTTCATTGTCTTCTGGTGCTCAAACTCAAGTTGAGGATATTTATTACTTAAAGCATCAACTACTCTTAAAATAGCTTTATCAATATCTTTATCCATTTTTTTGGATTTTGAGTTTTTAATTGAGTGTTGATTTTTGTTTTTTCTTAAAAAGTCTGAACTTGCCATATATTACATTTATAGCACGTTTTAGCTTCTTAATCTAGATATATTGCAGTAAAACTATCCTATTAAAAGAAGCTCGAGGTTTTGTATAGAAGACTTTATATATTTGGTACTCTTAGATAGTTCTGAAAGCCATGCTAGTGGGTCACACAGGCAAAATAACAAAAGACAACTTCTAAAGAAGTTGTCTTTTGTTATTTTAGAAGCTGAATCGTTTCAGCTTCGGCCTGTGTGATAGGCGGAGTGTTGTGAGCTTGCGAACCACGTTGAAACAATGTTTAAACATTATTTCAAGGGTCGAGAACACTTGGTAGATTTAGAGCTTTAGCGAATAAATATAGTTAGTGATTCGTGACCACAAAGGACAAGACAATCACTCAGTATTTTTTTTCTTTGAATATAGTTGTTATCCCACGAGTAAGAGTGCTTACGCACTCTTACGTGAGAATCCAAAAGGTGTACTGAAACTGTAAGTTTCAATTCTCCGTGGGATCACATTTTAGGAAATCACAAGTTAGGACATCTTGCTAGAAACAATGGTGGCTGACCCCATTAACTTAGAAACAATGGTGGCTGACCCCATTAACTTTGACCCCATTAACTTGACCCCATTAACTACCAATTCATACTACAAAAACCTGTCCAGTGCCCACCTAATTTCTACTACAATACCCCTATGCATACAAAAACTAGAGATGAAGCTCTCGCAGAGCACCTTAATGAGGAACATCAGCAGTCACTATTTAAACTACCCAGGCAAGGCCTCACCAGTCTCAAAATGGGGTACCTTTCAAAAAATAAATAAAATACTACAGTCTCTGTTGGTATTTTCATTGCACAAAGGTGAAAATATAACTAAAATGTAGCTATGGAGAAAATATTAATCGAGGACATCCCACAGAGAGAGCCTGTTTTAAATGCAGAATCAGCGGAGCAGTTTGAAACTAAGCGACTTAATCATCAGTGGCTGCTGCTTACCGAAGTGATTCGTAAAGAAATACTGTCAGAACCTGAAACAAGAGAGCTGGTAGCCAGTTTTATAGATAGTCCAGTGAGTGAAGCCTTACCAGCAGAATTTCTAGAGAAAGTAGCCTCAAACCCAAGAGTGGCTCAACTGACGGCTAGATACAAAGACGAATTAGGGACTTACCTAAAAATTGAGTCAGTTCCTGATGAACAACTACAGCCCGACATTACTCATGCAGCAACTAGAATTAGTCCAAGCGGTAGAGTGAGCTATTTGCAGTCAGTGTATGGTGAGGGCACGTCTGAATTTTATAAAGCACTACAAGAGCAAATTACTGATGGAAAGTTTTTGAACGGTGTCACGGTCCAAGAAAAACTTCTCACTGCCCAAAGGTACCGCTTTGCTAGAGATGTAAAAATGTTGGCGCTGCAGGCTGAAGTTGAGGGCTCACCTACTGAAGTAAATAGAGATGGCTGTATTGAGCTAGCAAGCGGAACAACCGTCATGCTCAATGTAGAAGACGAGCAAGTGAAGCAAGACCTGCTAAATCCGCAAAATTGGGAACGGAGAAAGCAGATAAAAGATAGAGTGTACGTAATACAAGTAGGTGAGTCTTGGTATATACTCAAAGAAAAAAAGACCGCTCGGCACACTGATACCAAAAAAGGGGGTCACAAATCGGGACTGAGTTCACACGGTGAATTTGAAACTGCAAAATATTTTCAGGAAAATGGTCAGGTTGAAAAAGGGAATGTTGGAGTCGTCTGGGAGAAACCATTAGCGACGGTAAAATTTCCTGATGAGTATCAGTTTACGATATTTGAATATGAGCAAGGCTTACTTGAGGAAGGTAGCGTACAGGAAACATTGTGTCAGCAAATACTAGAAAACGCAGAGCAGTTTGTAGACGAATACGAAACAGTGCGTGATCTCGCAACTACATACATCGACAGTCCTCAGGTGCTAATGCAAAGCTTTGAACCATCAGAGTCCTTCTTAAAAAAACTACTTACATATGTAGGGTTAAAAAAGGAAGACGAAGTTCCTGGGCTATCATTTGCAGATTTTGCTCAAGTTAAGGCTCTACGCATGACCCGACAGTCTAGGGACTTAATGAGTGAAATCATGCTTACTAACGGATATAGTAATAGTGACACGGATGGATATGCATACAAAATTAACCAGAAAGAAGGTCGCGTACAGCTAGAAATCTGTGGTTTTGATTTTGAGTACTTTAGAAAAATAACTGAACAAGTAGCTAAGAAGAGGTTAGAGAGTTATAAATACTACTCCGCAAAAGATGGTATTGGTTTTGTACAATGGGGTAGTGGCGAGGTTACTCGGACACAAAGAGCTGGATATCTTGCACTATTGGCATCTGAAGGAATCTTTCCCGAGCCAGACGAGAATTAATCAGGCGAATGATAACCCTGGCGACCACAACTTAGAAAGTAAAACTTTTGAGATAGATTTGACCAGAGGGAGAATATACCCAAAAGGCTGTAACAGTCTGGGAGACTGTTACAGAAGGTTACCTAGTATCTTGAAGCTTTAATTAACCGTATCCCCATTAACGCATTAGAGCCATGAGTACAAAAAAGCACCCCAAGGTGCTATTTTTGTGAGTGACCCAAAAGGAATAGTGTTCTAATTTCAAGCTGTTTTACAAACTCAGTTCTATTAGACCTCCAAAGCTAAATCACGAACAAATTTGGAAACGCTTTTACCACTAGCTTTTGCATTTAATTCAATTTTCTTTCGTTGCTCGGCAGTTGTTCTGAATCTAATAGAGCCAGACTGCTTTTCTTGATACGCTTGTTCAGCTTCAACTAAATTCGGTAAATCCAAGATGAGTGCACCAACGTCTTCAGCTTCAAACTCTTGACCAATACTTGCTGCTTTGCAGTCAATATAGACAATGTTGTTCTTTTGCTCAGTCAGTGTGTAGGAGTGTTTCTTGTTGCCAACAAATACAGAGCCTTTTGTTGTTTTCATATACTTGTTTATATATTAACCAATTATTATTTTGATTCTACGATGTGCCTCTTTCTTCATATATTGCTTACACTCATTTTTATGAACCGCTATAATTAAATCCCGGTCAAACAATCGATGCTTGTACTTTACATGACTTCCTTTGGCTTCAATCTTTTCAAATTCATACCAGCCTAAAATTTTTTGTAAATCCTTGTAGCTAACATTAGCAGGATTTTTCATAAAATTGTTATATAACTTGTCGCGCTGGGTCATGAAATTGTTTTAAATTAGCTATGATAAACTATGCGACTTGTTACTACAATATCATTATGTAGCTACAGATGTCAATACTGCAAGCCTGCATTTATTAATGGACTTGTTAACACCTATTTTACAATCCTGCTCCAATTTGTAAACTACCCAGGCAAGGCCTCGCTAGGCTCTTTGTTTAGAGAGGCGGAAGATTGGATCTTTGATCAGTATCCTGGTGCAGAACGTTCTTATGAAGAAGAAGTGCTCTAGCATTATGCAGAGGGCGCAGCAAAGTCGCTTCTTGCCGAAACATCGTCATTAAGACAACAGCCAACATGAAAGTGAACCATCCGCCCTAGATTTGGGCGGATGATTTTTTATGCCCATCTGCTACAATACCCCTATGCATACAAAAACTAGAGATGAAGCTCTCGCAGAGCACCTCAACGAGGAACATCAGCAGTCACCATTTGCCGACTATTTTAGAGAGATTATTTATGGAGGGATTGATGGGATTATTACTACCTTTGCGGTAGTGGCTGGATTCTCTGGGGCGGCGCTTTCAAGCGATACAACTACACAATTATCATTCTTAGTGGTACTTCTGTTTGGTCTGGCAAACCTATTTGCAGATGGGGTGTCTATGGGGCTGGGGAGCTTTCTTTCAGTACGTTCTGAGCAGGACTTGTACAAAGCAGCCCGGGCTAAAGAGAAGTACGAGATAGCAAACAACGCACAGATGGAGTATAGCGAAACTGTCACGATTCTTATTCAGAAAGGGTATACAGAAACTGATGCTACCGCAATGGCTGATCTCTACAGAAAGAATCCTGCGTACTGGCTGGACTTTATGATGAACCATGAACTTGAGATGCCTGACCCAACGGGACATAATCCGGTGTATACAGGATTAGCCACGTTCGCTTCATTCTTAGTATTTGGAATCATCCCACTGTTGCCGTTTATCTTTCTTGGTGGCGCATCATCAACAGTACTATTTGTCTATTCAATCATCGGTACATTCTTGGCATTGGTGCTGTTGGGAGTGATGAAGTGGAAGGTAGTCGGAGCTGGTCTGAAAGCTTCACTGTTTGAAGTAGTTATCGTAGGATCAGCTGCTGCAGCAATTGCGTACTATGTAGGGACATTCTTTAGTATATAAGTAAAGATACCAGCGTGATATAATTACTTTCTATGAACAATATGCAACATTCTAAAAATTTTCCTGATAGTTTTTATCGAGTTTCTGTAAAAGGACTTTGCATACAAGATGGAAAGATTTTTTTAATGAAGGAATCGTCTGAGAAAAGTGGTAAGTGGATGCTCCCAGGTGGTGGTCTAGACTTTGGAGAAAGTATGCAAGAAGCACTGGCTCGCGAAATTGAAGAAGAGATGAGTCTCCTGGTTACAAGTATGGAAAAAGCACCCTTGTACACGTGGACAAGCTTGTTTAAAAATGAGAGAGATATGGATTGGTATTATTCAGTAGTTCTCGTGTACAAAATCGAACTGAAAGATTTTAATTTTACACCATCAGCAGAGTGTGAAGAAGTTGGATTCTTTTTACCTGAAGAGCTAGGCTCACTCGATATGTACCATCAGTCGGCAAAACTTAGAGAGGTGATTAACGCTGCCGATTTTCAATAAAAAGGGAGCTGTACACATACTTTTGCACCTACTTGTACACAGAGTTATACAGAGGTTTATCCACTAGTTATCCCCAGAATACCTAATGAGAAAGGTTTAGAAAGGGTAGGGGCATATTGACATTCATATTACAAAGTATATACTTTGTAATATGAAAACAACAACCAGTATAAAGCTTGATACACAAGTAAAGGAGAGTGCAGGAAAATTAGCATCCGAACTTGGTGTTTCTTTGAGTGGGGTTGTTAATATTCTCCTTAAAAATTTTGTGCAAGAGCGGCGGTTAGTAATTAGTGCAGAACTGGAACTTAATGATGTGACAAAACTAAAATACGATGAAATGTTACAGGATATTGAGAAAGGAAAGAATCTTTCTCCAGCGTATTCCAGTGTGGCTGATTTGATGGAGTCTTTGTCAGTATAAATTTCTTATGAAAATCATCTTTCATAAGAAATTTCAAAAAGCATTTTTGAAACAACCTCAATCAGTTCAAGACAAGTTCAGAGAAAATATTTTTGAATTTTCAAAAGATGAGTTTCATTATCTTTTGAACAATCATGCCTTATCGGGAAAATATAAAATGATGAGGAGTATCAACGTCACCGGAGATGTTCGTGTGCATTACACAAAGGATGCTACACACGTTATTTTGTTGAATATTGGTACACATGCACAGCTGTATAAATAATTTTCATAGGCTAAAAATATTTTCACTGCTCAGATTCTGAAAAGCAAACCATAAGAAAAACGACCCCAAAAGGTCGTTTTTCTTACCCTCCCTCACATCTTAAATAATTTTAAATCCGTTTCGTAAGTAGTTCCCGTTTGCTTCAGATATGAGGCAGATAAGAAAAAAGACGCGAGTCGTACTTGTTGGTACGGTGAGCGTCTTTTTTCGAAATCTAACGAAGTAGCTGGAGTGGAAGGGGGCTACTTCGTTTTTAGGGTGACGTATATGTCTTCTAAGGCTCTGACCGCATCCCCCGCAGAAATATTATTCTGGTGGTACTTGATGTTGGTGCAATCACCAGCTGCCCAAATGCCGGGAGTCATTGTTTGTTGTGTCCATGGGTCGATTACCACTCGGTTGTAATCATCAAGCTCAACAGTATCTTTTAGGAAGTCGGTGTTTGGAATCATTCCAACCTCTACAAAGATACCGGTGGTAGCAATTTCATGCGTAGCTCCAGCTGTATCAGTATAGATCAGTCCTGTTACGAATTTATCTCCGGTGATCTCTTGCAAGTTTGCATTGAGAATTCCCGTCATATTTTCATGAGCCAGTACCTTCTCTACGGTGACGGGGTCAGCCCGGTACGCGTCACTTCTTTGCAGTAGGGTAACGCTCTTGGTGTACGCCAGGAGCTGCGCTGCGGTCTCAAAACCAGCATTTCCACCTCCAATAACCACTACGTCTTGTCCGCCGAACATGGGGCCATCACAGCTTGCACAGTAGGTTACTCCTTTGTGCTCAAAAACATCAGCTCCAGGAACAGTGAGCTGACGTCGCGTAGACCCCGTAGTTACTAGAATAGAGCGTGTTTCTGCCGTGTCACCATTTTCAAGCGTGACGGTAAAGGTGTCACCGTTTTTTATAATGTTAGTGACAAGACTATTTTCACGAATATCAACAAACTCACCAGCATACGCACGGAGGTGGTCCTCCAGGCTTTTTGCAAGGTCTGGTCCAGAGAGAGATGTGGTGCCAATCCAGTTTTGAATATCAGGAGAGACGATACTTTGCCCGCCCCATTCCTTGGTTACAAAAAGTGTTTTTAGTTGTTTTCGTGATGCGTATACACCGGCTGCAGTTCCTCCAGGTCCTCCACCGATAATAAGTAAGTCGTACATGTCAGAAATTGTCTATGGGCTAAATAATTCCCCTAGTATAGCTGATTTTGTGCTCTGGGGCTATGGTAGGGGAATGATGATAGGCAAGTATAAGCGCAATGGCGAGAGTCTATTTGATTACGGACTGGAACAGGGCTAAGTTACTTGAAGTTTTTGACGGATGCTATCTATTGTCTTGCAATACATGAGGACCGCTTAGTTTGCGTGAGGTACGAGGTACATATGAAAAAAGACGCGAGTCGTACTTGTTGGTACGGCAAGCGTCTCTTTTTTGTAATGTAGCAAAGTAGATTGCGTGAAATAAACGTTTCTCTATTTAAGCTTTGAACGTCGTAGGAATGCTGGCACAGCACCCCAGTCTTCATCATCGTCTTCGTCGATTGGGTCAACTGGTCGTGATTCTGTTTTGAAGCTTGATTTCTCGGCTTCTTTTTTTGATGCTGGTGCAACAATAGGTTCTGCTGTCGCTTCAGGCTCTTCTTTTTTCCGAGGTGAGGTCAGTGAGTTGAAGATTCGCCCACGTCCTTCCTCTTCAGGTTCCTCAGACATGTCTCGTGATGCTGGAGTACGGAATACTGTAGAAGGTCCTCCTTGTGAACTTTCTGGTTCAGGGAAGCCGGTAGCAATCACAGTAACTTTTAGTTCATTCTTTTTAATTTTTTCGTCCCTAATAGCTCCAAAGATTACTTTTGCGTGTGGATCGATAGATTCGGTGATCACACGGGCTGCATCTTGAATTTCAAGCATTCCCAGGTCATCTCCACCGGCAATGGCGAAGAGTACGCCCTTAGCTCCAGTAATTGATACTTCAAGTAGTGGGGAATTGATAGCTGCTTGAGCTGCTTCTTCTGCTCGTTTGTCGCCAGTAGCAACGCCGATACCCATAAGTGCGGACCCGGCATTTTCCATAACAGAACGGATGTCAGCAAAGTCAACATTAATGATACCAGGCATAGTAATCAGGTCAGAGATACCTTCAACCGCTTGCTTGAGGATGTCATCACACATTCCAAAGGCGTTTCTGACAGTAGTTTCTTTATCTACGATAGCTAACAGTCGGTCATTCGGGATTGTGATCAGAGCGTCTACTTCTTTCTTGAGTTCTTCGATGCCTTGCATCGCCAGACGCATTCGTTCTTGTCCTTCAAAAAGAAATGGCTTTGTCACAACTCCAACGGTAAGTGCCCCACTCTCTCGAGCAATTTTTGCTACTACGGGAGCTGCCCCGGTTCCAGTTCCTCCACCCATTCCTCCAGTAATGAAGATCATGTCGGTACCCTTAAGCGAGTTAGAAATCTCTTCACGAGTTTCCTCAGCAGCTTTACGTCCCATCTCCGGGTTGCCACCAGCACCAAGACCTCGAGTAAGATTTTTACCAATGTGGATTTTCTTTTTTGCCTGTGAGTTGTGTAGGTCTTGGGCGTCACTGTTGATAGCAATAAATTCAACCCCTTTGATCTTATTGTTGATCATGTGGTTTACAGCATTGTTCCCTGAACCTCCTATACCAACAACACGAATACGTGCGAATGATTCTACGTCTGTTTTAATCTGTTCCATAATAATGTATTAAATAATTGATTCCCACACTGTACAGACGCTCTACAACCCGTAACAGATAATTAGTAAGTACCAACATAATACACGCTCAAATTACTTCTGTCACCATATTGACATAACTGTGTTTCGTGCGATTGAGAAAACCATTGTATGAAAGAATTGTAGCTTAAATAACTCTAAAACTGGGCTAGGTACGAGATGTGCTGGTGGAAAGAAAATATGCTGTACTTGCTGGTACTGTGAGTTTTATTTCCACCAGCACATCGAAGTAGATTGTTCAGTTTTTGATTTATTTTAGGGGAGGAATTGGCTGAACCACTGCAGGACATTATTCTTCGTCTTCCGTGCGATGCCAACACTGTTTCCTTCTTCTTCGTCACTAGCTCCCCACATGCACAGACCATAGGATACGGCCCATGAAGCGTCGCGAATCTTGCCGTTTTGCCCGGGGTCAAGGGTTGCGATACGAGAAGGGAGCTTTAGAGCTGCTCGGGCAAGATCTTGGATAGTTGCTACTCCAGAGCCACCGCCAGTAATGATGATTCCTGCAGGCAGAAGTCCATCACGTTGAATCTTTTTTAGATGGGCTTGAATCAGTTCAAATATGTCTGTCAGACGCGCTGCGATAATCTCATCGAGTTTTCGTTTAGAATAGTTTGCACTACTCATGCCACCACGCTTAATTTTCTCAGCTTCTTCAAGAGGGATTTTGAGTCCAAGTGCAATGTCGTTGGTAATGTCGTTTGAGCCAAGCGGAAATACTTTTATGGAAATAGGGGTGCTGTTTTCGAATACTACTATTGAAACGGTTTCTGCACCGATGTTTGCCAGCACACAACCGGCCCGTTTTTGGGCCTTGGTGAGCATGACGAAACTGGCAGCAAGTGACGACGCCATAATGTCCTCAACTGCAATGCCTGTATTTTCAATTGCAGTAACTAAATCGTTAAGGTGTTGTTCGAACGTTGTTATAAAAAGTGACTCTACCTCTAACTTCGTACCTCGCATGCCTTGTGGTTTGCCAAGCACCAGTTCTCCGTCAACTCGGTAGGAGAGGGGGATGGCATGTAGGATTTTACGGTTTGGTATATTTTCAAGAATGCGCTCCTCACTATCCTGCATGGCTTTCTCGAGGTCCACAGGGGTTATTTCGGAGTCAGCTCGTGAAGTAATCACTTCTCCTCGTGAAGTAATTTCATCGATACCAACACCACCCATTGCCACGTATGCTCGTTTCACATCTACACCGGCTGCTTTTTCTGCTTGTGCAACGGCACTACGTACGCTTCGGATGACGTCTGTATCGTTGATGATGTAGCCATTACGCAGTCCTCGACTTTCTGCATACCCAGTACCGATAATTTGTGGAAGTGACCGTTCACCTTTATTTTTCGTGACACGAACAATAACTACCTTGACTTGGTAGGTTCCGACGTCAATTCCCGTTATTATCCGATCTGCCATTGTCTAGAGTATATCACCTGCCTGGTATATAAACGTGTGGATAGAAAGTGACCCATGTCACTTTCTATCCGTTTCTCATGCTAATGAGAACGGCCGATGTGAAGCGTAGCTGAAGCAGGCCGAGGAGGGAAGGAGCTCAGTTTTGAAATACCAACACAAGAAACCCTACGACCCATGTCACTTTCTATCCGTTTCTCATGCTAATGAGAACGGCCGATGTGAAGCGTAGCTGAAGCAGGCCGAGGAGGGAAGGAGCTCAGTTTTGAAATACCAACACAAGAAACCCTACGACCCATGTCACTTTCTATCCGTTTCTCATGCTAATGAGAACGGCCGATGTGAAGCGTAGCTGAAGCAGGCCGAGGAGGGAAGGAGCTCAGTTTTGAAATACCAACACAAGAAACCCTACGACCCATGTCACTTTCTATCCGTTTCTCATGCTAATGAGAACGGCCGATGTGAAGCGTAGCTGAAGCAGGCCGAGGTGAGAAGTGACTCAATGTCACTTCGCAAGTGGTTACCTAATATTCTGAAGGATGAAGAATGTTGATAACCTGAACAGCTGCTGTAAGCAGGGAGGGAGCTCAATGTCACTTCGCAAGTGTGAGATATGCTGGGAGCATATCGCAAGACCTTTTGAGAAATTTTAATTTCCAAAAGGTGTACAGTTCCTGTAAGGAAGACCTAATATTCTGAAGGATGAAGAATGTTGATAACCTGAACAGCTGCTGTAAGCAGGGAGGGAGCTCAAACTGATAATAAGAAACTTATGCAGTAATGTTTTTGCTCTGCAAAATTTTCACGGCTTCACCGTCGATCAGTACTGCCTGATCGTCAGTAAGATGAATGGTGCGGAATCCTTTTACTTCTAGTTCTGTTGTAGCTCGCTTTATGCGCTCTGCATATTTCTCTTTCTGCACGTGTGGAATAATGACAAAATCCACCAAACCCATACCAGTATATTCGGTGAGGCCGGGCGCAAGGTCTGGGTTGTCAAACTCGCGGGCTCCACATAATGTGGGGCAGCATACTATAGACCCAGCGCTCGAGCCAACATACACCAATCCCTTTTCTATATACTCCTGAATTATTTTGTCAAACCCACTTTTTTTCATGTGTTCAAATAAATAAAATACGTCACCACCAGCCACTAAAACAAGGTCAGTGTTCTCTAGATGTGCTCGTAACGACTTCTGATTCTGTTTCTTTAAATCTATATTAGTTACCGAAAAACCTAAGGTGGTCATTGCTTCACGATCAACGTACACAAAGTCTTTGTCTTCGTAGGGGTCACCAGCAGTGGGTATAAACAGTGCATGAATCGTGTCTTTTTTAGGTAAAAGTGGTATGGCTAATACTAGAGTGTTTTTAGCGTATGATGTGAGGAGTAGTTTTTTCATAAACTTGTTATTACTTCAACCCATACTTCCGACAGTACTTCTTTTCAGCTGTATCCATTGCATCTCCATGGTCCATACCTTTTAGATGCAGACACGCATGAATGAACAGAAAGCCCACGTATCCATCATGCGTCATGCTGAATTTGGGAGCTTCCTTTTTTGCGATAGTTGGAGTAATGAAAATTTCACCTACAGCCACATCAAGCGGAAAGGAGAGTACATTGGGGGTATAGTCTTTTCCTCGGTACTGCACGTTCAGTGCTTGCGAACGGGTACCACCGATAAAAGCCAAAGCAAGGGTATAATTTTTCCCTAAGATGTCATTTTTTATGTCTTCATACGGGAGCGGTGGGTATGCTCGCGCAGTGCTTGTAATCGAGAATTTTTCCATACATTATTTGGGTAGTAGTGTAGCATGCGTAGTTTCAAAAAAACCGCCTGGGTGGCGGTTTTTTGAGGATGCAGAGTGCTTATCGTCGTCGTCCTGGTCGTTCTTGGATCTTACCAAGCTTGAGTTGCATTTCATACACCTCTTTCTTGACCAGTTTCTTTAAACGAGCTGTTTTTTGCACGTTACCACTTTTTGGTCGGGCGAAATAACGATTTTTTCGCATTCGAGGGATAATACCTGAGCCTTGTACTCGTTTAGTAAATCGACGAATAACGTTTGCGCTACTCTCGTTGTTATTCTTTTCTATTTGTACGTTTGTTGCCATATATGCGCGCTAGAATAGCATGTGTAGGTATATGCTGCAACCCCTAATTCACCGCATGTGTGTCATAACACAATCACTGTCCAGTTGGACAGTGATTGTGAGTACTTAGGTAGTCGCCACGTGTGGTGATCGTCTAAATTTTGTCAGGAGTGCTTCGATTGTAAGTTGCTCTTGGGTACGGGTTTGCATGTTGCGAAGTATCACTTCACCGACAGAAAATTCTTTCTGACCCATGATTACCGTATACGTAACACCTTTGTTTTCTGCTTCACGTAGTTGTGATGACAATGAATCACTAGCGAGATCCTGGTAGACGTTTATTCCTATTTTTCGTAACTCATCAACCAAGATAAGGCTTTTAATTTTTGGTCCAAAACCAAGCTGGACAACAGAGACTGTGGGAGTTTGGAGCTTTATCTTTGGGAACCGGGCTGGTGATTTTTTACCTTTTAGGATGACCACGGCACCGGCCGCAGCTACTTGTCTTTTTGTGTTGCGAGCAACAAACTCACTATACCGTCCGCCTTGGATAGTCAGTGAAGCGTCACGATCACGTTCTCCTTCTTTATCAAGTAGGTCGACACTAAATAATGCATCTGAATAACACTCATGATGACCAATTAGTTTTGGATCAATTTCGTATTGTGTTTCAGCCAGGTCTAAGTATTCAATAATCTCTCGAAAATGTTTTCGACTTTTGTCAGTGAGGTACTCCAGAGGATTCGGCGACTTATAGGCTAGTTCATGTTCTTTTTCGATAAGGTACGCCAGTGCAGTCAGGGTATGTTCCTTCATAAGCTCACGGGCCGCTTCAGGCATGTCTTCCAGACGCTTCTTAAGATAGTTGGTCAGTTCACGAATGTACCGTACTGAAGAATCTCGGTCGCCGAGCGAATTAATTCGTACCGACTGGTTTTTGTAGCCGAGGTCAGCCGCAACTGCTTTAGTGGTATGAATAAGGATTGCCTCAGCAATACTCTTTTCCACGTTGTATACCTGGAGTGACAGTGCTGCGTCACCGGAACGGGGAACTTGTTCAATGGTGTAGAAAAGTATAGGTTCTTCAATCTCATGGAACTTTGAATCACAAAATGCCGTCATACCAGAAGTAAGTAGTCCATGCAGAGCATCTGTCTTCCGGTCTGCCGCTGAAGACGTGTGCACTAGTTTCTTACCACAACTCTTGCACGCCGGATGCTTCTTGACTGTCGGTACACTTTTGAATCCAAAATACTCTGCAGTATTTGTTGCTTGCCTTAAGAACTCTGTAGCAGTAGTTTCCATAATATAAGTGTTAGTTAGTAGTGCTGATATCTTCAATGTCAGTACCTGATAAATCGCTTGCTCCTGGGGTTACTTCGATTTCAGTAAAAGGGAATAGACGCAGGAATGCCTCGCCGATGATATTTTCTCGCTTCAGAACTCCCCACGTACGAGAGTCTGAGCTCTTGTCTCTGTTGTCTCCCATTACAAAGTATTCATCTTCGTCAAGCTGTTCTGTAAGGAAGGTGCTGGGCGCCATGTCTGCGATGTATGACTCGTCCAGTATATATCCGTTTGGATGCTCTTGATTGGTGATAGTGACTACGTTGCCATCGATACTGATGGTGTCACCTGGTGTGCCAATAATTCTCTTGATGAAGAATGTCGATGGATTTCGTGGATACCGGAAGACGATTACATCTCCTGGTTCTGGCTCATGTAGCCGGTAGGAAACCTGATCTACGATAAGGTACTCTCCAGTATGGAAGGTATTTTCCATGGATGCTCCCGATACAATAAATGGTTGCGCAATAAACATGCGCACAGGAATGACGATAATCAGTGCAATGAGTGCAAACTGAATAATTTCTGTAAGTGGGTGCGGCTGCTTCTTTTCTTTGTTTGAAACTTCCTCCACTGCAGTTGTAGTGTTGTCTGATTCTGCTTGATTGTTGTGTGATGTACTCATAACGTTTTTAGGGATGTAGTACACACAGTATAAGCGAATTTTACCTTTGCCACAAACTTGCGATTATATAGTCACAGACAGGGCTTTTTTAAGTATTTTTACACCTTCATTTTTTAGGATGTGCTACACTTTTGGTGAATGAGACAATGAGCGTAGCGATTATGTCGAATTTATGTCCGAATTTGTCCCTCCCTAGGGCAAATTCCTGGACCAAGCTATTAAAATGAAATTATGTTGTATATTATTGGATTAGGAAATCCTGGAAAAGAATACGAGCACACTCGACACAACGTCGGGTGGATGGTGCTTGATTATCTCGTGTCACTTTCTTTGCCGTCTCCTGTATCTTCAAGTAAGTATGCCGGACGGATTTCAGCAGGTGTACTTGCTGGTGAAGAAGTAATGTTGCTGTATCCAGACACATTTATGAATAAATCAGGTAGTGCGGTGAAGAAGCTGGTTCCAAAAGGTCAGGAAGGGAACCTGGTTGTGGTGTATGACGATGTGGATATCCCAGTTGGCGAAATAAAGGTTTCTTTCGGGCGCGGTGATGGTGGGCATAACGGTATCAAGTCAATTGTGGCTTCGCTTGGTACAAAAGAATTTACGCGAGTGCGGATTGGTATTGCTCCTAAAAGTTTTTTTGGAAGAACTAAGCGTCCTACAGGAGATAGGCTACCCAAGCATGTGCTGGGAGATTTTAAGAGGCGAGAGCAGAAAGATTTGCAAGCAGGGCTGGAGAAAGCCAGGGTTGCGATTGAGACAATTGTGAATGAGGGAGTAGAAAAAGCGATGAACGATTGTAATTAATGGTAAGAAAAGACACTCATTCATGAGTGTCTTTTCTTGTGCTTCTGTTAATTAGTACGCAATGTGTGGTGGAGTAATTTCAGTACAAAAGAAAACGCCACCCCGATGTTCTGAGGTGAGCGTTGTATGGTCTCGCTTGTGAAGACCATTACTTGGTGATTCTGGCAGCTTTCCTCTGCTGCAAGAACAGGTTCACAGTACACAGTGCTGCAAGCCCTGTGTTTACCGCCATTCCCCATGCGAGGAGTGGGTCTGCTGGGAGCATGACGTGCATGCCCCATGCAG
>FUWD013232435.1_pt1 | contig 21865 bp, 29 predicted proteins | sample 1063281 | NCBI WGS metagenome assembly FUWD01 (sample SAMEA79048168, study PRJEB19326) | metagenome | biome: marine | reverse complement strand
CGCCAACACCAAAAGCCGGTCGTTCTCTAGAGCCTGCTCTTTTGCGGCCTCTAGTTCATTAGCGGACATTGGTAGATAATCTTCGGGTTTATCCTTGTATCTATGTTCAGGCTCTGTGAGGCGATCAAGGAAGCGTTTGAAAGGGTTAAATTCTTCCGGCGGATCGGTACGGTTAGGATCTTCGCAGTTATAAAACATAATTAAAGCTCCAGCGATGGGCATAGACTTAGGGTTTCGGCTTTAGCCTCTTTTAAGTGGTTGTAATGCTCGTTTAATAGTTCTGCAGTAGATTCCGACATATCAGACCAGCCGTTCAAATCTCCTAAAGTGTCGCACAATGCGCGCTCTATTAACAAAAGTATGAGCGCGCCATTTTTCGGGGTAATATGGCCAGCTTCTGCGCGGTAATAATCAACAATTGTAGCTAATCGATCCACTTCAGCCTGTAATTGGTGCATGTTTATCGTATATTCTTTATTCATGGGTTTCCCTTTTTTGGTTAGTAGGTTTAAAAATTACCACTATTAAAGCGGCAATCTCAAAAACTGCTAAACTTCCTTATAATATGGGGTCGATAATTTTGCGGCGATTGTAGTGTATTACTTTTGGCCCTTATAGCAGGTTATATGGCTATATTTGAAGCCATGTTCGTCTGAGAATCTATAAGCAAGCGCCTGTATATGTTTTATTCCGCCCATTCACTTACGTTGATCTTTTCTCGCTTGCTAAAATAAAACCATACGTTAGAATATTCCACAGGTTTAATTATCTTAGCGGTGCGCGTGGATTGTTTAACCCACAGGTTACCATTTTTTTCAAATTCTAAACCTGTTCCAACATCTTCAAAATCTACCTGTAATCTGTATTTCATTATTCCACCCCACTATTCATCGTTTCAACGTGTCTTTGGTGCATGTATCGCCCCATTTTAATCAATGCTTCTGCATCGTCCACACCAATTCCGTGATGCTCCGCTATTTTTTCCACTGTCAGATAATTATTGAACCAGTCCATATAAAAATCTATTAACTGTACGCCCATTAATGCTCGATAATTCATTGTGTCACCTCGTCATTAAATACTATGCCGCATAGTTCGTAGTCTAATTTATTAAACGTATCCCAGTCGAAACCGGAAAAAGCTTTAGCGGCATATTCTGGCCACTGATATGCCAGACCTTTAGCCATTAGCGAGGATGGGCGACAGTGTAAGATGTCACTAGGGCGCATGTTAGTTGATTCTAACGCTTGACCAAAAAACTTGATCACGAAGTATTTAGCGGACAATGACGCGGGGTTACCGAATGCGGCCGTGTAATTTTCTGGACTATTGTCTCTATGCTGTCGTTCGCTTTTCAGCTCCGACTGATACATTTCTTCTCGGTAGGGCCTCCAATCGATATTATCAAACCTTTGCATGCGGCAGTATCCGTCTTCGATCATGTTCTTAATGGCTGTCTTATTCATTGCGGTGTTCCCTTTAGGTTATTGAATAGGTATAAAAAAGAGCACTCTCTCGAATGCTCTTGATATCGCTACTTAACTCCGATCCATATCAAAGCAAATACCGCTGCGACTGATAAGGCGATATAGGCCGTCTCTATGTTGATCCTATTCATCTCGCGTTTATTCATCTCCTTCTCGGCTAGATACTTCATAGCGGCCTTCTCAGTCACTCGATCAAGGTATAATTCGTTGATGGCTCTATGGATCTCTTTCTTGTCTGATTTATTCATTGGCTGGCCCCTTAATTTATTAGTGTTAATTGAACAATATAGGCGAACATCACCAATGGTACAGATACAGCCAAGACCATCAATGCGCTTTTGATCTCTTCCCGTTGCTTTCGCTTTTTAGTGTAGTAGCTCATTAGATTGCCTATTTAGTTAAAGTGATTATTCTCTTTCCTTTCCATGATTCTATTGTATCAAATTAATCAATCAATTATCAACATTATATTGTTATATAAGCATAAAAAATCGAGTCTGGTTTGATTAGCATTGTGTTATTGATAGTTTATTCTTATTATTAGGGCGATTGATTCGATTTAGTTATAAGTGAAAGGGAATGGATTAGACTTTAAGACGGCCAAAAGCCATTGAATATCAAGATAAATCGAACACTATTTAAACCGTAAACAGTAACAGAAACAGAGGCTTAACCCATGGGCATGATACAGAATATCAACATAAGCGATCGGCTAACCGATTGCCTGGACAATGATTGGATTGATCTGGTCGATCACTTGGACGGCATAACGAATGCGCTGATGGATATCCCCGAGGCTGGCTCGACAATGCGTACCGCTTTGATTGAATGGTGTGCTGAGGTAGATACCCGAACCGCTGAGCTAACCCGTGACATCACTCAAACCGATGATGAAGGGTCTGAGCATCACCAAACTGAATGGGGGGTACAGGGGGGTCATATCCAGTCAGAGAGCCTCGACCCCCTCCTAAGTACGGCCAGCTTTTTAAAGGGTTGTGACGATAAGTTCGGATGCGAGAGTTAATCTATTCCTTTGTCTATTCCGTTGTCTAAGGCTTTGCTGTATATTCACACAATCGATCCAGTAAGCTTTTAAAAGGGCTTAGAACGCAATTTAGAGGCATATAAGATGGCTAAGAAAGGTAATCAAGGAGATGGGGGCGGTAACCCTGATAAAGCATTGATTGTATTTGATTATGATATGACTAGGGAATTAGAAGACCTTGCTAGTGTTTTGAATAAAGGTCAACTTGCTGCTTATTTTGGTATAACAGAAAGGACTTTGAGTAATATTGAAAAGAGACAGCCTGAAGTTAGGAAGGCTTATGAATTTGGGCGGGCAGCTAAAATAGCGTCTATGGGTAAGAACCTAGTTCAGTTGGCTATGGATGGTAACGTCACAGCTAACATCTTCTATTTGAAGACTCAAGGCGGATGGAAAGAAGAGCAAGCCGAATCTAATGCCCAGCCGATTAGCATTAATATTATTCAGCCTACCTAATGAATACAATAACCCCTACAGTTCCTCAGTTTGATTACATTACTACCACCGTTAAATACCCTGCTCTAGTGGCGGGGTTTGGTGCTGGCAAGACTGACGCTGCGGTTAACCGTTCTATAATAGGCAAGATCCAGAATCCTAAAACGGACAGAGGTTTTTACGCACCTACTTACGATTTGATTCGCATGATTGCCTTTCCTAGATTTGAGCAGGCTTTAGAGCAGTTGGGAATTGGCTACAGGCTTTATAAGTCGCCCCTTAATTATTTGGAGATTTCTGGATACGGGAGAATCTATTTCCGGTCTATGGATGCCCCACATCGTATTATTGGTTACGAGCATGCAGATGCTGACGTAGATGAGCTGGATACCATGAAGGCTGAAGATGCGGCCTATGCGTGGCGACAGATCGTAGCAAGAAACAGACAGAACAAAGAAGGTGGAGCGCAGAACACTATTGGAGTTACCACTACCCCTGAAGGCTTTAAGTTTGTGTATAACACTTGGGTAAAAGACCCAAAGCCAGGATATGAGATAATCCAAGCGTCTACAATGAGCAACCCGCACTTACCAGAGGATTATGTCCAGAGCTTGAGGGACATCTATCCTGCTAACCTTTTAGCGGCTTATCTAGAGGGCAAGTTTGTTAACCTTCAGTCTGGGACGGTCTTTAACAACTATGATAGAATTGCATGCAGATCAAGCATGACTGCTGACGATTCGACATTAGTCCGTATAGGAATGGATTTTAACGTCACCAATATGTCTGCCGTGTCTTATATTGTTCACGGAGATGAGTGGCATGCCGTTAATGAATTTAAGGGGATTTATGATACCCCTGCAATGATTAGGGCTATACAAGAGAAGTATCCTAATCACGTTGTAAGAATCTACCCTGATGCCAGCGGCCGGAGTAGGAAAACTGTAGATGCCTCTATATCTGACATATCATTATTAGAGAGCGCGGGGTTTGCCGTTTATGCAAATAAAGCTAACCCGTTTGTGAAAGATAGGATTTTAGCCGCGAATACAGCCTTTGATAAAGGCAGGCTTTTTGTCAACGATACACTCTGTCCTGATTACGCTAGATGCCTTGAGCAATTGGCTTATGATGACAATGGAACTCCTGACAAGAAATCTAACCTTGATCACTTGCCTGACGCGGGGACATATCCCATAGCCTTTGAAATTCCAGTGGTTAAGCCCGTGGCTGACCTGAGAGTCCGATTTGCGAGATAAAAATTATGCCAGTAGATAGCACACATCCCGAATACCAAAAATGCCTTAGTAAGTGGAGGCTAGTAAGAGACTGCGATGATGGCGCTTATGCCGTTAAGCTTAGAGCTGGCGGATCTGACAGTGCTATTGGATCACTAAAAGGCACTGCTTATTTACCGCCGCCAAATGCTAGTGATGGCTCTGAAGAAAACAAATTGCGATACCAAGCCTATGTACAAAGGGCTAACTTCGTAAATTTTACGGGCCACACAAAAGAAGGCATGCTTGGAATGGTTTCCGCAAGCTTTCTACCATTAGCTTAGACAAGTCTATTGATTACATGCTTGTTGACGCTAACGGTGACGGCCTGTCTTTGGATCAGATGATTAAAGATGCGGCTAGTGACGCACTAATGGTTGGAAGATACGGACTTTTAGTTGATTACCCGTCTGCACCAGAAGGATTGACTGATTATGAAGTGTCCGCCCTATATTTGCGGGCCAGCATATTGCCATATCCAGCCGAATCTATCATTAACTGGAGAACATCTAAATACGGCGGCATTAAAAAGCTGTCTTTGGTTGTACTGCAAGAGCCTACACTCAAGCCCTCAGAAGATGGCTTTGACTACGAAGAATGTATGTATCACCGCGTTCTTATGCTGCGAGATGGCGTTTATGTCCAGAATTTATATGACGAAAACGGTGATTTAGTAATGTATGCGGGCGGGCCTGACATATACCCGCGTCAATCCGATGGATCGTTATGGGACGAAATACCCTTTTCCTTTATTGGATCAATTAATAATGACGAAACCATTGATAAAGCGCCTTTATATGACATTGCCGAAATCAATATCTCTCATTACCGTAATTCTGCTGATTACGAAGAGTCATCTTTCCTTGTTGGACAGCCTACCCCTACTTTTTCGGGGCTAACTCAATCTTGGGTTGATCAGAATATGTCGCATGGCATATCTTTTGGCTCCAGAGCCGCTATCTTGCTGCCGGAAGGTGGCGGAGCGTCTTTATTGCAGGCAAGTGCAAACCAAATGCCGCTTAAAGGCATGGAAATGAAAGAAATGCAGATGGTTAAAATTGGAACCCGTATTATTGAGGACGGCGGCGGCGAAGAAACTGCTGAAGCTGCTAAAATGCGGTTTGCTGGGCAAAATAGTAAGCTTGGATCAATTATACTGAACGTAGAATCGGGATTCAAGAAGTGTTTGGAATGGTCAATGATGTATATGGGCGGAAGCTCTGAACCAGAGATTGAAGTCAACAAGCAATTCTACGATGCCACTATTGACCCACAATTATTGATGGCTAACATTCAATTAATGGAAAGTGGAGTCATTGCTAAGTCAGATGTTCGCTATTTGATGCGTAAGTCTAACCTAATTAGACATGAACGCACTGATGAAGACCTTGACAAAGATGTTTCTACGCAAAGCCCTCTTGTGACCGAAGAGAAACCAACAGATTCAAATGAATTTGACCCATTAAAGGGATAAATTTGTTGATTTTGACGTAACAGCTTATACTATTATTATACTGGGGAGTGAGAACACACTTTTGCTTCCCGTTTTATAAGCGGCCAGTGGCTGCTTGGTTTGTGACCAAAGGTGATTAAGATGAGTGAAGAAGAAACAGTAACCGATACAGTAGTTGAAAACGACTCAACCGATAATAGCAGTGAGTTGGCAACTTTAATGGCAGAAAATGCATCAATGAAGTCTAAAATGGACGAGTTGTTGACTGAAGCCAAGAGAGCAAAGCAAGCCAAGCGCGATATAGAGGCGGAATCAACGGCAGAAAGAGAGCGGGTAGCAAAAGAGCAGGGCGATTACCAACAACTACATAAATCAGCTCAAGAAAAGTATGAAAGTACGCTTACTGAGCTAGATAGTCTTCGTCAAGGCGTTGCAAACGAGAAGAAAAATAACACCGCATTAAAGTTAGCTGCTGACCTTGCAGACGGCGCAAATGCTGAGATTTTAAGTGAGTTTATTGGACGCAGATTGAAGTTCCATGATGACGGTGTTAAAGTTACAGATGCTAATGGAAGTCTAACCGTGTCTTCATTTGAAGACCTAAAGAATGAGTTTAAAAACGATGCAAGATACGCTGCATTGTTAAAAGGCAATCAATCATCAGGTGGCGGTGCTTCTGGTGGCTCAAATAGTGGCGGTGCCACAAAGGTAAGAAGTCGTGCCGAGTTTGAGGCACTTAACCCCGTTAAAAGGATGGAATTTGTGAAGTCCGGCGGAACTATAACTGATAATTGAAAGGTAATTTAACATGGCTAATAACATTACGGCACTTGTGCCAGACATCTACGAAGCACTGGACATTGTTTCCCGTGAACTAACGGGCATGATCCCATCTGCTACTATGAACGCTTCAGCAAACACTGCTGCTGTTGGTCAAAACATCCGAGTTGACGTTGAGCCTGTTGGTAACGTGTCAGACATTACTCCTGCGATGACCGTTCCTAACCCTACTGGCCAGACTTCTGGTTCTACCGACATTATCATCACTAAGTCCCGTGCGGCTGAGTTTGGTTTTAACGGTGATGAGCAGCTTGGTCTGCAAGGCGCTGGTTACCAGAATGTTCGTGCTGCTAAGATTGCGCAGGCAATTCGTGCAGTAACCAACGAAGTAGAGACTGATCTTTGTGCATTGCAGTCTACATTCTCTCGCGCATACGGCACAGCTGGCACTAGCCCTTTTGGCACTGCTAACGATTACACCGATGCTTCTAACGTATTAAGAATACTGAAAGACAACGGCTCACCGTTGCAAGATAACCAGCTTGTAATCAACACTGCTGCTGGCGTTAATCTTCTTGGCAAGCAAGCAAACGTAGCTGATGCTGGTAGCGACTCTATCTTGCGTCAAGGCGTACTGCTTGATGTAAATGGCATGCCTATTCGTGAATCTGCACAGGTTAATACTTCTGTTGCTGGAACTTCAGCTAACGCCGTAAGTGCTGGCGCTCACGTTGTAGGTCAAACAGCTATTACTCTTAAAGCTGCTGGTACTGGTACTATCGTTACCGGCGATGTAATTACTTTTGCTGGCGACACTAACAAGTATGTTGTTGCTGCTGGTGTTGCTGCTGTAAGTGGCGGAGCGTTGGTTATTGCTGCTCCTGGATTGCAGGTAGCTCAAGACTCTGGCGACAAAGCAATTACTATTACTGCTGCTTCTGCTCGTAACATGGCGTTTAACCGCTCTGCAATCGTTCTAGCTTCTCGCGCTCCTGCCCGTCCTTCTGAGGGTGACATGGCGACTGACGTAATTGTAATTACTGATCCTCGCTCTGGTCTTAGCATGGAATTTGCCATGTACAAAGGCTACAGAAAAGTTCGTTACGAAGTTGGTCTTGCTTGGGGTGTTAAAAACATCAAGCCAGAGCATACTGCTCTTCTGTTAGGTTAAGTCTACATCTGGCCGCCTCTTTCGGGGGGTGGCCTTTTTAATTGAGGAAGACAAATGGCTACGATAGTAGTAGAGACAGGCAGTGGCTCATCAACTGCCAACTCGTATGTATCAGAATCAGAATTAGCTACTTATGCTTCAGATAGAGGCATAACCTTAACCGGTACACCTTCAATTCTAATTATTCAAGCTATGGATTATTTAGAGTCTAAGAACTTTATTGGCACTAAATCAACCTTAGAACAAAGTCTGCAATGGCCCAGAACGGGCGTTGAGATTGACAATTATTACATAGTATCCAATTCTATCCCCGTACTTCTTAAAGAAGCTGAGATGGAGTTATGCATTGCTTTGGATGGCGGAGTAAATCCCCTTGCAAATCAAGATAGAAAGACCTTAAAAGAAAAGGTTGGCGAACTAGAGGTTGAATATGCCCCTAGCGCATTAGCTATTACTTATTTGACGGCAGTTGAGGCCAAGCTAAAGAAACTGCTTCTGCCTACTGCAAGGATTATTCGTGTTTGATTACGCGTCACTAAAGAAAACGGCATCTAAGCTAATATCTAACTTTGGTGCTAATTCGGTTATTAGTAGAGAAGACGGTGGCGGTTATAATGTTGCATCTGGCTCTATGTCTAGCGGCATTCCAATAAGCTTTACCGTTAAATCTGTTAGAGCGCAGTTTAGTATTGCAGAGAAAGCATCATCTGCTGTTCAAGACGCAGATATAAAAATGCTTGTTGAAGCAGGCAAAGGAATTCCAGCAATTGATAATACCTTGACGTTTGATAGCGTAAGCTACCGGATAATGGATGTTACTACAATCTCGCCATCTGGCACGGATGTGTATTATGAGCTTCACCTTAGATCTTAAAGAGTATGTTGATAAGACCGGCGAAGACATTGTTGAAGTTGTCCAGCAAACTTGTATAGAAGTGTTTACTAAGATAATAATGGATACCCCAGTTGGAAAGCCGGAGTTATGGAAAAACAAACCTCCCGCAAATTATAAAGCTGGTGCTTTAAGAGCTAATTGGCAGACATCGTTAAACCAACAAGCTTCAGGAATATTAAGCAAGAGAGATAAAAGCGGAAAGCGAGCTATTAACAGAATGAAGGCTATGGTAAGTAAATATGATGGCTTGGGATCTGTTGTTTTTGTGAACAATCTTTCTTACGCGTCAAGAATTGAATATCTAGGCCATTCATCCCAAGCTCCAACTGGAATGGTAAGAGTAAATGTTGCGGCTTTTCAGCAAGCAATGGATCAAGCTGTTAAAAAGGTTAGCCCATGAGTACAGTGTTTTCAAACATAAGCGCGGCTTTAGACGTAAGACTAGGCACTTTGGCGGGATCATCTCCTGTAGCTTGGGAAAATATTGCCTATAAGCCCGTTAAAAATACGTTATACTTGAGGCCAACTCATTTGCCTGCCCCTACAGTACAAGCTGGACTTGGAACTGCTGGTATAGACGAATACTTAGGGTTATATCAAGTTGATGTTTTTGCAATGGCCGGAGAAGGTAGAGGTACAGCAGAAGCGAAAGCCGATGTAATTGCCGACCACTTTAAGCGCGGTACAGATTTATTGTACAATGGCGTTTATGTTCGGCTTGGTAATGTATCAAGAAACTCAGGACTTATTGACGAAGATCGCTTCGTTATTTCAGTAACAATTAATTATATGGCTCATGTAGCACCGAGGTAAAGTATGACTATTGCAACAGGCTCAAGACACAACATGGCGTATGTTGTCGAATCTACATTCGGTACTACTCCAACCACTCCTTCATTTACACCTATTCGTCACACCGGAACTACTATTGGACTGTCTAAAGACGCAATAGAGTCCGAAGAGTTACGAGAAGATCGTCAGGTAGCTCATTTCCGTCACGGCAACAGAAGCGTTGCTGGCGACATTAATGTTGAACTGTCTTACGAGTCATTTGACGACTTGCTTGAGGCCGTATTGTGTGGCACTTGGGCTACAAACGTCCTTAAAGCAGGAACTACCCGAAGAAGCTACACCGTTGAGCGTCATCACCAAGACATTGGCAAGTATCTGCGCTCTACTGGTTGCAACTTTAATGCGCTTTCTTTGTCTGTTGCCCCTAACTCTATGGTAACTGGATCGCTTTCGGTAATTGGTAAAGACTTTACAATAGCTTCTGCTGCTATTACTGGCGCAACTTACGCAGCCGAAACTACTACATCACCATTTGATTCGTTTACTGGTTCAATTACAGAAGGCGGATCAAGCATTGCTGTTATTACTGGGCTTGAGCTAAGTCTTGATAACGGAATGGAATCTATGTATGTAGTTGGCTCTAGCTCTACTTTGCTGCCTTCTATTGGCAAATCATCTGTTAGCGGCTCAGTTACAGCTTATTTTGAGAACAGCACCTTAATTGACAAGTTTATTAACGAAACATCTTCTAGCTTAACTTTTGTGTTAACTGATTTAGCTGGCAACTCGTACACCTTTAATCTACCAAACGTCAAATACAACTCAGGCAATCCTGAAGTTGGTGGTGCTGGCGCAGTAACAGTATCTCTTGATTTTGTGGCACTATATAACTCTAGCGATGCATCTCAGATTAAAATTACACGATCAGACGCTTAATTATCAGGGGTTTAAAAGCCCCTTTTACGCAACCCGTACACAATAACTCTGGAGAGAGAAATGGACATAAAAGAACTTTACACTGCTGACGCACACGAAGAAGGCGCAGAGATACGCATTTTAAGCCCGATAGACGGAGAAGAGACTGATTTCTACATCATCGTAAAGGGTGTTGACTCAAAGTCGTACAGAGAGGCTGTAAGAGCGTATCACAGGAAGCTTATCAACAAAGAGGACGGCGGTGAAATTGACTTGTTAGTCGCTATCACTAAAAGCTGGCGTGGACTTGAGGATAAAGGTAAGCCAGTAGAGTTTACCCCTAAGAACGCACAAGACCTTTATGGAAAAGCCCCTAACATTGCATCTCAAGTAGACACTTTTGTAGCTGCACGAAGAAATTTTATCAAGGGCTAACTAAGGAGCTGTCTGTTTTTGGCCGGTGGCAGTTCTGGGCTGCCGGTTACGACAAAGGGTCAACAGTTAGCCGCATCAGCAATCTACGACAAGTTGCTAAAAGTTTAGGTCGTAACCCCAAAGAACTTGATGAAGAGCCTGAATTACGAGAAGAGCTTATTTATCTTTGGGACTTGTTCGTGTCTTTAAAAAATGCCTCCTCTGGCGCAATCAGTTACAATGAAATAAATTCGTATATGTCTATATATGGAAGGCTATCTACTTTTGAGGTGGATATTATCCGTAACCTAGATATTTTACACGCTCAAGAGGGCAGTAAGAATGACTGACGTATCAAAACTTGTAGTAGAAGTTGAGGCTAAAGGGATAAAACCCACTACTGAACAGCTAGAGAATCTTTCAGCATCGGGCGCAAAAGCAGAGAAAAATACCGGCAAGGTAGGAAAAGCTGCTAAAAGCACAGTTGCGCCTATGAAAAACATGCGCGCCCAAGCACAGCAAGCTTCCTATCAGTTTCAGGATATTGCAGTTCAGGCCCAGATGGGAACAAATGCATTTACCATTATTGGTCAGCAGGGTTCTCAGCTTGCGTCCGTGTTTGGCCCCGCAGGTGCGGTTACTGGTGCTTTAATTGCTTTTGGTGCCATTCTTGGTAGGGTTGTGTATGACAGTTTGAACACTGCTGGTGAGGCAATGGCTTCGCTTGAAGAGGATATGAAAAGCCTTGAAGAGAATTTTGACAGTCTTGGCGAGGCTAGTAAAGCATACGTTAGGACGTTAGTGACAAAAAGAATAGAGGGATATAGCGCAGCAATTGCAGAGCAAAGTAAAGAGCTTGAAAAAGGAGCAAAAGTAGCTTATCAAGGATTTTTAGCTACACGTGTGCAGCTTGAAACAAGCGAGGAATTTGCAGAGCGCCAAGGAGTAATTAGTGCTGAGATTGAAAGGCTAAACCACTTAAAAGAACAAGATATTAAATTAATTGATGAGACTACGGGTTCTACTGAGTCTTTGATCAAAAGCCTTTCTGAGGAAGCAGGTGCGCTAGGTAAAAGTGGTGTTGCGTTAGCTTTACATAAAGCAGGCCTAGCAGAAGCCAATGCAGAAGATAGAGAGAAAATCCGAATTTTGGCCGAACAAATTGCAAAGCATAAAGAGTTAGAAGAGACAAATAAAGCAGAAAAATCAGACGCTGACAAGTTTAAGCAAGAAAGTGCTGCCGCAAGCAAATACGTTGAGCAGTTAACGCTTCTTGGACTTACTGAAGAGCAGAATTTTGCAGAAGTCCAAACACGAAAGTTAGCTAAATTGAAAGAATATCTTGCTAAAGGGCTAATTATACAGCAAGAATATTCTGATGCAGTTGATGCTTTAGCTGGTCAAGCTAGTTTGCGTGACGATAAAGCTGGCCTAAAGTTAGAGAAAGAAAAAGCCAGCGCCCAAGCCCGTCTATTGCAAATAGAGCAATCTGCAATGGACGAGGCAGCTCTTCTTGATTCTACATTAAATGCAAATGCCACTAAGCTTGCAGAAGATTATGGCAATAAGCTGATTAACGAAGAGCAATTCTTAATTGGAATGAAAGCATTAAATGAAAAGTATAGTAAAGATGGCATTGCTCTTGCCTTAGCCGAAGCTCAAGCTAAAGCAGACATTCAGCAGCAAGTCATATCAAGCATGAGCGGAATGGCTGGGCAATTGGCAGGCATAGCCGAAGAGGGGTCAAAAGAAGCTAAAGCGTTATTTGCAATTCAAAAAGCACTAGCTATTGCTCAAATTATAGTTTCAACCGAAGTTGCTGCTAACGCGGCTGGCGCTCAAGCCTCATTATTGACAGGATTTGTTGGTTTTCTTGCGTCCGCTGCTGGGATTAGAGCTATGGGTTACGCATCCGCTGGTATTGTTGCAGGAACCGCTATTGCTGGTGGTCGAGCATTAGGTGGTCAGGTTAGAGGCGGTGAGTCTTACCTTATTGGTGAGCGCGGCCCAGAGCTTCTGACTATGGGTAGTTCAGGTCGTATTGCTACTAATGAGAACCTAAAAAAAGCCGTTGGATCTGAAAGTGGTCAAGCTCAAGCCAATGTTAGTGTAAACTTCAGCATACAGGCTAATGACACTGCTGGATTTGACAGGCTGCTTAACTCCCGCAGAGGTCAGATTGTCTCTATGATCAACCAAGCGGTAAATAATCGCGGAAGGGCATCTTTAACATGAGTGGAACATACCCTGCATCACCAGTATTTGCATCTATTGGCTTTAAAAGCCAGCATTACAACCTGTCTAGCGAGAGCATCTCAGGACGTACTCAAGTCAGAAACATTGGCGGTCAGCGGTTTGAGTTTTCCGCGCAGTACTCACGGCTTAGTCGTGCCGAATTCGCCCCCGTCATGGCTTTTGTTATGGCCCAGCGAGGCATGGCGGAGACCTTTTCTATTGTCCTGCCTGAGATAAGCGCGAAGACAGGCACTGCTTCAGGTACGGCAAGGGCTAATGGCGCTGCTGTGCTTGGGGCTACATCTGTAAATGTTGACGGGTTTACTGGCGTTCTAAAAGCAGGTGATATGGTTAAATTCTCCAACCACACCAAAGTGTATATGATTACCGCAGACCGATCTGGCGCTGGTGCTTTGGCAATACAGCCCGCACTGCGAGTCGCTTTAACTAACGATTTGGTTATGACATACAATAACGTCCCGTTTACTGTTCGCTTAAACAATGATGTTCAAGCCTATTCTTTAGCCTCCGCATCTTTGCTAGACTACGAAGTAGACTTTATCGAGGCAGTTTAATGACACGACCAATAGACGCAGCAACCATTGCAGAGCTTGCCAAGGACAACTTTAATCTTGCCACTCTAATTAAGTTTGACCTTTCTTCTACTCTGTACCTTACGGATTGGGATAGAGACTTGTCTGCGCTTTCACAAACGTGGAGCAGCAGCGCGCATTTTTTGGGTGTAAGCGATGTAACCGAAACCTCCGATCTTAGGGTCAACACGCTTGACGTTACGTTGTCCGGCGTTGATCAGGCTTATGTGGCTATCTTTCTAGCGCAGAACTACATTGATCGCCCTGCTCAAATATACAGAGCCGCAATTGACGGTTCTGATGCCGTTATTGGCTCGCCTATAATGTTGTTTAGCGGTCTAATGACTGGCTATTCGATCCAAGATAGTAAAGACACAAGCACTATCACTGTGCAACTTGCCTCTCACTGGAAAGACTTTGAGAAGGAAGTTGGCAGAAAGACAAACCATAATTCTCAATCTATTCACTTTCCTAGCGACAAGGGATTTGAGTTTGCGGCTAAAACAATTAAAGATTTAAAATGGGGTCGTAAATAATGGCATTCTTTTTTGTAGCAGCAGTATTTGTAGCCGCAACTACTGTTTCATATGTAATGACGCAGAAAGCTCAGAAGGATGCGAAGAAAGCTGCTGATGATATGGCCGGTGTTCTCTTTAACAAAGAGTCAAACATTGAGCCTATCCCTGTCATTTACGGTCAGAGGCGAGTTGGCGGTGTGCGCGTCTTTGTGTCCACTAAAGATGTATCTGGTGGCGACAAGAACGAGTTTCTGTATATTGCTATGGTCTTGGCTGAAGGTGAAGTTAGCGCAATTACTGACATACACATTGATGACGTTCCCTTATCAGACTCTAGGTTTAACGGCTTATATACTATCAACGTCCACACCGGAGCTGATAACCAAGCTTACGATTCCTTGCTAACTGAAGCCAATGCTGGATGGTCTTCTGTCCACAAATTAAGCGGAGTTGCTTATCTTGCAATTAAGCTAAAGTGGGACGCAGATGTATTTCAGGGAATACCTGACATTACCGCTCTTGTCAGCGGTAGAAAAGTCTACGATCCTCGCTCCCCTAGCGCCGCTAACGCCTACAGCACTAACCCTGCTTTATGTTTACGCGATTACATGACTAACGCAAGGTTTGGTAAAGGTCTTCCAGCTTCAGCTATAGATGACGTAGCTTTTTCAGCAGCCGCTACAGACTGTGACGAAACGGTTACTTTCTATGCGGGCGGAACGACAAGCAGGATATTTGACATCAATGCAGTCTTGCAGACAGATCAGACATTGTTTTCTAACATCGAAAAGATGCTTATGGGCTGTCGCGGCTTCCTGCCTTACACTCAAGGCAAGTATGGACTGCTGATCGACAAATCAAGATCTGTTAGCTACGCATTTGATACCGATACCATTGTTGGTGGCATCTCTATACAAGGCGAGTCTAAAGAGAACAAGTTTAATAGGGTTATTGTTAAGTTTGCCAATCCAGCAGTGGATTATCAGCCCGATCAAGCTGTATGGCCGGAAGCTGGCTCTACTGAAGAGACTGCCTTTCTTAGTGAAGATAACGGCACGTTGCTAGTTACTGACTTAGACATGCCAACAGTTACTAACTACTACGCTGCTAGAGATTTGGCGCGAGTCATCCTAAAGCGGTCTAGGAGTTCTTTGCGCTGTAGTTTTAAAGCTACAAGTGAAGCCTTACAGTTGTCTGTTGGCGACGTAGTTACCCTTACTCACCCTACGCCAGCTTGGGTAGCAAAGCCTTTTCAGATTGAAGAGATTACGCTTAATTATGACGGCACTTGCTCTGTCTCTTTGCTGCAATACGACTCTACTATTTACACTTACGACCTTGCTGCGCAAGAGATAACTTATCCGCAGTCTGAGTTGCCAGATCCATTTCAGGTTGCGCCTCCAACAAGTTTTCAGTCTACATCTGGTACTTACATTGATTCTGACGGCACTGTGTTTCCAACGGTTCAGTTGTCTTGGGTAGCCGCGTTAGACTCGTTTGTAAGCTCTTATATAGTTGAATGGAAAAAAGTAAGTGAGGCAGCATCCGCTTATCAGGCAGCTTCCGTTTCTGGACTGAAGTTTGACGTTACTGGCATACAGTCAGGCGTGTCTTACAACATTAACATTTACTCTGTTAACAGCCTTGGGGTCAAAAGCTCCGCTGTGTCATTGACTAGTTCTAGCGTAGGCGATACTACCGCTCCTGCTTTAGCTACATCTTTATCGGCAACCGCTGGCTATAAGTCTATCAGCCTTGCGTGGACTAATCCTTCTGATAGGGACTTTTCAAACACTGAGGTTTATAGAGCAACATCTTCAGGCGGCACGTTCTCTTTGGTTGCAAGCATTGGCGGAGGCTGGGGCGCTGCTGCTGAGTTCTTAAACGGCGGCATTCCTGACGCTACTGCCTTCTTTTACAAGTTTAAGTCTGTTGATTACAGCGGGAATAAGTCAGCGTTTACTGCCGAAGTAACAGCAACTACTAACGCCGCAGCTATTAACGGCTCTGACGGAACCTCTACTTTTACAGCTCCAATATTTAAGCGGTCTGCAACTGCGCTTTCAGCACCTACAGGTGGTACGTTTAACTTTGGCACAAACACGTTAACCGCTCCTAGCGGGTGGTCTATTGCCGTGCCTACTGGAACTGATCCAATTTATCAAGCCACATTCCAGTTTTCCGTATCAGGAGATACCGGCACTGTTACGGCAGGAACTTGGTCTACACCTGTAATAATTGCAGAAAATGGCGGTAATGGCACTGACGGAACCGATGGAACTGATGGAACTAATGGGGCAAACGGATTAAGTACATTTGTTTTTCCTGTTTATCAAAGATCGTCTTCATCGCCATCGGCTCCTTCTGGAGGCTCTTACAACTTTACAAACAATACAATTACTGCCCCCTCAAATTGGTCTGCATCTATTCCGTCAGGAACTGATCCGATCTATGCATCAACAACTCAAGCTCAAATAGCAGGAGCTACAGGTACAGATTCTACTTTAAGCTGGACTTCTCCAATCTTGTTTGTTCAAAACGGCAGCAACGGAATTGACGGAGATAATGGTTCTGATGGAATAAATACCGCACCTGTTTATGCATACAAGCGTTCAGCATCAGCTTTAGCTTCTACAAACAAGCCGACAACGGCAAGAACGTGGACATTTTCTACGGCAACATTTAACGACAATGATTTAGGAAATAGCTGGACTGCTTCAGTTCCTTCAGGGTCAGATGACCTTTACATTTGCGCTGCTGTTGCTTCATCGTCAGGTGCAACTGATTCTGTTGCTGCATCTGATTGGTCGGCACCTAATATTTTAGGAAGTGTAGGTTCTGACGGTACAGACGGTACAGACGGTACAGACGGAACTAATGGATTTAATACGGCTGTTGTTTACGCTTACAAAAGATCTGGCTCTACCGTAACAGACAAACCAAGCACAACAAGAACTTGGACGTTTAGCACTGCTACGTTTAATAATAATGATTTGGGCAATAGCTTTACTGGAACTGTCCCCGCAGGAACTGACAATTTATATGTTTGTAACGCAATAGCTGCATCGACAAGTTCTACAGATTCAGTAACTGGAACAAGTGATTGGTCTGCCCCGCAGCTTCTTGCCTCAAACGGCACAGACGGTACAGACGGAACTGACGGCACTGACGGCACAAATGGCACTAACGGTTCAAATGGCACTGACGGAGCCGCCGGGCCAAGAAATGCGGATGGCTATCTTTATTACTCTGTGTCGCAGGCATCTGCTCCAGCTTCTCCTAGTGCAAGTTCTTACAATTTTGTAACAGGGTCATTTGCAGGTTTAACCGCTAACTGGTCAACTACCCCGCCAACCAATACAGGTGGTGACGCTAAATACTGGGCTACTTATTGGCATGTAACTGAAGCAACATTTGGTGGCACGCAGACCAGAACGTTTAACACTCCATTTAATAGCGTTCAATTTGACGGCCTGGTAACCTTCACTAACTTAAACAGTGAATTAGGCAATGCCTCTAGCACTGAGATTACTACCATTAATGGCGGCTTGCTAAAGACTGGAACAATTGATGTAAGTCAGGTGAACATATCAGGCACAACGCAAAGTAATTTTAATATGCAATCCGCAAGCAGTGGGAGCCGCATGAAAATAAGCAACGACACTATCGAGATCTATGATGGAACAACCCTGCGAGTTAAAATAGGGAACCTTGCGTAATGCCTTACGGTTTAGAGGTATATAACGCTTCTGGCGTAAAGATGGTGAGCCATACAGATCGGCTAATCAGGTTTGTCTCTACAGGCACTGTCACCGCTAACTCAAGCGGTTATGCGGATGTTACAGTTACCGGCATGGCTAATAATGACACTTGGGAAGTTACTCTAGGCAATATACCGTTTATCTTTTCTTACGGGCAAACCCCTAATGTTTCTTTTGCAAAGCAGACCAATAATTTAAGAATCTACGCATCATCAGGAAAGACGGTTGATTACTATGTTTTTAGGACTTAAATTATGAGCTATGGAATGCAAATTACTAACGCTGATGGTCGGGTTCAGATTGATACTGATGAGATAGCGCCTAACACCTACATATCTAATACAGTAGCAAGTGCTTACAGTGCCATGGAATACCCGCCAAGCGGATTTGCAACCGGAGACTTGGTCTTAGCTAGGCCCGCAAACAGTCCCTCAGCTTTCGTTGGCACAAGCATTCCTATCTGTAAAGGTCAGACGATAAACAATCAAGAGCATTTCTACGGGTCAAAATACGCGCAAGATTCGGGTTATACTTATTTATTTGCAAACACGTCTGGAATTAATACTGCCTTGCTTAAAACGCAGGCTGGTAACATAGCAGGACCAAGCGCGGGAGAGCTGGGCTTAGACGTGTACAGTACGGACGGCAGCACTATACTGTTCTCGGCAACACGATCCACTAGTGTTAGGGTTTTAGCTCAAGGTGTTTTGGCTAACGGTCAAGAGTTTAACTACACCCCGTCATCTTCTTTGAACTACAATAAAATCTATGTGGTTGTAAACAGCTCAATATTATACGTTCAACCGGCAAATTCGTTCTTCCCTAGCTGGGTAGTGGCTATGCTTTACTATTTTTACCCAAACGCGACAAGCCCATACATTCGGGTTTCAAACAAGACAACAAGTAATGGCAGTCTAGTCTCTACTACGGCTTTATTTCCCTACTTGATTGTATACGACACTAACTAAGGCGGTAAAAATGTCAGTCCAATATGCACTAATTTCAGAAAACGGAGAAGTTCAGCACGTTGTCAGCATGGGAGCTGATTCCGATTATGTGGACGGGCAACTGTATAACGGGCTATTGGCAAAAGCTGTTGATTCAGATGCAGACGGTCACGAGCTAATTGCCACAAAATATTATGTAGATGGGGAGTGGCACTCAAGGGAACCAAGGCTAAGCGCTTGGCAAGATTGGATTAACAACGCTTGGGCTGTAAACTTAGATCGCCTAATGCAGCAGGTTAGGCATGACAGAGGTCAAGAATTATACAGCTCAGACTGGACGCAATTCCCTGACAGCCCGCTAACCGCTACAGAAAAATCAGAGTGGGCAACCTACAGGCAGGCATTAAGAGACCTTCCTAAAACTTACGCAGCCGCTACATCTTTAGATGATATAATATGGCCTACAAAGCCGGAGTAATGCATGAGAATTTATCAATTAGTACAGGGTGACCAAGCCCCACAAATACAAGCTGTATTGACCAGAGAAGATGACGGCAGCGTAATCAACTTTGCTAATGGCACTTGCGCGTTAAAGTTTAGAGCTAAAGATACCACTACAGTCCTTTTTACTCTAGCAGCGGCTGACGTAGGCGACAATTTCCAAGACGGCATTGCTATCTTCTCTTTTTCCGGCACTCAGCTAGACATTGATGCAGGGTATTACGAAGGCGAAATAGAAATCACATACTCTAGTGGAACAATAGAAACGGTCTTTGCAGTGCTAAACTTCTATTTAAGAGCTGACTTCTAATGATTAACGCAATAGTCGCTTTTAAGAAAGCCGTTGCAGACATAGGGTTTAAGAAGGCCGTTGCCAGCATTAGGATAGGCGAATTCCTGATCTTTAGGTTCTTTTTTGAGGTATTAGGCTTATCTGATGCTCAAGCTAAGGATGTAGGCAAGTCTTTATCTGACTCTCAGGCAATTACCGATCTCGCAGCGCAGTCAGTTGGCAAACCCTTATCCGACAGTTCAGGTACTTTGGATTCTGCGGTGTTAGGGCTTGGCACAGTACAGAATGATTCTGGCGCAACATCAGATCAGATTGATACGTTTGCAACTGGAAAGGCACTGCAAGATAATTCATCTGCCAGCGAAAATCAGACTATGGGCTTTCACAAGTTTATTGATGAGCTTGCTGGGGTAACCGATGACTTAGACGGTGAAGCTTCTGCTGAAGACGACCAAGAGATGACTTTTACAAAAGTTACATCAGACTTGTCTACTTTATCGGATTCTTTTGCCTATTCTAGTATGAGCGCGGTTAGTGATACAATCGGGCCTAATGATACAGGTTCCTTACGAAGTCAGGGTTATTGCGCCTTTGACTATTTCTCAGAAGATTATGTTGGCGCAAGCCGAACTTTTTAACAGGTGACTTATGATTAACGAAGAATTAAAGCTGCGCGGTGATGTTGCGCTAGTATTGAAAGACAAAAATGGCAATGTAAAAGAAAGCCGTGAGATACATAACTTGGTGGTTAGCTCCGGCCTTACCTTTATTTGCTCGCGCATGGCTGGAACTTCTGCTGACGTTATGTCGCACATGGCTCTAGGTTCAGGCACTACGGCCGCATCTTCAGGCCAGACTGATCTAGTGTCGATTCTAGGCTCTAGGGAGGCGCTGGACAGCACTACCGCATCAAGCAATACGATTGTATACGTTTCGTCTTTCGAGGCAGGTGAGGGAACTGGCGCGGTCACAGAGGCTGGTGTATTTAATGCAGCATCCGGCGCAACTATGCTTTGCCGTACAGTTTTCGCTGTAGTAAATAAAGCCGCTGATGACACCATGTCAGTTACTTGGACTATCACTTTAAACGCATCTTAATTAGGAGGGGCTACCGATGGCTACTATCACGACTAGGGCGGGCAAAGGTTCGCCCCTAACTAATAACGAAGTTGATGCTAACTTTACCAACTTAAACACTGATAAGGCAGAGCTTTCGGGCGCGGCTTTTACTGGTGCTATCACTACCAACTCAACCGTTGATGGTCGAGACGTAGCCACAGACGGTACTAAGTTAGACACTGTTGAAACTAACGCTGATGTCACTGATACAGCTAACGTAACAGCCGCTGGCGCACTAATGGATAGCGAAGTCACTAACCTTGCACAGGTTAAGGCTTTTGATTCTACGGACTATGCTACTGCCGCACAAGGCACTACAGCAGACGCTGCGTTGCCTAAAGCTGGTGGTGCTATGACAGGTGCTATCACTACAAACAGTACCTTTGATGGTCGTGATGTTGCTACTGATGGCACTAAGCTAGATGGCATTGAAGCCTTAGCAGATGTTACAGATGTAACCAACGTCACAGCCGCTGGTGCTTTGATGGACTCAGAGCTTACTAGCATTGCAAGCGTTAAAGCTTTGAACCAAGGTGTTGCTACTACTGATAGCCCTAGTTTTGTAGGCATAGACGTTACTGGCACAGCCACAATGGATGGGCTCACTGTTGATGGAGATGTATTGCTTCAGGGCAACCGTGACTTGCACCTTGTAGCTCAAAATCCAAACTTAGGTACATCTTTTCAGTATGGTGAACTCACATTTGGCGACAGTATTTCAGCACAATATGTAAACCATGCGAAGATTACCTCACGTGGAGCCTATGCTAACCAGACTAGCTTGGAATTTCATACATCAACCAATAATTCTTCACCTCTTAGAATGAACATTTCCAATATAGGGGACATCAGCTTCTACGAGGACACAGGCACTACGCCAAAGTTCTTCTGGGATGCGTCTGCGGAGTTCTTAACGCTTTCAGGCACTGGCGGTCTAGCAGTAACTGGAGACTACTCGTCTACCACAGCAGGAACTTCAAACCTAAGACTAGGCGTAAACGCAGGTAACTCCATCATCTCCGGTGGTAATTATAATACTGTCGTGGGTGATGAGGCAGGTACTGCGATTACTACTGGTGATAATAATACGGCAATTGGTTTTAGAGCAGGTGATGCGATTACTACCGCTGTAGAAAACACTGGTGCAGGAGTTGACGCTCTGGGCGGCGTAACCACGGGTAACTCTAATTCGGCTGTCGGGATGAAGCGGGTCAGTCTATTACTACAGGTGCAAA
>FUWD013230037.1_pt1 | contig 21900 bp, 23 predicted proteins | sample 1063281 | NCBI WGS metagenome assembly FUWD01 (sample SAMEA79048168, study PRJEB19326) | metagenome | biome: marine | reverse complement strand
CAACCCTTTTTGAGTATTAGGGATTCAAAAGGCAAAGAGCTAATTTCAGATTGGATTTATGAGAAAGAACGTGTTTTGGATGCAGGAGTATCTTATTTAATAACAAACATTCTTTTTGACAATAATGCTCGTTCCGCAGCTTTTGGGTATAGAAGCCCTCTTTTTATTCCTGGATATCAGGTTGCAGTTAAGACAGGTACAACCGACAGCAAAAGGGATAATTGGACAGTGGGTTACTCTCCATCTTTTGTTGTGGGTGTTTGGGTTGGAAATAACGATAATACTCCAATGAATAGTTATCTAGCTTCCGGACTTACGGGAGCGGCTCCAATTTGGAATGATATTATGCAGGTTGTTTTGGAAACAGAGGATCGGCGGAAATTTGACATCCCCGATACCGTATTTCTGAAAATTGACGAAGATTGTGGCCGAAGGGAATATTTTATAAAAGGTTCAGATATTCCGGATAATCTCTGTTCCAAGGAAAAAGATGAAAAATCAGAAAAGGAAAAAGATTGACGTTTGAGTATATCTAAAAGCTGAAAGTTTGGTTTACATCGTTATAGTCAGTGTAAGGTACCTCTTTCAAATTTTTCTTTAAGTAAATGGTTGCCGATTGGAATGGATAAAGAACCTTATTTGTAACATTAAGATTCCTCAGGACAGTTCCTTCCCTCAATGTTATTCGATATTTCTTTTTACCCGCGAGAATTTTAAAGATGTTTAAATTAACCTTTTTCTCAATTTCTAGTCTTGGTGAAAAGTCTCTTTGATTTTGTGCAAAGTCTATATTTACCTGTTTTTCATCGGTGTCTACTCTATAAGCTCCGGCTGGGAAAGGGTATTCCGAATCGGCGCCTTTTACGACAAAAGCTAGGTGATTTGTATCTAATTTGGTGAAATAATCAATGCCTGATGTTGTTCCCCATGTGGGATCCACGGGGATCCATCCGAAATTTGGATCATAAAATTCAGCCCATGAATGTAACATATCCCCACCATTTAAATCAATGGAAACCGGAACGACGTTTTCTGCCTCAGAGAACGCGAATCCGTTCAGTTCTCTGGCCGGGATTCCCATTGCTCTTGTTAGCGTGATGAACAAGTCCGTAAATTCCATGCATGCCCACGCCTCTTCTTGGGTCAAAGCCTTTAATGCGCCCTGTCTCTCAATAAAGTCTTGTTTAGTTATCTCATAATCATACTCAAGATTTTCTGTTATGTATTTGTAGGCTTTTTGTGCATTCTCAACCACATTTTTCTTGGGATCAAACAGTTTTTCAGCGAGATCCTTTATTTTTGGGCTATCTGTCTCCCAGTATTTTTGAGGTTTTGAGTATTCTTTTATCATGTCTTCCGGAAGTTCGTGGATTTTGCCTCCAAAAGTTGGATTAATCTGTCTCCCGGATATTTTTGCACTGCCTTTTAGTTGTATTTGGAGATCGGATTTTGGTTTTAGTTTGTAGACTGCCAGTAAGTTTCCGTCCTTATCTTCATAAATTCTTGTAGGGCTGGGTTCCAAGCTTTCATAGTAGATTTCCTGCTGTCCTTTTAGGCTCGGCGGAAGGGCTATTTCCTGTTTCATCGGTAAAAATTCTGTATTTTGCAAGTGAAAATCTAATTTAAAATTTAATATCTGATTGGTTCCAAAAGCTGCCGTGACGTTTTTCCCGGATAGCCCGTCCTTGTCAAATATATATGTTATATAGCCGTTTTCCTTATTTGTTTCCTTTGGCTTTGGAGAAACAAAGACCTCAGGTCCAAATTCCCTCGGTATTTTTATAATCGCCTTATAATTTTTTACATCGGCAAGGTTCGCGGTTTTTGGGAGACTTACATTCCAGATATTTCCAACCTTATTTGCTAAATCTTTCGTTTCATAGACTATCGTTAGTTCGTTTTTTCTACCCTTTCCTATGACCTTTTCATTTAACGATGTGCTTAAGGTTACAGCATCTTTTTCGCTGTCTCTTTTCGTATCTATTTTAAGTTCTCCAGCAGTGTCCTTACCATAAACATTAAAGATTTCCATTTGTTTTACTGTGACTGAATAGGTTGTTGCTAGTACATCCTCCTCTTTATTCTCTATTTCTATATTTTGTGTAACGGTTGTTACGCCATCTTTCCCCACGTCGTAAGTTATGTCGTATGAGGTTTCAAACTGCTCTTGAGCTCGTGCCTTGGATACTATGAATACAAGTACAAAGAGGGTTGCCACGATTTTTTTTAAGCAGACGCGTCTGTTTTGCATAAACATCTTTATTATATCTTATTTGTAGAATTAAACAGTGACTAAAAGAGTGCTGCTACGTATTCGGAACATTGGCCGTTGTTGTACCAAAAGCCTATACACTTCTTAAAAGAATTTTGTGTTGTGATAGTCATTGGAAATCAACAGACTTCTCCGTCTGAAATCTAAGATTAAAGAATTGCTGTCGTGATATACTTCTTATATGAAAGGCTTTTTGGGTACCTACTTGATTTCATATTTAGCGGTTTATCTTACCCAAATCGCCATAGGCGGCTTTGACTATGGTTCTTTGCTGGGAAGTACTTATGTTCTTCTAGTACTAGGATTAGCGATCGCTCAATCCTTTTTATATCCTATGGTAAAGATTTTAGGTCTTCCAACTAAAGGGCTGGGTGGATTGCTTTTACGGACAATACTGTCTGGGTTAGTTTTCTACATTTTTACCTCCGCGTTGCAGGGGTTTGCTATAGTTTCGACCTTTTTACCGGCGATTAAGGTTCTGGATATCACATTACCTTCAAGAAACCTAAGTTCCATCGAGTCGCTCGTTGCGTTGGCGCTCACCTATAGTATAATAAGTTCGTTCCTTGTATGGTTATATAAATCAAAAAGATGATGATTCAATTTGTAAAGACATGTCAAATAATTTTCCCCCTGGTTTTAGTTGGGTTGGTTTTTGTACAAACGAAAGGAGGCGGTTTAAGCAGTATTGTGAGCTCGCATTCAGTATATAGATCCCGCAGGGGATTGGAAAAAATAATATTCATTTCCACTATATTTATGGGAGTTTTATTTTCGTTAAACTCTCTTCTCTTTCTTTATCTCAACGGCTAATTATGAAGTCTTTAAATGTAGAGGGGGGTACCTCGCTAAATGGTTCTGTGGATCTATCAGGCGATACCTTTATTGCATCTAAGTTGATCTTGGCGTCTTTGTTTACAACCGAGCCCGTTACTATCTCCGGTGTTCCTAAAGCCCCGTTTATAGACGATACCCTGAATTTGATATCTTCAATAGGAGTTTCCTATGAGTGGTTGGATGAGGATCGCCTTTTGATTAACGCGTCCGGGATTTCCGGTTTCCGGATTCCTTTCGAAACCGGAACCAGCTGTCCGAACGCACTTTTATTGGTTGCCCCCTTAGTTTTTCGGTTTGGGGAAGCGATCCTTCCAAAACCTTCTAATGGCTCCGAAAGCTTTGACGTGCTTGATCAGTTTGTTTCCGACTGGAAGTCCTTGGGTATGAAGATTAGTGAGGATAACAATTGGATAAATATCGTTTCCGGATCCCCCCATCCCGCGAGTATAGGTGTTAAAGACGGTTCTTGCCTTTCGACTGAAAATGCTTTAATTTCCTCTATGTTCGTTGGAGGAAAAACAATAATATCTAATGCCTCGGAAGATGCCGAGATTGACAACTACATTTCTTTCTTAAATTCTTTAGGCGCGTCCGTGGAGAGGATTGAGCCCTCCCGAATAGAGATAACAGGGCAAACAATGTTCAAAAGTACTTCTTTTAAGTGTCCGCGAGATAACAGCGAAGCTGTTTATTTTTCGGTGGCGGCCTTAATCACGGGCGGCACTGTTACTATAAACTCAATAGATAAGGTTGCGCTGGCCCCATTCATAAATGTATTGACTAATATTGGCGCAAACTACGATTTTTCTGGGGATAGCATAACTGTGTGGCATGGCGGGGAGGACTTAAAACCTGTAGACGTTAACACTAGACCCGCCCCCGGCCTCTCGCACAATTGGGTTTACGCTTTGGCGCTATTGCTAACTCGGATTAGCGGAATTAGTTCCGTAACTCCTACAGAGATTCCGGTAGATGTTGGTTTTTTTAGTGACTTAAACAGAATGGGTGCAAATATTACCCTTGTTGGAGAGCCTTTCCCAGTTGCAATGTCCTCCGCGAAAACCCCCGCAACAAAAGGAGCTCCCCCCGATTTTTCCCTAAAGATTGAGGGGCCGTCAAGTTTTAATGGCGTTACTTTAGATATAGCTCACGTTTCCTCTGGAATCGCTTTGTTACTAGCAGCCCTGACCTGTTCGGGTAAAGGCTTGATTCGCGGTTCCGAGATTATAGATTATTACTACCCAAATTTCGTGAAGAAATTAATCAGTTTGGGAGCTCAGATTTCCTGATAGTGTTATACTTTTGACATGGTTGTAGATTTATCGCACCTTTTTATATCCCTTATGCTTTCAGCCATTTTATACCCTTTTTGGATTCGGTTTGTTTACCGATTTCAGATGGGGGAGCGTATAAGGGAGGCTGGTCCAAAGATTCATTTGAAGAAGAGAGGTACCCCGACAATGGGCGGTCTAGTTTTTATTTTTACCACAGCGGTCGTAACATTCCTATTTAATAGATCTCGTACACAAACGTTGTTTCCTCTTTTTATAGCGTCGTTGGCCGGTCTTTTCGGCTTGGTTGAGGATTTTACCAAAGTTTTTAATAACTCAGTGTTTTTTGACATACTTGTGAAACGTCGTCGAGATATCGCTTCTTTTTTTAAGCTGAAAAGATCTTTACTTGAAAAAGTGTTTAGTAAATTTGTAGGGTTTTGGAAGGCAGTGGGCAGTAATGCTGATGAAGGTTTTCAAACTTACGAAAAGTTCCTGTTTCAATTTTCTATTGCAGGTTTTGTCGCCTTTTGGACGCATTTTAAGTTGGGTTGGGATTATATTTGGTTTCCATTGGTAGGAAATATTCACCTCGGCCTCCTTTACCCGGTTTTTATAATCATTCTTTTCATAGTGATTTTGAATTCCGTTGCTTTTACAGATGGCCTGGATGGGTTAGCAGGCGGCTTGTCTTTGTTTGCCTTTTGCGGATTTTGGGTTATTGCTCAAGTTCTTGGTTATTATTCTCTAGCTAGCTTTTGCGCAACTTTTGTAGGTGCATTAATCCCTTTTCTATATTTTAATATCTATCCGGCACGAGTGTTCATGGGGAACGTTGGCTCCCATGTATTAGGCGCTACTCTCGCGATTTTGGGGATTGTTCTGCATAGAGAGTTTGCTCTCTTTGTTTTAGTTGCCGTTTTTCTTGTGGACGGTATTTCAAGTCCATTACAATCGTTGTCCGTTAAGTGTACGGGCAAACGCTTATTTCGGATGGCACCTCTACACCATCACTTTGAACTTTTAGGATGGCCTGAGACCAAGGTTACTATGCGCTACTGGCTCTTTGGAATATTCTCCACCTTTCTAGGAATATTTGTATCTCTCTTATAGTATAGGTTTTTGATGTTTAACGGTTTCAAGAACTTGGGGAAATCAAAGATTACTTCTACACTGCTGACAACCGTTTTTTGTTTGGTGACCTTAGGCCTGTTAATGGTATATGACTCTACCATGTTTTACTCCCAAAGTATTTACGAAAGTTCCTACAGGTTTGCAATTTTACAACTTGTTTGGGTTGTATTAGGACTGATTGGTTTTTTTATTTTTTTCAACCTTCATTACAAACGTCTCCTAAAGGTTAGTGTCATTTTCTTTGGATTTTCTGTAGCCTTTTTGGCAATACTTTCGCTCTTTGGTTTTTTGACTTTTCAACTAAAGCTTATTGAGTGCTCTTCTGTTTTTCCCCTTGTGCCTTGTATTAACGGCGCATATAGGTGGTTTTATCTTAACTTTTCGCCGCTGTCCGATATTCCGCTTTTTGGCGTTTTGAGTTTTCAGCCTGCCGAGCTAGTAAAATTTAGCGTTGTTTTGTATATGTCTGCGCTTTTAAGCAAAACCAAAGACTTTAGTAAGTTTATCCTTCCTGTTGGATTAGTTTTTTTCCTTATACTTCTTCAGCCTAATATGTCCACGGCCTGCTTGATAGTGTTAATTTCCCTATGTATTTATTTTGTTTCCGAGGCTCCTTTAAAACCACTTTTTTTTCTGTGTCCCTTCCTCATACTTTTGTTAAGTCTTGTGGTTATTGTTTCTCCCTACAGAAGGCAACGATTTTTTACATTAATCAACTCTTCTGAAAATAAAGAAGAGTCTTTATCTACAGGTTATCATGAGAATCAAATTTTGATCTCTTTGGGATCGGGAGGGCTGTTTGGAGTTGGAATAGGACAGTCCCGCCAAAAATACCATTATTTGCCGGAAGTTGCCTCTGACTCTATCTTCGCAATTTTTGGCGAGGAGACGGGATTTCTTGGTACGCTACTATTTGTTTTAGCCTTTTCTTTTTTGGTTTATCAAGGGTACAGGATTGCCCTCAACGCTCCGGATACCTTTTCGCGTCTTTTAGCCGTTGGATTTACTTCTTGGCTAGGCCTGCAATTTTTATTAATATTGCTGCTATGTCGCAAATAATGCCGTTAACAGGGATTCCTATTCCTTTAGTATCCTATGGAGGTTCCTCTATGATTTTTACTCTCTGTGGCCTCGGCGTTTTGGCGAATATTAGTAAGTATTGTTAGTTTAAATCAGGGCCGTCCTTAGTTTGTCCAGTATGTGCGCAATCTATATACACTTTATGGTATGTCCTCCAACTGAGTTACAATGTTAATGTTATGAAAATAGTAATAACAGGAGGACATCACAGTAGCGCACTTCCTTTAATTGAGTATATTCGGGAAAAGGGGCTGAATATTGATATTGTATGGTTTGGGCATGCGCACAGTATGCGTGGTAATAAAAACCCAACACTTGAATATAAGCAGATAACTTCTAGGAACATTTCTTTTATCGATTTAAAAGCCGGTAAGTTTTATAAAACCTTTAGCCCTGTCAGGATTGCAAAAATTCCTTTTGGTTTTATTCAATCCTTTTTTCTCCTTTTACGGTATAAACCCGACGTAGTTTTATCCTTCGGTGGTTACTTAGCTGTTCCAGTTGTTTTTGTAGCAAAAATTTTAGGTATTCCCACAATAACCCATGAACAGACTTTAGTTACCGGATACGCGAATAAATTTATTTCGCATTTTGCGGACAAAATTTTGATTTCTCATGAGGAATCCCGTAAGTACTTTCCACCAGATAAAGTTGTCTATTCAGGGCTTCCTTTACGTAAGTCCTTATTTATGGTTAAAACAGATTCTTTTAAGTTTGATAACGAATTGCCGGTGTTATATATAACGGCTGGGAAAACCGGGTCGCATAAAATAAACCAAGCAATACAGAAGTGCCTTCTCCCATTATTAAAAAACTATAACATAATCCACCAATGTGGCGGGCACTCTCGATATGAAGATTTCGACTCTCTGAATAAAGCTTTCGCTGATATTTCCAATCTCGTTCGTGGTGAGTATTACTTACGCAAATTTGTTTATGATAATGAGATCGGTGAGGTTTTTACGAAAGCCGACATTTTCCTTTCTCGAGGTGGCGCACATACAACCTACGAAATCAAGACCTTTGGTAAACCATGTATTTTAGTACCAATTCCTTGGGTTTCTCATGATGAGCAGAACATAAACGCTCAGATATTAGTAGATTTAGGTCTCGCTAAAATTCTGACAGAAGATGAACTGACTTGTGAGAATGTTATCGCGTCCCTGGAAAAGGCTAAGAAAAAAATACCCTTACAACCGGAATCTCCGGTATATAACAATAAACCTCAGAAAGTAATGCTTTCCCAGATTCGTTCTCTTTATGAAAAGAAAAAAGCCAAGAAAGTATAAGAAGAGGCGTGTACTCGGAATAATACGTGTGTGGGAAAAAAGATTCCTCGTTATTTTGTTACTTCTCGGGGTTTTTGGAGGAGCTTATTACCTTGTGTATCATACAGAAATCCTTGATATTAAAAGTTTTGAGATATTGGGAACAGAAACGTACGTAAACTCTGCGGATCTAGGCGTTTTTTTATATTCGAATTATGCAGGTAAAAAATTACCTGCTGTAAATTCGTCTGAGCTAGAAACCCTTCTGGAGGATCGTTTTTTGGGAGCACGTGATATTTGTGTTAAAAAAATTTGGCCGGCCAAACTAAAGATATTAGTAAGTGAAAGGAAACCATTGGCACGTCTTTCCAACGAGCGTTACTCACTCGATCATATGATAGATGAGGAGGGCTATGTGCTGGGGGTTGTGGACCCTGACACAGAGGATTTACCCCTGATAAGATATTTAGGAGATTTAAAAGTAGGGGCATTTGTGGATCCGACATTAGTCCCCGTATATTTGGATCTTATCGATGCCTTGGAAACTTCTGGAATCCAGGTATCTAGCATGAGTTTTTCTCCTAAGGATGTTACTTTCTATACGCGGGAAGGAACACGTATTTTACTTGGTAATTCCGGGGACAAACAGTATTTACTTACCGTCTTGGTAAAACTTCTTAACAAACTATCTTTAGAGGGAAAAGATGCGTCAACTATAGATTTACGATATGATAAAGTAGTAGTATCATACTAGATAACTTATCATGCCAAGGGAAAAAATCATTACAGGAGTAGATGTAGGTTCCGAGAAGGTTAGCACTGCCATAGCAGCTTTATTTGAGAACAAGGTTTCAATAATAGGAGTTTCCGGAGCAGTTCCTTCAAAGGGAATAAAACGGGGGAGTGTTGTAGATATTGACGCGGCCGTAGAATCTATTTCGACCAGTTTAGAAAGAGCTGAGAGGATGGCCGGAGTGTCTGTATCCTCAGCATTCGTGACAGTAAATGGAAGTCATGTACAAACGCAAAATTCGCATGGCGTTGTTGCTGTAAACCCTCAGATTGGCGAGATAACAAGAGAAGATGTTTTAAGAGTAACAGAAGCGGCCCAAGCGATCACCTTACCCTCTTCTAGGCAGGTAATACATGTAATACCTAGGGATTTTATTGTAGATTCTCAGGAAGGTATAAGGGATCCCGTGGGAATGGCGGGGGTTCGTTTAGAGGTTGAGACAAACATAATCCATGGTTCTTCCACAGCAATGAAAAACCTAGTTAAGTGTATTGATCAAGTTGGGGTAGAGGTTCGAGAATTGGTTTACGTGGGCTTGGCTTCCTCAAGAGCAGTTTTGACGGACACAGAAAAAGAATTAGGAACCGTTTTGATTGATATTGGTGGTGGGACCACTTCTTTAATCGCTTTTTTGGAGGGAAGCCCCGTCTATTCCTCGGTTCTAGGAATAGGTGCAAAGCACATAACAAGTGACCTAGCTATTGGCTTGAGGACGCGTTTGGACGATGCGGAACGAATTAAGTTGAAATTGAGTACATTAAGCAACGAGAATAAATCTCAGGGACACACGATAAAAGAGGATATTTTTGATGTATCTGAGTTTGATTTAGACATAGATGAAGTACCCATCAAATTTTTGAATGAGATTGTAAATGCCAGAACCAAAGAGATCTTTAATATGGTAGCCTTGGATATAAATAAATCTGGCCTAATGGGGAAACTTCCCGCTGGCGCGGTGGTTACTGGAGGAGGCGCCCACACTTTTGGCGTAGTGGGGGTGGCAAAGAATATCTTGCGAATGCCGGTTCGCCTCGGAGTTCCTTCCGGCGTAACCGGCTTGATAGATGAGATAAGCGGTCCCGCTTTTTCCGGAACTATAGGATCGGTACTTTACGGCGTAGATCTAATGAAAAGTAATTCCCTATTGTCTTTAGACAAAAGTCAAGGTAAGATTAACAAAAGTCTGCATGACTTTTTTGAAAAAGTAAAATCATTCCTGCCCTAGAATCAGTTATAATATTTAGACTATGCAAATAAAGCCAGAAATTGAAAGATTTGCTAAAATACGAGTTGTTGGTGTGGGAGGTGCCGGAGGTAATGTTATTAATACCATGATAGATTCCCAGCAAATTGAGGGTGTGGAGTTTTTGGCTATAAATACTGATGCTCAAGCCCTTTCTATTAATAAAGCTTTTGTAAAAATTCCCATTGGTCAGGATATAACAAACGGTTTGGGGGCGGGATCAGATCCTGAGGTAGGGGAGAATGCCGCCGAGGAAAGTTCCGATGCTATTCGCGATAACTTAGAGGGATCGGATATGGTTTTTATTACTGCAGGTATGGGGGGCGGTACCGGTACCGGCGCTTCTCCAGTAGTAGCCCGTATAGCTAGAGAAATTGGGGCTCTAACGATTGGTGTGGTTACAAAACCTTTTAGTTTTGAAGGGAATCAGCGGATGAAAAATGCGGAAATGGGTGTCGAGTCTCTAAAGAGAGAAGTAGACGCGTTGATTATTATACCCAACCAGAAATTGATGGAAATTTCTGATGAAACTACGACCGTGATAGAGGCCTTTAAGGTTTCGGATAGCGTTTTAAACCAAGGCGTGCAAGGGATTTCCGATTTAATAGTAAAGCCGGGCTTGATTAACGTGGATTTTGCAGATGTTCGGACAGTAATGCAAGAAGCGGGGTCAGCTTTAATGGGAATTGGTATAGGTACCGGCGAAAATAGGGCTACCGTAGCGGCCCAGGCGGCAATTTCATCTCCTTTATTAGAGATTTCGATAGAAGGTGCTACAGGAATTTTGTTCAATATAATCGGCGGTCCTGATATGACAATGAAGGAGATAGATAAGGCGGCTAGGATTATTAGTGAGATGGCGCATCCCGATGCAAACATAATTTATGGAACTACTATAGACCAAGAGATGTCGGATCAGATAAAGATAACCGTAATTGCAACGGGCTTCGATTCGGAATACTCAAATAAGTTTTCGTTACCCGGGTCTGCAAAGCGTTCGGAAGGCGATAAAGAGGAGAAAGATAAGGACAAGCCTACTGATAAAGATAGTTGGGTAGAGGATTTGGGTGATGAAGATAGCCAATTTGATATCCCGGCATTTTTAAGGGGTAGATAATTTTTTGGCAGAAGTGAAACATTTGGTTGAGTCGTCAAAATGCCTGTGCCGCCTTGAACCAATGTGGTATATTTAGATCTGTATGAGAGAACTGCTCGTTTCAATAAACCTGAATAACTTAAAGATTTCTTATTGTGGTCCTGAAGGTTGTGGAGGCATTTCTTCTGAAATTTCACCTGAAATTGTAAAAGGGTCCCAAATCCTAGATAAAGAGCGTCTTACAGAGGATTTAATTTCCTTGTCAAACGAGATTCTTCCAAAAGGGAAAAAACCTGATGGATTAAATTTTCTCATTGGTCCCGAAGATTTTTACGTTTTTTTTGTTACGGTCAATAAAAACGATGGGGATTTGGATGAACAGATTGTCTCGTCAATTAAAGACAAACTAGAAGTGCCGTTGGAGGAGCTATACTTTTCGTATACAAAAATTGCCCCATTTGTTTATCAATTTATTGGTGTTTCCCAAAAATACTTAGACGATCTTTTAGATATATCTAACCTTTGGGGGATGCCCACCAATGCTATTATTCCTTGGGTTTCACTTTTACCAAAAACGTTAAAAGATACCGATCCGGCAATTTTTGTTGCAAGTGTAGATGATAAATATGTAGTATCCCTTTCTGAACTAAACGGCGTTTATTTTGCACAATCTTATGATGAGCCGAAAAACCCTAAGGAGCTAGAGAAACTCGTTAAGACTTTGTCCGTTTACAACAGGAAAAAGCCTATAAAAAGGATATTTACTCTGAATTCTTCCCTAAAATTGAAAAATGGTTACGATGTTCTTCCTGTTTTGGATGAAAATGAGACGCGTCTAGCCGAAGGTTTTGAGATTCACGAGCTGTACTTACACATATTGCAGGAAAATAGGGAGATTTTGAGTTCTAAGATAAATCTTTTAAATTCGTTGCCCCTGCCCGTGTTGAAATCTAAATCTAATGTTTTGGTTCCCGCCGTAGCTTCTGTTTTTCTAGTAGGATTGTTGGTAGGTGGCTATTTTCTGTTTTTCAATAAGCCTCAGGATTCTGATGAGATTGTGGCTGGTGTTAGCTCTGAGGCTATAGATTCAGTTGTTGAGTCTACCGCTAGTGAAGAAACTACAACTGATTCTTCGCAAGGTGCAAAAGAGCTTGATAAGGAGCAATTAGTTATTCGTATAGAAAATGCTGCCGGAATTACGGGGGCGGCAGGTCGAACCCAAGATTTACTCGAAGAGGGGGGTTATTCCATTGCTTCCATTGATACGGCAGATAATATGCGAGAGATAACACAGATTTTAATCAAGGATAATTTTTCGGACTACAAGGACGTTTTATTAGAGGATCTGGGGGATTACTTTCCAGAGGCTTTAATTGATTCTTTAGAGGAAAGCGATGTTGAGTATAACGTTCTGATTCTGATTGGAAAAGATTCTGAAATTTAAAAGTGGATTCTTTTGTTTGTAAAAACTGTGGAAGAAATGTTTCGCTAGATTCTCTTGGTACTCATAATAGAAACCACTGCCCCTTTTGCCTTTTTTCTATTCATGTGGATAGGGAGAAAGGCGATAGACAGAATGATTGTTTGGGCTTGATGAGGCCCGCAGGAAAGTTTTACAAGGAGGGTGGTGAAGAAATGTTAGTTCACCAATGTACTAAATGCGACTTTGTACGGTGGAATAGGGTGGCGGGGGACGATAGCTTTGAGGAAATCGAAAAACTACATGTTGTACCGGATCCAAGGAAGTGAGTTGATCCTTGCAACAAATTTCTATTTATAGTAATATCCTTTTGTTATGAAGTATGCAGTTATAGCCCTTGGAGGCAGACAATTTATTATAGAGGAGGGTATTGAGATCTCACTAGAAAATCAAGAAGATCCCAAGCCCGAAGTTTTATTTTATAAAGACGGAAGAACCACCTTGGTAGGAACCCCTGTTTTGAAAAATGTTAGTGTTGCTTTGGAAAAAGTGAGAGATTATAAGGAGAAAACGGATATTTTTAGGTTTAAATCAAAATCACGCCATAGAAGAAGAAAAGGACATAAACAACCTATGAGTGTGTTGAAAGTAAAAAGTATAAAGAAAGGGCCCACTAAATAAATGGCTCATAAAACATCTGCCGGTTCAAAAGCACGTCAAGGAGGTAATGTACGAGGTAAGCGCCTTGGTATAAAATTATCGCATGGATCTCTTGTTAAGCCCGGACAAATCATAGTTAGGCAACGTGGTAGGGGGTTTCATTCCGGAAAGAACACGAACATCGGAAGGGATTTCACTATTTATTCTATGATTGCAGGTATAGTGAATTTTAAAAACAAAACAAAATATAAAAAGGAAGTTACAGTTATCAAAAGTGACTCCTAACTCGGATTTTAATTTCTAATTATTCGGAAGTTTTTCAGCGGATTGTATACCAAGAAGGCTCTAGAAGTGATATTTTTCCTTGTGAGAAATCCCCACTTGCGTCCGTCTGCGCTTTCTCCTCGATTGTCCCCGAGTAGAAAATACGAATTTTCAGGTATTCTATATTCTACATTTTCTTTTATGTATTCACCTTGCTTCGTATCTTGGTCTTTCAAATAAGGTTCCCTTAAGATTTCATTATTAATGTAAACCTTGCCCCCTTTGATTTTGACCGTTTCTTTTGGTAACCCAACCACCCTTTTTATTATTAAAATATTTTGATTTGGGTGTTCAAAGATAACGATCTCACCTCTTTTTGGCTCTTCAAAATTTAAGGATATTTTTTCACCGATTATTTGCTCTTCGTCATTTAAAGCTGGGTACATTGAATTTCCCGTAACCACAAGTAATTGCCCCAGAAATATATTAGTAATAATATACAAAACCACCCCGAGTGTAATCAGCTGGACAGATTCTGTAAAAAAGCTTTTCAGGGCGGTTTTCATAGAGTAATGGTAGTGGTTTAGTGTCTTTGTGGCAAGTTTTTTGATATTATTTGGGTGTGAGTTTTTGGGTTCGTAGCTCAGTTGGTTAGAGCGCTGCATTCACATTGCAGAGGCCCCCCGTTCAAATCGGGGCGAACCCACCAAATTACGCTTTTATCATTCGAAAACGGTCCTCATCACTTCGTTTCTGCCCTAATTGGAGTATAGAATTAAGCTTTTCTATACCCCTGCCTTTTCTAAAATTCCTTTTTCAACAATTGCCAAAGCTCAGGACGATTACCATCATACCCCAAAGCCCATATACCTACGCCTGCCAAGTCAAATTCCTTTGTAAGCTCATATTTAACCTCCAAGGATTTTTGATTTTCAAAGTAAACAGTTCTTTCTTTTCCAGTTTCATCACTGAAATATCTGTAAACCGGCACTTGGGCTAATTCGTCCCAAGAAAGCATGCCGCCTTTCCCCTCTTCCTTTCTGGTTTCTATGATTTCCATTATGTCCGAATATGTCTGTGTTACAGTGTTGTTATTCCTTGGGAGGTTCACGATCGTATCACTCCCTCTATCTGTTTCGCCTTCCTCGTGCTCTTCGGTCCCTTCTTCCGCAACCCCACCCTCTCTTTTGCGCTCCATTTCTTCCAGCAGTTTTTCTCTTTCCGCCAGTGTTTCCTCGTCCGCCTCTTCCCAGTTAAAACCATAATAGGGGACACCTAGAATCAGCTTCTGTGGTGGTACATAAGAAAGGTAGTCTTTAATCATAGTTCTTACATCATATCCAGCATAGAATTTCGCTCCTCCCATAGGCGAAACAGGAGCTGCTTTATCGTTTTGGGAAATGTGAAAATCGTACGCCATTATAAAAAGTTTATCGGCTATTTTGGCTAGGCTAGGGACATCGCTCACTCTATTATTAATTAACGAATCCGCAAACGTCGTTACAACAATTTGAGGGGTTTCAAAGTCTTTGGATAGCTCTCTCTTAATGAATTTTGTAAACTCGGAATATTTTAAACTAACTTCTTTATCTACAGTTTTGTAATACTCGAAGTTTAAATTTACGTCCTGAATATTATGTAAATCCATTTCGGTTTTTAAGTTCCCATAAAAGTTATCCCAACACTCCTTGCAGTATAAAAATTCCGTGGAATTTTTGTCTATATGAGATATGATTGTTAAGGCAACACTTACGTTCCTGTTTTGCGCCTCTTTTATAAAATTACTCAATTTTTCATTATTATGCCAATTGTCATACCCGGGATTTTGTATTGTTCCTTCGTCCGTCTGCTGAGTTTTAATGAAATTTCCGTTTTCATCTATATGTAATCCAAAATACGCAATATCAGTTAGAGCATCCAAATCAAAGTTATCTACCTCATCGATTGTCCAATAAGGAAGGTATCCGTATACAGTTTTTCTTTCCCCAGCAATCTGTGTTCCCAACGTGTTTAATCGTAGATCTTTTCCAAATGGCGATATGAATTCCTGTTTTCCCACGATATTTTTTTGCTTTTTTATCGAAAATAAACAAAATACCATAATAAACAGCAGACCAATAGCTAAGAACACCTTTTTCATAACTGAATTATACCTTAATGATAAAATATGGATGTGTTTAAGAATAGAAAGTTTTTTAGAAAATCTCTTTTATTGGTCTTTTTCGCCGTATTTTTGGTTTCCGTCACTTCTTTATATTTGTTATTGAATCCAAGAAAGCCACACAAAAATTTAAGGGATATTTTTCAAAGACCGGTTGATTTAACCTTAATAGAGCCCGTTTGTGGAAATGTCGATTTAATTTCCTATCTCACATATAAAGACATCTCGGACGAAAAGGTAGAAAACAATAAGGTAGGACTTTATATATATGCGGAAAATAAGGATTATATGGAACTTGCCCAAAGATTAGTAAACTCAAATGGAGGTGATTGGGGCTACGTGCTTTTGCCATACAATGTAAAAGATACGGATCACTCGAAATGGCGGGACGTTTTCGATCGGTTGCGAAACAAGCACTTGATTCCGATAGTACAGCTATGGGATGTGGATCCAGAATATTATGAAGATCAGACAGAAGATGCCGCAGAGTTTCTAAATTCCTTTATGTGGCCGATAAAAGAGCGATATATTTCCGTTTACAACGAGCCTAATGATGACAAGTTCTGGAAAGAAAAAGCCGATCCCGCAGAATATGCTAGGGTATTGAACCACACGATAGATGTTTTTAAAAATGAAAGCCCAAGCTTCTTTATGCTTAATGGTGCTTTAAATATAAGTGCGGGTTCTGGAGACGGTTATATCGATGCCTTTGACTTTATGCGCGCTATGGACAAAGAGGTTCCGGGTGTTTTTAATAAACTGGATGGTTGGGCCTCTCATTCTTATCCACAGCCTAATTTTAGCGGTAGTCCACATACCAGCGGTAGAAACAGTATAAGGGCTTATGAGGAAGAATTAGATTTTCTGAAAAATGAGTTTGGCGTATATAGGGATCTGCCCGTTTTTATAACTGAGACAGGGTGGGCACATGCTGAGGGCTTAAATTACAACGCTTCTTTCTATTCTGTAGATAGGGTGGCGGAGTTTTTTAGAGTGGCCTACAGAGAGTATTGGTTACTTGATGATCGCGTGTGGGCGGTAACTCCCTTTACCATTCTGTACAAACCGCCATTTGATCACTTTTCATGGATAAACACTGATGGCGTTCCTTATGAGCACTACGCAGTTGTAAAATCGATTAAAAAAGTATCCGGAACCCCTCGGTTTTTGGTAGAGAAAAAGGTTAAAATGAGAAAATGTGAGTAAAGGACTTATGTTTAATATAACGACTACGGAAATCGCAAAAAACACTGTATATCAGCTAATAGGTAAGTTAATAACGATGTCCGTTACTGTCCTATTGACACTTTTAATTACCAGAAATTATGGGGCCGGCGGTTATGGGGAGTTTAGTTTGATGCAGAGTTTCCCGGCCCTGTTTTTCATAATAGTTGACTTTGGGTTAAATGCAATTTCGATTAGGGAGGTTTCCAAGGAGGAAAGAAACGTTTTCGATTACTTTATTAATGTCTTGTTTTTCAGGGTGTTGTTTTCGGTTCTTTTTATAGTCTTGCTCTCGATAGTTATTCAGTTTTTTCCCTATTCAGCGAGCTTGAAGTTTGGGATTCGTTTAAGCCTTCTTTTAATACTTACGCAATCACTTTATGCGTCTACGAATATAATTTTCCAATACAAACTGCGCTATGACCTGTCGGCAATAGGTTTAATAAGTGGATACGTTCTTGTTCTCTTGTTGTCTTTCTTTCTTGTCATGCGAAACGCTTCTGTAGTTTGGGTTAATTTTACCTACGTGCTTGGAGGTCTGGTAACTTTCATTGTAAATTTTGTCTTAATAACGAGGTTAGGTATTAAAAGAAACTTTAAGATAGACGTTGGCTTGATAAAAAGCCTGCTCTTGGAGGCGCTGCCCCTGGGGGTTATGTTCGTTTTTAGTCAGGTGAATTTTAAAGAAGATGCCTTACTGCTGTCTATCTTAAAAATACCGGACTGGGTAAAGTTGACAAGTGCTCAAGTTGTGGGAGTTTATTCATTGCCCTACAAAGTCTTTGAAGTAACCTTGGTTTTACCCACTTTTTTATGAATGCTACTTTTCCTGTTTTGATGCGTCATATGAGGCAAGGAGAGGCCGAGCTTAAGGATACTTTCAAAAAGATTGCGCTGTTTCTTTTAGCCGTAGGGATTTTAGTTGCAGTCTTGGGCACTTCCTTTGCCCCCCAGATTATCAATCTCTTAGGCGGAGAAAACTTCAGTCGCTCAATAGGTGTGTTAAGAATATTGATTGGTGGGGTTTTCATATTTTATTTAACCCAACCCTTATCTTGGTTGATAATTGCCTTGGGAAAGCAGATTTACTTGCCTTATATCTATTTTTTTAGTGTTTTGCTTAATTTAACCTTTAACTTGATATTTATCCCTAAATACTCTTTTTACGCTGCAGCGTTTATTACAGTGACATCCGAATTTTTCATCTTGCTTCTATTATCTTTTTTTGCAGTTCGGGCTTGGAGACAAAAATATGCTAGTTAATTTGTTATTAATTCTTTGGTTTCTATCTTTATGTCTGGGGCAATTTTCCGCTCTTTTTGTTAGTGCGTTTGGAAAATTTTATCTTTTTGATTTGGTGGGAATTTGTTTCGTAGTTTTCGGATTTTTTTACATTTTAATTTCAAAAAAACGTTCCTTTTTTGTTCCAAAAGCGTATTTCCCGATGTTCGGCTTTATATTTGTAGGTTTTGTATCTTTAATTTTCGGGTTAGGTAAGTTCTCTACTTTTGAATTGGCTCACTCTTCATTTTACCTTTTTAGATTTGTTATTTATTTTTTAGGGGGTATTTTAATTTATAATCTTTTAAACCAAAATATACTGTCCGAGAAATATCTTGTTTATTTAGCGATATTTTCGTTCCTTTTGCTCGCTGTTGCAGGATTTCTACAACTTATTTTCTTGCCCGATTTTACTGTTTTGGATAATTCTTTGGGGTGGGATCCACATAAAAACCGCCTAGCCTCTACTTTTTTTGACCCTAATTTCTTGGGGGCGTATTTCGTGCTGTGTTTTAACCTTTTTCTGGGGTTTCGTTCTTACTCAAAAAAGCTTTTCGTTCCTTTGGTCTCACTCTGTGTGTTATGCATTCTTTTAACCTTTTCCAGAAGCGCTTGGTTAATGCTGGCGGTAAGTATTTTTGTGTGGGGGCTATTTAAATATCGTGTTGTCTTGATTTTTTCCTTTGTTTTAGCTTTCTGTACATATTTTGCAGTTCCTCGTATTCAAACAAGAATTTCCGGAATTACGGATCCATCAGATTCCGCTCGTTTTAGATTGATTTCATGGAAAAATACATTAAACATCGCCAAGGATCATTTAATACTAGGTACCGGATATAATACCTTTAGGTTTGCCCAAAAGGATTATGGGTATTTTGGCGTTGATTGGGGCGGTCATTCTGGCGGAGGTTCGGATTCAAGTTTGCTTTTGGTATTAGCAACTACAGGAATACTGGGTTTTCTTCCGTTTATAACTTTCTTTGCAAACCTGACCCGGAAGGCGTTAAAAGATATTAAATTAAGCCAAAACCTGTTTTTAGTCGCCTCTTTTTCGGGCCTGTTGGTGGAATCTTTTTTCGTTAACTCGCTTTTTTACCCACAAATACTTTTTTTCTGGGGTATTTCCGTTGCACTTTTTTTGTCTAATCGTGCTTATAAGTCACACTGAGTTTCTCTTCTGATTTATTTCCCGCTAAATCCGTAGCTTCTATTATTATTTCCAGATTACCTTCTCTTGCCCCTAAAAGTATCGAAAAAGAGTTATCGGGCCTCTGAATAGCAACCCTGCCGTTTACTTTTACCGCAGCTTCTTCGTTAATCTTTCCTATTACTTCAACGCGATTGTTTAAGTTCTCAATTTTCTCGCCGTTTTTTGGCGTTTCCAGCTCTATTTTTGGCTTTTCATTGTCATAACGTATTGTTATAACATCAGATTTTGTCTCGTTGGCCTTTGCAAATATTGTATTTTTTCCTTCATTTAGTTTTACGTTTGTGAAAAGGAACTCTCCCGAAATATCAGTTAAAACGCTGGCTTCCTTAGGGCCATTTACGAATAACTCTATCTTGGTTTTTGGAACGGAGGAACCTTTCAAATCAATCTTAGTTTTGTTTACTGCTTCCGGGACCTCTAGAAAAATCGGAGGAGGGGTATTCGCTTCCGGAGGAGTAATAGTATCGTTCCTATTTACTGATATAAGCCCAAATATGCTTCCAATCTTTGGCGCATACTTTACGACCCCAATTACTGACAGGGTTCCAATTATAAAAATTGCCAATAGCCTTTTTAAAAGAATTTTGTTTAAGTCTTGTTTTTTAATCATACTTTTTGAGAGCGCCTCTTAGATAAGACACTAAATCATTCTTAAGATCTTCCCTTTGTAGCGCAAACTCAAAGGTTGCTTTTAGATACCTTAGAGGGTCTCCGGTTGTTAACCACTTTCCTTCAATTGGAGTGGCTATTACCTTTTTACCTTCATCTACCATTTTGTTTAATATGTCAATGACCCAAAGTTCTCCATCTTTCCCTGTAGAGGATGTCAGAGCTGTATTAATAACATCGTATGAAAAAACGAATCTACCAAATTGAGCCATATCTGAGGGGGCCTTATCAATCGGAAGCTTTTCATGCCCACGTTTCATCTCGTATTTGTAATCAGCGTTCTCCTTGTATTCTATGCTTGCATATCTGTTAATTTCCGTGTGTGGTACTTCTTGGACGGCTAGTGTTGCTGCCGCCCCTTGTTTCAGATGTTTCTCAATTAATTGTGCAACAACAGGTTTTTCTGAGATAGTTAAATCGTCCCCAAACATATAAACGAAAGACTCATCGTCGTCAATAAGATTTTTTACACATAGTAATGGGGTTCCGTTTCCGTAAGGGAGGTCTTTCTTTTGGCGAATGTAGATAAAAATTGGCCATGCTTGCTACCTCCTGTATTTTCTTAAGCTCATCGGTCTTTTGCGCCTCTTCCAAATTATGCTCTAGCTCTAAATTGCTGTCAAAATAGTCTTCCATTATATGTTGGCCAAACCTAGTGACTAATATAATGTCTTTAATTCCTGAAGCTACCGCTTCTTCTACCAAATAATGGATTATGGGCTTATCTATGATTGGTAGCATCTCTTTCGGTTGATTTTTTGTTGCCGGAAGAAATCTTGTTCCGTAGCCAGCTACAGCAATTACTGCTTTGGTGATTTTTCTATGATTTTTCATAGCTTATGGATTATAACATTTCGTTGGAGCCGATGGTCGGGATCGAACCGACGACCTATCCCTTACGAAGGGATTGCTCTACCAGCTGAGCTACATCGGCCCGTTTCGTTGGATATAATGAAATACCTCCAAGTTCTAACTGTTTGTGACCGTACAACTTCTTGCGTTTACGTTAGCACGTTTCACAGAATGGTTTACCATTCTGTGAGGCACAACGAAATACTCGCGACTGCTCGTATTTACGTTGAGTCATTCAGGTACTACGTACACTGAATGGAGCGGGCAACGGGACTCGAACCCGTGATCTTCTCCTTGGGAAGGAGACGCTTTACCAACTAAGCCACGCCCGCCCGTAGCACTTAAATCTCTATCTAAATTATAAGGCACTGAATAAAAATAGCAAAACCCACACCCACCTGTGGTTTTTACTTTTTATCTCGCTGGTATGTTCAAAATTTGACCTGTCAAGATAAGCGACTGCTGACCGTTAGGTAAAAATCCAACGCTATCTGCATTTGCTTCCAAAATCTCTGCCCACATCGATCCGTTCCCGTATACAGCCTCTGCGATTTCCCAAAGTGTATCGCCCGATTTAACGTTATAATTTCCTGGTTCTATATCTCCGTCTTCATAGTCATTTGCAGTCCACGACATGACTGTTTCTTCACCCGTTTCGGCGTCTTCAGCGATTTTTTCCACAGCATCCTCCTCTCTCTTCCTCCGTGCTTGAGGATAAAGTTTCCTTAAGTTTTTCTAAGGAAATCCTTCCTGCTTGACCATCTTCACCCTAGACCGTTTTCTTCTCTATTGGTGAAATAATTGTAGGTGGAAAAGACTAATCCAAGTATGAAAATTCCTCCTATGATAAAAGCAAGTGTATCATTTTTATTTTCCGGTCCCGTTTTTGTTTTTCTGCCATTTTATAATTACACCCCCCTCGTATTACTTAATCTATTAAATTTCGAACTTGGGCAGTTTTATTCGGATTCATGGCGGGATCGACGGGGCTCGAACCCGCGACCTCTTCCGTGACAGGGAAGCGCTCTAACCAACTGAGCTACGACCCCATGAACAGACAGTCTCAATGTTATGGGATTTTGTTTTGGAAGTCAATAATTTTGAGCCTGAAATGACTATTTGAGCGGAAATATAGAATAGGTATGTGGTAAAAAAATGGGGAACA
>FUWD013232401.1_pt1 | contig 21913 bp, 25 predicted proteins | sample 1063281 | NCBI WGS metagenome assembly FUWD01 (sample SAMEA79048168, study PRJEB19326) | metagenome | biome: marine | reverse complement strand
GTACCGCATCTCTCTTAACTCCAAAAGATGTAATGCCCAAGCGTGTAAGACATCGTTTGCAGTAATTAAAACCTTAACTACTTTATTAACTGGCACAACAACTTCGTTATCAACAGTTAGTAATCTTGGTTGGTTTTCTTTTAGCTCCTCTTCTTTAATCATGTACGATTCAAAAATAATATTTTCGTCGGGATATTCGTATTCCCAGTACCATTGATATCCAACAGCTTTAATTGTAAGATCTACTTTTGGTATTGTGTCTTGTTTATATAAAATTTTAAATGATGGAACTGCCATCACTATTAAAATTAAACATGGAATTAGTGTCCACAAAACTTCTACTGTAACATTGTGAGTAGTTTTTGATGGGTTAGGATTTCTTGACGCTCTAAATCTTATACAAGTATAAATCATAAGAAATAAAACAAAAACACTAATCGCAATAATTACAGGAAGAAGAATATTGTTATGAAAACTAACAATATCTCTCATACTTTTGAGAGGCCGCATCTTGAAAGCCTAATTGCCACTGTTTAGGTTGATTAGCTGATACGCCTGTTGAGTAGATAGTTGCTAAAATTGTAAGTAAAAATTTATTCATTTTCAGTAGTATATAAAGTGCTTTCATAAAATTTACACTTTAGATTTTGTCGCATAAAAACCATCAATTAATTAAATAACTGACGATAGATAGAGCTGAAATTACTGCAGTTTCTGATCTTAGTATATTTTCGTTTATTTTGATTGCTTGAACCCCCTTAAAGGCAAGAATCTGCTCTCTTTCATCTTCGGAAAAATCACCTTCAGGACCGATTATAACACACGTTGGATTACTGGTAAATTTTTCTAAATCTATTTTTTTATTTTGAGAGTTTAGATCAGTAAATATTATATCCATTTTTTCATTAATTAAAAAATCTTTTAAAGATTTAGGTTCATCAATAGATGGTACATTTATTCGGTTAGATTGCTCAGCAGCTTCTATAATCACTTTTTCTAATCTCTCTTTATTTATTTTTCTAACAATTGTTCTATCAAATATTATTGGTAAAAATTTTGTAACACCAAGCTCTGTTGCTTTTTGAATCATGAAATTAAAATAATTTGATTTAATTGGTGAAAAAGCTAGCCATAATTCTTTTACATTTTCTTTTTGTCTTAATTGTTTTGTAATATTAAATTCAACTATACTTTTTGAAATATTTAGAATTTTTGCTTCCCATTCTCCACCGTTGTTAAATAAAGAAAAAACTTCACTAACTTTAACTCTCATCACTTTACTCACATAGTGAGATTGTGATTTATCAAGTTTGGCAGTAAAATTAAGTGATAAACTTTCTTTAAAAAATAATCTAATATTACTCATTAATTTTAATTTAATTTATGAAGAATATTAAAGCAATAATTTTTGATGCATACGGCACTTTATTTGATGTCAATTCAGCTGCAGAAAAATGTAAAGATAAAATTGGTGATAAGTGGGAAGGTTTTGCAAATTACTGGCGAACTACTCAACTAGAATACACTTGGCTTAGAAGTTTAATGAATAGACATAAAGACTTTTGGCAAGTAACAGAGGATAGTTTAGATAAATCAATGAAGGCATTTGAGATAGATGCTTCAATGAAAAATGAATTATTAAATCTTTACAAGGTGCTCTCTCCCTTTAAAGAAGTTCCTGAAGTTTTAAAAAACCTTAAAGAAAAAAATTATAAATTAGCTATCCTTTCTAATGGAACACCTTCTCTTCTTAATGGGTTAGTTAAGAGTAATAATTTAGACAATATATTTGATGATATATTTTCAGTTGAAGAAGTTGGAATTTATAAACCAGACTCAAAAGTTTACGACATGCCAATTAAAAAATACAAAATAGAAAAAGAAGAAGTTGCATTTTTAAGTGCTAATACTTGGGACGTATCCGGTGGTGGAAATTATGGCTATAGTTCTATTTGGGTAAATAGAAATAATAATATTTTTGATAACCTTGATTACAAACCTAAAAATGAAGTTAAAAACTTAAATCAGTTACTTGATGTTATCTAATTCTATTTTCTTCAAAATTTTTATTTAATTTTGATGAAATCGTATGTGTATTTCTTTTATTCCACTCTGAAAAAGATCTTAAGATGGGCATAACTGAAAGGCCAAATTCAGTAAGTGAATACTCAACTTTTGGTGGCATTATCTGAATAACTTTTCTATTTACTATTCCATCTACTTCTAATTCTTTGAGCTGTTTGGATAACATTTGTTGAGTGATGGTTTTTAAACTTTTTTTAAATTCACCAAATCTAACCTTTTTATTATTTAATAAAGAAAATAAAATTCTAATTTTCCACTTACCTCCAAGGAAGTAAATTGCTCTTTCTGCAGGACAATCTATTAAATGTTTCATGGTATGATTTTATATACTAGTATGATTATATTGCCTTATTGCATTATTCTTAGCAAAGTAATAGATACAGGTCAATCAAATTGAAAGGATACAAATGACTAAAGGACAAAACGCAGGTGACGGACCAATTGCAGTAGAAGTAGAAAAAGATAAATCTTATTACTGGTGCACTTGTGGAAAAAGTACAAAACAACCATTTTGTGATGCTTCACACAAAGGTACAGAATTTACTCCTTTAGTTTATAAAGCAGAAGAAACAAAAAAAGTGTTTTTTTGTGCTTGCAAACAAACTAGCAACCAGCCTCTTTGCGATGGCTCACATAACAAATAAAATATGAATAAATTAGATAATCAAATTAATAAATTTTTTTCTAACATGCAATTCTTATCACCTTGGTTAATAAGATTTGGATTAGGTGTTGCATTTAGTTTGCATGGATTAAGTAAGTTTCCATTACCACCTGAAGTTTTAATTAAATATTTTGGTTTTTCTCCTTTTTTTGCATCTTTAGTTGCTCTCGCTGAATTAGGAGCTGGATTATTTTTAATTATTGGTGGGTTTATAAAGGGCCCTATTGGTAATTTAATAACAAGAGCCAGTGCTTTTACTATTGCTGTTGTTATGATAAGTGCATTTGCATTAGCTCATAGGGATTGGTTCATTACAACTAAACTATTTACTAGTGAGCAAATATTTCTTTTACTAATTGCTTTACACTTCTTAATTAGAGGAAATAAATGAGTAATATTGAAGTAGAAAAAATCATAGAACCAGTAGCAGCATCAGATGGTGCTGGGGTTAAGTTAAAAAGAAGTATTGGAACTCACCTTATTGATTACCATGATCCTTTTTTAATGTTGGATGAATTTGGTTCTGAAAATAAAGATGATTATATTGGAGGCTTCCCTCCTCACCCTCACAGAGGAATTGAAACTGTAACTTATATGCTTGCTGGCGACTTTGAGCATAAAGACAGCACAGGTGGTGAAGGAATAATGACCGCTGGAGATGTTCAGTGGATGAAAACAGGAAGTGGAATAATTCATTCAGAAATGCCTGCTATGAAAGAAGGGAAGCTTCATGGTTTTCAATTGTGGGTAAACATGCCTGCTAAATTGAAAATGACTAAGCCTGAATACATTTACATTGATGCTGATAAAATGAGTACTCATAAAGATGACGATAAAACTGTCAAAGTGATTGCTGGAAAGTTTCAAGATGCAGAAGGACCCGTTAAAGGTCATAATATTGAACCTGTTTACTTTGATGTTGAACTTGAAAAAGGAAAAGAATTTAATTTTGACCTTCCTTCAACTCATAATTCATTAATATATTTAGTTGAGGGCGAAATTAAAGTTGGCGATCAAAATCATGATGCTGCTAAAGATTCTACTTTAATTATCCTAACTAGGGGGGAAAAATTAAAAATCTCTAGCTTAATTAAAGCTAAGTTTTTATTAATATCAGGAAAACCTATCGGAGAGCCTATTGCAAGAGGGGGGCCGTTTGTGATGAATACTAAAGCAGAGATCTTGCAAGCTGTTCAAGATTATCATAATGATACATTTGTAAAATAATGAAAACTATTAAAATAGAAAAATTTGGCGGTCCTGAAGTTTTAGAAATTAAGGATATTGAAATTGGTAAACCAGGTCCAAAAGAAGTTTTGATAAAAAATTTATCAATAGGTCTTAACTATATTGATGTTTACCACCGAACAGGTTTATACCCTATTCCCCTTCCAAGCGGAATTGGTTTAGAGGCATGTGGAATAATAGAGGAAGTTGGTTCAGAAGTTGATCTATTTAAAGTTGGAGATAGAGTGGCACACTCTTCAATGCCAATTGGTAGCTATTCTGAAAAACAACTGTTTCCTCAAGAAAAACTAATTTTAGTTCCAGAGGGTATTTCAGATGAAATTGCATCTTGTATTATGCTAAAAGGGATAACTGCTGAGTATTTATTACACAGAGCTTACCCAATTAAAAAAGGTGATAAAGTTTTATATCACGCTGCAGCTGGTGGTGTGGGTCAAATTTTATGTCAGTGGGCTAATGCATTGGGTGCTGAAGTTATTGGAACTGTTGGCTCTAAAGAAAAAGAAGCCATTGCTAAAAAAAATGGTTGTCATCATGTAATAAATTATACAGATACAAATTTCGTTGAAGAGGTTGAAAAAATTGTAGGTAAAAATGGAGTTGACGTTGTCTATGATGGTGTCGGTATTAAAACATTTGATGGATCAATTGAGACATTAAAAGTTAGAGGCATGATGGTAGCATTTGGTAACGCATCAGGTTACGTTAACACTTTAGATATTAAAAAACATATTAACGCAAAGGGATTATTTTTTACTCGTCCTTCAATTGCACACTATACAGTAACAAGACAAGAATTAGTTGAATCAGCTAAAAAAGTTTTTGATGCAATCTTGTCTGGAAAATTTAAAGTTGAAATTTCAAAAAGATATTCACTTGATGATGCAAAGAAAGCTCATGAAGAATTAGAGGCAAGGCTATTAAAGGGTCCTGCGGTTATTATTCCTAATTAATCTAAGTCAACATCCATATCAGACATATGCAATTTTAATGCATTTGTTGATATATGAATTTCTCTTAAGAAAACTAAAATTGAAACCATCATTGATAAACAACAAGATCCAAAAATTATCCTTGCTACAAAAATTTCATTTAGATAGAGAGCAAATACAGTTAGCAAATTAAATAAAAGACCAAAAGCTGCAAACATAATGGTCCACTTCAATAGCACAATTCTTCCACTTAAATTTATAAACTGTTTTTTCCACTCAGGAGGAATATGATTTTCATACACATGTTCATCATGAAGCTGTCTAATAAGCTTACTTAATGAGTGAAATCTATTACTGTAGATGTTCATAAGCAAGGGTATTGCTGGAAACATCAATGCTGTAACTGTGTAATCTATATTCATGCGAATCAATTTGATTATGAAACTAGCCTTTGTTATTTACAAGTAAATTATTATGAAACAATTAAATCTCTTTATTGAATTAACAAGACTGAAAAGACCAATTGGTTTTATGCTATTATTTTGGCCCTGTGCATGGGGACTAACACTTGCCTATGATTTTTCAAATAATTTGAATGACTATTTTTTTTATTTATTTTTATTTTTTTTAGGTTCGGTTTTAATGCGTTCTGCAGGATGTATAGTAAATGATATATCTGATAAAGAATTTGATAAAAAAGTAGAGAGAACAAAAAATAGGCCTCTTGCCTCAAATAAGGTTTCCATAAAAGTAGCAATTTTTTATAGTATCATTTTGTGTGCACTTGCCTTTTTGGTTTTAATTAATTTTAATAACTTAACAATTATCCTAGCGGTAGGTTCCATGCCTTTGGCTTTTACTTACCCTCTAATGAAAAGATTTACTTATTGGCCACAACTATTTTTAGGAATAACATTTAACTATGGTTTAGTTTTGGGGTGGACGGCAATTCAAGGTGAGATAAACGCTGTTACTATTATCTTTTATTTAGGAGCCATATTTTGGACACTAGGCTTCGACACAATATACGGATATCAAGACTTAAAAGATGACGAAATAATAGGTGTAAAATCAACTTCAATAAAATTTAAAAAAAAACCAAAATTATTTTTAACAACATGCTATTCAATCTTTTTAATTTCTTTAATATTAGTAGGTATTTTTATGAAGCTTAATATAATGTTTTACTTTTTTATTCTCATTCCAACTGCTCATTTATTATTTTATCAAATTTATAATTTTAATTACAAAGATCCTAAAAATTGTTTAAAAATTTTTAAAAGTAATAATTTTTTTGGTGTAATAATTTTGTGTAATATTTTAATTGGAAAATTTTAGATGAATAAAATAGATATTATAAAAAGACTTTTTTTTGACTACACAAAAAAACATATAAAAAAAATATTATTATCAGTATTTTTTGCCCTGCTAGTTGCGGGAAGTACTTCCTCTATTGCTTATCTTTTAGATCCAGCAATTAAAGAGATATTTATTGAAAAAGACCAAACGCTAATAATTATTATTCCAATTTTTATTATTATTGCTTTTGCAGTAAAGGGCTTTTCACTATATGTGGCAAAAGTTCTTATGATAGGTGTTTCAGAAGAGGTAAGGAAAGATATGCAGTGTGACATGTTAAATAACTTAATTGCAGCCGATACAAAATTGATTGATGGAAAGCACACTGGAAAATTTATATCTAATATAACTAATGATGTATCTCATATTACTAACTTAATTAGCACTGCAGTTTTAAATATATTTAAAGATAGTTTAACTTTAGTTGGTTTACTTATTGTAATGTTTTTTCAAAATTGGAAACTTGCTTTAATAGCAATCATAATGATACCTTTGGCTAGCTTTGCAGCAAAATCTTTAGGGAAAAGAATAGGCAAAGTGGCAACAGAACAAATGCTTAGAGCTGGAATTCTCAATACATATTTAATTGAACTATTTAAAAATCATAAGCTTATTAAAATTTTTCAAAAAGAAAAATATGAAAATAAAAGAGCAGAAAAATTTATAAATGATGTAAAGGAAAAAACTATAAAAATTGCCACTGTCTATGTCAGATCATCACCAATAATGGAAACTCTAACAGGTATTATGATAGCAGTTTTAATTTTTTACTCTGGAAAACTTGTTTTAAAAAATGAGATAGATATAAATAATTTTTTCTCTTTTCTTGCAGCCATGATGCTTGCATATCAACCAGTGAGATCGCTCGCAACTTTAAATATAACAATTAGCCAAGGTTTATCAGCTGCAGCAAGAATTTTACCAGTTATCGATGCAAAGTCAGGACTTCTTGAAAAAGAAAGTGATACTCAAATAAAAGTTGATACTGGTAATATTGAATTTAAAAACGTTTCTTTTAAATATGAAAAAGAAAGAAAAAATAATACTTTAAATTCAATAAATATAAAAATGTTGGGTGGAAAAATGACTTCAATTGTAGGTCATAGCGGTGCTGGTAAATCAACAATTTTAAACTTAATTCCCAGGTTCTATGATGTTATTTCAGGAGATATACAAATAGATAACCAGTCTATTTATAAATGTACAATAAGCTCTTTGAGAAAAAATATTTCACTAGTGAGTCAAGACACAACTTTATTTGATGATACAATTAGAAATAACATTGCCTATGCAAACCTAGACGCAAGTCAAAAAGAAATTGAAGAAGCAGCCAAACACTCCTTTGCGAGTGAATTTATAGAAAAACTCCCCAATAAGTACGAAACTATTATTGGCGAAAATGGAACCAGGTTATCTGGTGGAGAAAAGCAAAGACTTTCGATAGCAAGGGCAATGCTAAAAAAAAGTCAAATAATTCTTCTAGATGAGGCAACATCATCATTAGATGCAGAAACTGAAAATAAAATTCAAGATGCTATAAATTTTTTAACTAAAGATAGAACAACAATTGTTATAGCTCATAGATTGTCAACAATTCTAAATTCAGATAAAATTTATGTAATAGATGCTGGCAAAGTTGTTGCCGAAGGAACTCATGATCAGTTATTGGTTAATTCAACAGTTTACAAAAACTTCTATGAAAAACAAATTAAGAAAGTGTAATGTTTTTTTTTTATAGAATATTAATAAATTTAATTTTATTTTTATCACCTATAATTATTTTAATAAGATTATTACAAAAAAAAGAGGATCCACTAAGATTTAAAGAAAAACTCGGTTTTTATTCAAAAAAGAAGCTAAAAGGGAAATTGATATGGTTTCACGGAGCAAGCGTTGGGGAAATATTGAGTGTAATTCCATTAATAGAAAAATTAGAAAAAAATAAACAAATAAGACAAATCCTAATAACTTCAAATACGCTAAGCTCCTCTAAAATTTTATCAAGATTAAAATTAAAAAAAACTATCCATCAGTTTTTGCCAATAGATACAGATTATAACACTAATAAATTTTTAAGTTATTGGGATCCATCAATTGCAATTTTTATAGATTCCGAAATATGGCCAAATATGATCACCAATATTAAAAAAAAAAATATATCGTTAATGTTAATTAACGCAAGAATAACTAAAAAATCTTTTACAAAATGGAATTTTTTTCCTTCTTCAGCTAAAAAATTATTTCAAAATTTTGATATGTGCTTATCTTCAAGTCTTGAATCTAAAAATTATCTTAAATTACTTGGCGCAAAAAAAATTTCTTATATTGGTAATTTGAAATTTACTCAAAGTGAAAAAACTGCAGATGAATTAAGCAGTAATATAAAAAAATTCTTCTTAACCAGAAAAATATGGTGTGCTTCGAGTACGCATGAACTTGAAGAAAAAATATGTGCAAATATTCATAAAAAACTTAAAATCAAATATAAAAATTTATTAACAATTATAATACCAAGACATATTCACAGAACAAAAAAAATTATAAAGGAAATAAAAGAATTAAATTTAAAAATTCACTTACATGATTCCAGAAAAAAAGTTGACGAAGAAACGGATATATACTTGGTAAATTCTTTTGGTCAAACTCAGTCCTTTTTTAAAGCATGTAAAACTGTTTTTTTAGGTGGTTCAATTATTGAGCATGGAGGACAAAATCCATTAGAAGCAGCCAAATATGGCTGTCAAATATTACATGGTCCAAATGTCTGGAATTTTAAAGAAATTTATAATCTCTTAGAAGTTCACGGTGTGTCAAATAAAATTACTACAACTAAACAATTAAGTCTTAAAGTTGAACAAATATTTAATAATAAAAAGAATTCTAAAAAATTACAATTAAAGATTAAAATTCTTGGAAATAAAATTTTGGAATCAGCTTTAAATGAGATAAATTTTTATATGAACAAATAATGAAATTAAAAAAACCAAAATTCTGGGATTATCAAAGTCCTAATTTCTTGTCATATATTCTATTACCACTAACCTTTCCTGTAATCATAAATAACTTTCTTTTAAATTTAAAAAAAAATATAAAAGAAAACCATAAACCCAAAAAAATTTGTATAGGCAACATATATGTTGGTGGTACAGCAAAAACACCCTTAACAATAAAAATTTATCAGATTTTAAATAATCTAAATATTAAAACAGCCACTATAAAAAAATTCTACAAAAATCATTACGATGAACAAAAGATGCTTTCTGAAAAAACTATTCTTTATTGTGAAAAAACTAGAATCGCTGCCCTTAATAAAGCAATCAAAGACAAGGTTAATGTTGTCATCTTCGATGATGGGCTACAAGACAAATCAATAAACTATGATCTCAGAATTGTATGTTTTAATAATATAAAATGGATTGGTAATGGTTATTTAATCCCAGCAGGGCCCTTAAGAGAAAAAATAAATAGTATCTCAAAGTATGACCTAGCATTTCTTAACGGCAATGAAAAAGATAATTCTAATTTAAAGTTGTTACTAAAAAAATATAATGCGAATATTGAAGTATTTGAGTCTAATTATAAAGTCCTAAATATTAAGCAATTTAATATTAATGAAAAATATATAATTTTTTCGGGTATCGGTAACCCTGACAGTTTTAAACAAACATTGATTAGTAATAATATTAAGATAACAAAGGAAATAATTTTCCCTGATCACCATAACTATACTCAAAAGGATATTGATTATATAAGATTACAAGCAAGACAATTTAACTCAAAAATATTAACTACCGAAAAAGATTATACAAAAATTAAATCATATAAAAATGGTGACATCAAATATTTAGAAATAGAACTTGATATTAAGAATGAAGATAAGCTAATAGATTATTTAAAAATGCATATATGAAATTAATAAAATATTTTATTCAATTTTTATTCATAATAACTCTTTTTTTGATTTTTAAAATTTTAGGTCTAAAAATTGCCTCATATATTTCTAGTAAAATTACATCATTCTTTGGGCCCTTCTTTAGATCAAAAGATCTAATAAGATCTAATATACTGAAAGCACTTCCAAATATAAATCAAAATGAAATTGAAACAATTTCAAAGAAAATGTGGGGTAACTATGGAAGAATCCTTGCAGAATATGTTTTTATAAAAGATTTTAGAGGACCTAAATTTAACAATAAAATAAAAGTTAATGGCCAAGATGTCCTAGAAAGAATTAAAAAAGATAATGAGCCCGTAATATTTGTTTCAGGACATTTTAATAACTTTGAATTAATGGCCCTACACATTGAAAAATCAGACATTGATTTGGCGGCAATTTATAGACCACTTAATAATAAATTTCTTAATTTTATAATGGAAAGAGTTAGAAAAAAATATATTTGTAAAAATCAAATCAAAAAAGGAATTTCAGGTACTAAGAAATTACTTACATTTTTAAAAAAAAAAACCTCAATAGCATTAATGATTGACCAAAGAGTTTCACAGGGCATTAAGTCTAATTTTTTTAATTATGAATGTTTTACAACAACCATTCCAGCCCAATTTGTCAAAAAATTTAAATGTAAAGTGGTTCCTATTTATATTGAAAGAACGCATGATACAAATTTCCAACTTACTATTCATGAACCAATAAAATATTCAGGCGATGAAACAATCGAATCAATCACAGTAAACTTAAATAGTTTACTAGAAAAAATGATTTTAAAAAACCCTGAACAATGGATTTGGTCACACAATCGGTGGAAGTAGAAATCCCTTAGCTTTATTCAATTTCTCTTTTTTCTGCCACCTCTTTGTATGAATAATATGGTTCTTGTAAATCAACATTCCAGTAATTTAGAGTATTTAGGTTAATCTTTTTACCTGATACTGCACAAATTACATGATCACCCTCTTCAATAATTTCAAAATTATTTGGTAAATATTTTATTTTAGCTAATTTTTTATTCATTTTTAGTTTATATATTACTACATGAAAGTTGGGATAATAGGAAGTGGTGGTCGCGAACATGCAATCTGTCATAAACTTAGTACTATAAATAAAATCAAACAAATATATTGTTTTCCTGGGAATGCTGGGACAGCTACAATTGCCCAAAATATTTTATTAAACATAGATAACTTTAATGAATTAAAAAATTTCATAATATTAAATAAGATTGATTTAATAATAGTTGGCCCTGAAAAACCACTTGTAGAAGGGATTGTGGATTTCTTAGAAGAGAAAAATATTAAAGTTTTTGGTCCCAACAAAATTGCCTCTCAATTAGAAGGTTCAAAAATCTTTACAAAAAACTTATGTAAAAAATATAATATTCCAACTGCTAACTTTGGAATTTTTCAAAATATTGATGCTGCTGGACAATTTATAAAAAAAACTAACTATCCTATTGTTATAAAGGCTGATGGATTAGCTTCTGGAAAGGGCGTTTATATTTGCGATAAACTAGAAGAAGCTGAAATTGCAATAAGTGAAATATTTGAGGGAAAGTTTGGTATCGCTAATAATTTGCTTATTGAAGAATTTCTAAGTGGTGAAGAAATGAGCTATTTTATAATTAGTGATGGTAAAACAATAAAAAAATTTGGTACTGCTCAGGACCATAAAAGAGTTTCGGAGGGAGATGTGGGTAAAAATACCGGAGGTATGGGGGCGTATTCTCCTTCGCGATTAATTAATGAAGAATTGGATAAAAAAATTTTATCAAAAATTATTGAACCAACAATTCAGGGCTTAAAAGAAATTGGAACAAATTATAAAGGTTTTTTATATGCCGGTCTCATGATTGTAGAGGGTGAGCCTTATTTAATTGAATACAATGTTCGCATGGGCGACCCAGAATGTCAGACAATTTTACCAAAACTCAAAACAAATCTATTGGAAATTTTCTTATCATGCTGCAATGAAAAACTAAGTGAAACTGAAATTACATGGCACGATAAAAAAAGCTTATGTGTTGTAGTGTGTTCAAATGGATATCCAGAGCAATTTCAAAAAAATATATTAATTGAAAACCTGAATAAAATTGAATTAAGCACAAATGAATATTGTTATCATGCAGGAACAACCTGGGTTAATGATAAAATTTATGCCACTGGTGGGAGAGTTTTAAATTTTGTTTGTTTGTCAGAAAATTTTTTATTAGCTAGAACACAAATAATAGATTCTATTAAATTATTAAATTGGGATGGTGGTTTTTATCGAAAAGATATTGGATATAAAGTAATAAATGAATGAGAATAATATCTGGAAAATCTAAAGGTAAAAAAATTTTTGATCCCAAAGATATTAATACGAGACCACTTAAAGATTTAACAAAAGAATCGATATTCAATATTATTGTTCATTCTAATAAGTTTAACATTGCGCTAGAAAACGCAAATGTTTTAGATTTATTTTCAGGTGTAGGATCATTTGGGCTTGAATGTCTTTCTAGGGGGTCTAAAAATATAACTTTTGTAGAAAATTATAATAATGTTTTACCAATTTTAAAAAAAAATATTTTAAATCTTGGCTATCAAGATCGTGCATTAGTATTTGAGAAAAACATATTGAGCCAATTAAATTTCAAAAATTTTGATAATAAGTTTGATATTATTTTCATGGATCCACCCTATAAGGAGAAAGGTTTAACTAAAATTATAATTGATATTATTGATGCTAAAATATTAAAGGATAATGGAATAGTAATTATTCATAGGCATAAAAAAGAAGAAGATAAGTTTCCTAAAGGATTTGTGATTATTGAAGAAAAAACATACGGTATATCAAGGGTACTTTTTGGAATTTGTAACTAAATTAGTATTTTTTTTGTTTCTTTTTTTATTAGTTCAACAGCTGGTTGATCATAAGGGTTAATTTTTAATGCCATTCCTATTAAAATGGTTTCTAAAATAAAAAAACAAAATAATTCACCTAAAGTATTTTCATCTCTATTGGTTATTTCAAAACTCCTGAAAGGAATATTTTTATTTAAAAATACTCTTTCTGTGGCTAATTTTTGAGAAAAAATTATTTCACCTAAATTTTTATTTTTTAAATAGTTGTGTGAGCTAAGAATTTTATTTTTAATAATTTTAACTGAATTCTTATCTCTAACATGAAAAAATGTAAAAAAGTTATTTCTTGGGCCATCTAAATAAAGCTGCATCACACTATGATTATCTTTTGGCATTGAAGATATTATAGGTAAAATTCCAGTTCCCTTTTTACCTAAGCTTTCAGCTATTAACTGCTGATACCATTTAAATAAACTTTCTGAACTCTCATCATAATTAAGAATGATCGAGTTAAATTTCTTTTGTTTCAAAAAGTGTAGCGTATTATTTACGTTTATAATCAATGCATTAATAAATTTTTTATTTTTAATTAGATTGTTTAACTGTTTAAATTTAGCACTATTTAGACCCATAAGTTCCGCAGGTAACATGCCAACCTCTGATAGAACTGAATATCTACCTCCAATAAAATTATTGTGATGCACAATCTCTGCTTTTAATTTTTCAGCCAATAAGTGCAAATAGTTCTTTTTATTCTCTGTAATAAAAATATTTTTATCTTGATTTTTAATAATAATATTTGAATTTGAAATTGTCTCGAGTGTATTCCCAGATTTTGAAACTATTAAATTGAGGTATTTATTTTTTTTATCATTAATATTAACCTTGGACTGGAGATTATTATAAAAAAAAAAATTTTTTTTTATCTTATTTTTCAAAAAATAATAAATTGACTCTGCTCCTAAGATTGACCCACCCATGCCAATTATTTTTACATGATTAAATTTCTTAAATTTTAAAATAGTTTTTTTACTATAGCTGTTTTTATAATTAGCACTTAAAGATTCTAATACTGAATTTTTTTTTATTAGAATATGATCTAGAATTTTTTTAATTTTATTATTATAGCCTTTTAATTTAAAATTCTTAAAGCTGATATTTTTTGTTAACATTAATTACTTTTAATTTTTTCTAATATACTTTTTTCTAATGAACTACTGGATGTTTCAATGGTTGATACTGTTTTTTCTGTTGTGGTATTTTTTGTTAAAATTTCTTTTAAACTAATCTCGCTATCATTCTGATCTTTATTTTTAGTTAAAGTTTTTGGTTCTGGTAATTTCTCAAATTCTGGCGGCTGTGATAATGGATTTTTTTTTTTTACTAAAAATTCATCTGAATTTGTTTGTTTTTTTCCAGTTAAACCATCTTTAACACTTTGACAGGCGCTAAAAGTGCTTAAAATTATAAATATAAAAAATATGTTTTTAAGTAATTTTTTCATTTTTTTTATTATTAACAAATATTTCATCAAAAATAAGGCATATTATGCCTAATGTTATAAATATATCTGCAACATTAAAGACAAACCAATGGAAACCATTGATATGAAAATCAACAAAATCTGGTACAGCCGAATAATATATTCTATCAAAAAGATTGCCCAGCGCTCCTCCCAGAACAAATATTAGCGAGGTTTTTTTAAACCCATCATTATTGTAAATCATTACCGCGACTATAATGCTTATAATTATTATAATTCCTGTAATTGTATTGTAGATAAAGCTTTCATTAAATGAGAACAATCCAAATGCTATACCTTTATTCCATATTAGATAAAAATTTAAATATTCTGTTAAATATACGTCAACTTTATTTTCTAATTCGAATATTTTAATAATGTAGATTTTAGAAATTCTATCTACTGCGAAAATAGCTGCAATAAGTATGAGGTTAATTAGTGTTTTCTTTGGATTCACATTAAATATTTAAGTTTTTTTTAATTGGAGTGTTTTTCACAGCCATTTTTATTAATTTTCCAGCATATGGGGCATTTTTCTCCCTCTGCTTTATTTGTAATTACAGTTACCTCATCTAATTCAGTTTTTTTAACCACAGCACTTGATGTGATGCATAATTCTGAAAAATCTATGCCTTCTAATTTATTAATTAATTTTTCATTTAAGTTAATTATTATGCTTGCCTCCAGACTAGATCCTATTTCTTTACTTGCTCTTTTTGCTTCTATGCTAATATTACAAATGTCTCTAATTTTTTTTAATTCAATCCATTTCTTATTTAATTGTTCATTTTCAAATGATTTTGAAAATTCCATAAATCCTTCTAGATGAATACTTTTTTTATCTTTGTTTATTAGTGTAAAAATTTCCTCTGTAGTAAATGAAAGTATTGGTGCAAACCATTTAATTAATGATTCAAGAATTATATTTAAAACAACAATACAACCCTTCCTTCTCTCTGAATCTTTTACGTCACAATATAAAGCGTCTTTTCTAATGTCAAAATAAAATGCAGACAAATCTACAGTACAAAAATTTAAAAGTTCTTTGTAAAGATTATGAAAGTCATATGATTTAAAGTAGTTTTTGAAATTTTTATTTAGTTCAAAAACTCTGTGTAGCATATATTGTTCTAATTCTGGTAATTGATTTAAATCTAATTTTTCAATATCTACCTTCTTAAAATTATCATTTATATTTCCCAGTAAATATCTAAATGTATTTCTAATTTTTCTATAAGAGTCAGCGTGCTGCTCTAAAATTGAATAATCAATTCTTAAATCTTCAGCATAATTTGATGATGCAACCCATATTCTTAAAATATCTGCCCCATATTTTTTTAATATATCTTCTGGTGCAATTACGTTACCTAAGGATTTAGACATTTTAAGACCTTTACCATCTACAACAAATCCATGTGATAATATAGATTCGTAAGGTGCTCTACCTCTGGTTCCGCAAGATTCTAATAATGATGAATGGAACCAACCCCTATGTTGATCAGATCCTTCTAGATACATTGATGCCGGCCATTTAAGATCTTCTCTTTTCTCTAAAACAAATGCATGAGTACATCCACTATCAAACCAAACCTCAACGATATCGCTCATCTTATCATAATCTTCTGCTTTATATTTGTCTCCTAAAAATCTTTGTGGATTATCAGAGAACCAACAGTCAGATCCTTCTTTTTCATAAATACTTGCAATATTTTCATTTACCTCATCATCAGCTAAAACTTCTTTTGTAGTTTTATGAACAAATATTGGTAGCGGAACTCCCCAAACTCTTTGCCTTGATACACACCAGTCTGGTCTTGTTTTAATCATTGCTTTTATTCGTTCTCTACCTTTATCTGGATAAAATGTAGTATCATCTAAGGCTTTTAACGCTTTTTTTCTAAGTCCGTGGCTTTCCATTGAAATAAACCATTGCGGAGTTGCTCTATGTACAAGGGGTGCCTTTGATCTCCAAGAATGTGGGTATGAGTGAATTAATTCCCCACTAGATAATAATTTTTTTTCTGCTTTTAATTTTTCAATAACAATTGGGTTGGCTTTAAAAATATGCGTACCCTCAAACAAAGGAAGGTTTTTAGTATACTTGCCATCTCCATCAACTGTCTCGATTGCTTTAATTCCATGAGTTAAACAAAGATTAAAATCATCAGGACCATGACTAGGTGCGCAGTGAACAATGCCTGTTCCCTGCTCTGTTGTAACAAACCTTGCTTCAAGCATTGGAATATCATAATCATAACCAAGATCTAAAAAGGGATGATTACAAATTGTATCTTTAAAATCTTTTCCTTTAAATTTTTTTATTTCTTTGTAATCTTTAATATCACAATCTTTAATAACCGATTCTATTAATGCTTCCGCCACTACTATCTTCTTACCATTAAAATCTCCCTCATCATTTAATTGAATTATTAAATAATCTAGAGCTTCATTATAAGCTAAAGCCTTATTTGCTGGTATAGTCCAAGGCGTAGTAGTCCATATAACAACTTCCGTCCCTTCTAATTCTTTCAAATTTGTTTTTTTAACTGGGAACGCTGCATAGATTGTATCTGATTTATGATCTTGGTATTCTACTTCAGCATCTGCTAGAGCAGTTTTTTCTACCGTTGACCAAAGAACAGGTTTAAATCCTCTATAAAGACTTCCTTCTTTTAAAAATTTACCTAACTCCCTTACAATTTGAGCTTCAGCATCAAAGCTCATTGTTGCATAGTGATTATCCCAATCTCCAATAACACCCAATCTTTTAAATTGGGTTTTATGAACTTCAATCCATTTTTCAGCGAACTCTCTGCACTCTTTTCTAAATTCTGTTATAGGAACTTCATTTTTATTTTTTTATTTTTTTTGTATTGTTCTTCAATTTTCCATTCGATGGGTAGTCCATGACAATCCCATCCTGGAACATATACGGAATCTTTACCATCCATTTGATGAAATTTAACAATTATATCTTTTAAGATTTTATTTAAAGCTGTGCCCATATGAATATTCCCATTTGCATATGGCGGCCCATCATGAAGGACAAATTTTTCTTTACCTTTATTGGATTTTCTTAACTCTTTATAAAGATCAATTTTTTTCCAATATTCTAAAATTTCAGGTTCTTTATTTTGCAAATTAGCTTTCATTGAGAAAGCAGTTTTTGGTAAATTTATATTTTCTTTGCTCATTTTAACTTTTTTTAGCAACTTTTAAGTCACTTTGAATTTGTTTTTTTAACTGATCGACGTTTTTGAACTTCTTTTCTTTTCTTATAAATTTTGTGAACTCAACTGATAGGTACTTATTATAAAGATTTCCAGAAAAATTAAAAATATGAACTTCTAATAAAATTTTTTTTTGGTTAAAAGTTGGTCTATAACCAAGATTTGCAATAGCTTTTAAAGATTTATTAGAGTTTTTATGTTTTACTTTAACTGCATAAACTCCTGGCATCGAAATAACATAATCCTTGATATCTATGTTGCAGGTAGGAAAACCAATTTTTTTTCCTTGCTGTCTTCCCTTTTGAACAGTTCCTTCAATTGACCAATTTCTACTTAATAGATTATTCGCTTTTTTTAAATTGCCCTTTTCTAAAAGAGACCGAATATACGTTGATGAAATAACTTTTTTATTTAAGATTAGCGGTTGAGGTTTCACTATCTTGTATTGATATTTTTTTTCATTTTTTATTAAATGCTTAACATCTCCCTCTCTTTTATTGCCAAATCTAAAATTATTACTAACAAATATATATTGTGCTTCTAATTTTTTTGACAAAATTTCTCTAATAAAGAAATCAGATTTAATTGATGAAAATTTTTTATCAAACTTTTTAGTAATTATAAAATCAACACCCAGATCATCTAAGATTAGATTTTTCTGATTTATGTTTGAAATTCTAAAGTTTTTAAAGCTTTTATTAAAAAACATTTTCGGCATCGGCTCGAATGTTAAAACTCCAATATTTAAATTAAATTTTTTTTTGTAAGTGTTGGCTAATCTAAATAATTTTTGGTGACCCAAGTGAACACCATCAAAATTTCCAATCAAGATAATTGATTTTTTATGATTTTTTGAAACGTTAAAGTTTTTATATAGCCTCATATTTTACCATTTTAATTCTGTTTGTATGAAATTTATAACGACTTCATATTTTTTTGAAACCACATCTATGCCTTCTTTTTTAATTTCATCTCTATGAACACCATTGGATATAATTAAAGAATCGTAATTTAAAAGATTTGCTCCTTTAATATCTGTGTTTAAATTATCTCCAATCGATAAAACTTTTTTTCCATGATTATTAATTGCTTGATTATAAACTTCAGGAAATGGTTTTCCAAAATATATGACCTTTCCTCCTAATTTTTCAAAAACAAGTGCTACAGATCCTGCGCATAATTCTCTTTTTTTACCCCTGTCTACAATTAAGTCTGGATTTGTACATATCATTTTTTTATCTATATGATCTTTAAACAACTCTTTATAATAATTTAAATCTTCACCCTGTTCTTCAAATAAGCCTGTGCAGAGCAAATATGTGCATTCTTTAATATCAATAGTCTTATTTTCTTTAAAATCTAAAAATAAATCAAAATCTCTTGGTGGGCCAACGTGATAAAATTTTTTCTTTAGGGAATTTTTTTTTAAGTAATTCAATGACGCCTCCCCGGATGAATAAACTTTTTCTCTTATTTCTTTACTCATTCCCATTTTTTCTAAAAATGAATTACAGTTTTGTTTGGCCTTGGTGCATTAGTTAAAAGAACATAGTCCTTATTTGCTTGAGTATTTCTTCTAAAGCTTTAATTGCATTTTATGAAGAGTTATTCCATTGTGAACAACGCCCCATAAATCGATATAAAAGATATCATAACTCTCAACAATGACCTTAATCCATCATTATCTAAATTCTTAGTCATTATGGGAGGTATAGCTTATTAAAATCACAATTTCTCTGGTTTTTTGACCCACATATTTTTTTAACCAAACCTTGAAATAGTTAAGCTAGTAGCTATATGAGTTGCATAATAAAAGGAGATTTATGAAATTTAAACCGTTACACGATAGAGTTTTAATAGAAGTTTTAGACAGTAATGAAAAAACTGCTGGAGGAATAATTATCCCTGATACAGCACAAGAAAAACCACAAGAAGGTAAAGTTATTGCTGTTGGTGGTGGTGCAAAAACTGAAGATGGAAAACTAATTCCAATGGATGTTAAAGTTGGTGACAAAGTTCTTTTTGGCAAATGGTCAGGAACTGAAATCAAAATAGATGGCAAGGAATACAGCATAATGAAAGAGTCTGACATTATGGGTATTTCAGGCAAATAATTTAATTTAAAGGAGAAAATAAAATGGCTAAAATTATAAAATTCGACTCTGAAGCAAGAGCTGCAATGATAAGAGGTGTTGATATCCTTGCAAACACAGTAAAAGTTACTCTTGGACCAAAAGGTAGAAATGTTATTATCGACAAATCTTATGGTGCGCCAAGAATTACTAAAGATGGTGTTACTGTTGCTAAGGAAATTGATCTTGAAGATAAATTTGAAAACATGGGTGCTCAAATGGTTAAGGAAGTTGCTAGCAAAACAAATGAAGAAGCTGGTGACGGAACAACTACAGCAACTATTTTAGCACAAGCAATTATTAAAGAAGGTGTAAAATATGTTACTGCCGGCATGAACCCTATGGACGTTAAAAGAGGAATAGATGCAGCTGTAGAGCATGTTAAGGCTAGTTTAATTGCTTCAGCAAAAAAAGTAAAAGATACTGATGAAATTGCTCAAGTTGGAACTATTTCAGCTAATGGTGATAAAGAAATTGGTAACATGATTGCAAAAGCAATGCAAAAAGTTGGCAATGAAGGTGTTATTACAGTTGAAGAAGCAAAAGGAGTGGAAACTGAATTAGAAGTTGTTGAGGGTATGCAATTTGATAGAGGTTATTTATCACCATACTTTATCACTAACGCTGATAAAATGACTGCAGAGTTAGAAAATCCTTACATTTTACTTCATGAAAAGAAATTAACTAACTTACAGCCAATGGTTCCACTTTTAGAAGCTGTTGTACAATCAGGAAGACCACTAATGATTATTTCTGAAGATGTTGAGGGCGAAGCCCTTGCAACTCTTGTAGTAAATAAACTTAGAGGTGGTTTAAAAATTGTTGCAGTTAAAGCGCCAGGTTTTGGTGATAGAAGAAAATCAATGCTTGATGATATTGCAATTTTAACTGGTGGTCAGGTTATCTCTGAAGACATTGGTGTTAAACTTGAAAATGTTAAACTTACAGATCTTGGATCTTGTAAAAGAGTTAAAGTTGACAAAGATAACACTACAATTATTAGCGGCAATGGTAAGAAATCTGAGATTGAAGCTAGATGTTCTCAAATTAAACAACAAGTAGGTGAAACAACTTCTGATTATGACAAAGAAAAACTTCAAGAAAGACTAGCTAAACTTGCTGGTGGAGTTGCTGTAATCAAAGTTGGTGGTGCAACTGAAGTAGAAGTTAAAGAAAGAAAAGATAGAGTTGAAGATGCTCTTAATGCAACTAGAGCTGCTGCTGAAGAAGGAATAGTAGTTGGTGGTGGTTGTGCTCTTTTATACGCTTCACAAAGTCTAGACACACTTAAAGTTAAAGGAGATGATCAAAAAGCTGGAGTTGCATTAGTAGCTAAAGCCTTACAAGCTCCTATTAGACAAATAACTTTAAATGCTGGAGTTGATGGTTCAGTTGTGGTTGGAAAATTACTTGAACTAAATAAAAAAAATATGGGTTATGACGCTCAGAATGAAGAGTATGTTGATATGTTTGTAAAAGGTATCATAGATCCTGTTAAAGTTGTAAGAACAGCTTTACAAGATGCTGCTTCAATTGCTGGATTACTTGTAACTACTGAAGCCATGATTGCTGACAAACCAGATGATAAAGATTCTGGGCTGGTGGAATGGGTGGTGGCATGGGTGGCATGGGTGGCATGGGTGGCATGGGTGGAATGGGCATGTAATACCCTTTTCGTACCTACGAAATTTAAAAACCCCAACGGTAGCAATACTTTTGGGGTTTTTTTTGATTAAAATTTAGATGAACAATTAGATGAATGTTAGATGAACAATTAAGACGCTTTAAGTGGTCTTTAATTCAAAGATGAATGTATGTACATAAAACTCATACTCATTAAAATTTGATTACTCCAAGTCGTTTTGACGACTATAACATTTGAGTTGTTAGAGTGTGTTTTTAGGAAATAACCCGTTTGACATATTAACTATTAGATTTTTTGC
>FUWD013232789.1_pt1 | contig 21914 bp, 17 predicted proteins | sample 1063281 | NCBI WGS metagenome assembly FUWD01 (sample SAMEA79048168, study PRJEB19326) | metagenome | biome: marine | reverse complement strand
AAGTGTGGATCGAGAAAGCTAAAAAACCCGGAAGATCGAGGCCCTCAGCCCTCGTACATTGGGACCGCAGGCTTTTCTCGCCGCCCATTTCTGACCCAGACCGGGCTTGGGCGGAATCAAGGTCCTTCTTGGTGCCTGGTCTGGTGGGGAGGCGTTCCGGACCCAACACACTCGTGATTCACCTCCGCGGAGGAGACATTTTCAGGGGAAGAGCTGCTTTGGAATATGCGCAACCTCCACTAGCCTTTTACACCCTGGTCCTGTCCCTTCGAAAATGGGACAAAGTTTCTATCGTGCACCAGGACAAACAAAATCCTGTCCTAGAGCCACTCATTCGACACTGTGATTCGCAAGGCGTTCCTGTCACGCTCAACTCTGGCGGCCTCGTTGATGACCTGAAAGTTTTGCTCGGAGCAGCGACGCTGGTAGCGGGAAGGGGAACTTTTATCCCAGCGGTTGTCGGTTTGTCGAAAAGGGTCAAAACCGTCTACTTTTTTGAAAACAAGTACGTAGTTACCCCGGCAAAATCGGGAGTTAAGACCATCCAAGTAGTTGACCACCAAGGGACATATAAATCAGCGTTGTTGCAATCCAACTGGTCAAGCTCTGCCCATCAACTCGAGCTGATGGTTTCCTATCCACAGGCTAACCTTGCGATCGGCAAGGTGACGATTTCCTAACGGGAGTGGAGGACTCTTTAGCGGGCTGACGAGCTAATCTTGCCTCTCAAGCTTGCAACATGCCCGGTCGCCTTCACGTTATAAAGCGCGTGCTCAAGCACGCCTTCTTCGTTCACGACAAAAGTGGAACGAATCACGCCCGTAACAGTTTTCCCATACATCGACTTCTCGCCATATGCGCCATACGCGTGATGAACAGTGAGGTCTGAATCACTCAGCAGAGGAAACTCGAGAGACTCTTCGGCGGCAAACTTTTGAAGCGCTGGACGCTCATCTTTCGAGACACCCACCACGACATAACCTTCCGCGGTGAGGGAGGCCATGTTGTCTCGGAAATCGCAGGCCTGTGTCGTGCAGCCGGGGGTGCTGGCCGCAGGATAAAAGTAAACAATCACTTTCTTCCCCCGAAGCTCCCTCAGGCTGACGACATTACCCCCAGCATCGGTTAGAGAAAATTCTGGGGCTAGGGCGCCCGCCTGAAGTTTGGTGTTGGTCATGGTGACTCCTTATCGGTGCAACGTGTTCGTAAGAATATCCCCCCGATCGTGAATTTTTACCCCCAGCAGGGTGGGATTCCCAGCACCTCAGCCCTAGACTGGGGGTGTTGCGGAAGCCTCCCCGATGAGTGTGATCACCATCCCAGAGAGGCGGCCCAGCGTGGAAAACAGAACCTTCCCAGTTTCTTTCGAGGTTTATCCCCCGCGGTCCCCCGAACAGGGTGGTGCCCTGCACGAAGCCATTGATTACCTGGCAAGGGCTAATCCAGAATTTATTTCTGTGACCTTTGGGGCAGGTGGTTCTTCCGCACGGGACTCCCTTGCCGTTCTTGATTACATTGCCAAGGCCACCGATGCCTCCCCTCTGGCCCATATGACCTGTGTCGGGAACACGCAACAAGAGGCCACAGCGCTGATTACCTCTTTTGTTGAGGCAGGAATTACGCAGTTCTTGGCTCTGAGGGGGGATCTCCCTCAGGGCGATGATGCCCCGCAGGGAGATTTGCCCCACGCCCGTGACCTGGTAGCTCTCCTGATGGAGCTCCAGTCACAAGGCTCTGCTATCGACCGCGTCGCGGTCGCTGCCTTCCCCAATGGGCACCCCGAATCAGCAACTCCCGACCAGGACATCGAAGTGCTCCTGGCAAAGCAAAAGGCCGGAGCTAGCCTTGCGATAACCCAGCTTTTTTTCCTGGTCGAGGAATACGAACGCTTCGTTGAATCAGCCCGTGCGGCTGGGGTAACGATGCCCATCCTGCCGGGCATCATGCCGATCACGTCGCTGGGGCGCCTTGAAAGAATTCTCGAGCTCACGGGTGAGCGCGCTCCACGAGAGCTGCGGGAGACCTTGGAGTCCGCGGCCGGCCCTGAAGCGCAAAAACGAGTCGGCATTGAATGGGCAGCGAACTTGACTAAGGATCTACAAGCTATGGGGGCTCCTGGCATTCACCTCTATGCGTTTAACCAGCACGAAACGGTACTCTCAGTCCTGGAACAGGCGGAGGTTCGATAACGATGGATGACACACACAAGCTTCCTTTGCCCCAGCGCTCTCAGAACCTTCTTGACGAAATGGCTCGACGGGTCATTGTTGCCGATGGCGCCATGGGCACAATGTTGCAAGACGCCGGTCCCACGATGGAGGACTTCCAGGGCCTTGAGGGCTGTAACGAAATTTTGAACGTGACACGCCCCGATATCGTCACCGCTGTCCACGACGCCTATTTTGAGGTGGGCGTGGACTGCGTGGAGACGAACACTTTTGGCGCAAACTGGTCGAACCTTTCAGACTATGAGATCGAAGAGCGCATCGAGGAGCTCGCCGAGGCAGGTGCTCGCATTGCTCGAGAAGGCGCAGAGCGCTGGGAGAAAGAAGATTCTCGGCAGCGCTGGGTTTTAGGATCGATTGGGCCGGGAACCAAACTCCCTTCCCTTGGCCACACCACCTATAGCTTTCTCAAGTCCACGTTTGAGCGGCAAGCAGAGGGCCTCCTCAAGGGAGGCGTTGACGCTTTCATGATCGAGACGTCCCAAGACCTTCTGCAAACAAAAGCTGCGATTAACGGATGTAAAGATGCAATGCGCGCCGCCGGCACGCGCCTTCCCCTGTTTGTGGAGGTCACGGTTGAAGCAACCGGGACCATGTTGATGGGTTCCGAAATAAATGCGGCTCTGACGGCTCTGGAGCCGCTCAGTATCGACATGATTGGTTTGAACTGCGCCACGGGGCCTCAAGAGATGAGCGAACACCTCCGCCAACTTTCACAGCACTCGAAAATCCCCGTGATGGTGATGCCCAACGCCGGGCTTCCTGTTCTCACGGCCACGGGGGCGTCGTATCCTTTGGGGCCAGAAGAGCTAGCGACGGCCCATGAGCAGTTTGTGAAGGAGTTTGGGCTTTCCCTCGTCGGTGGCTGCTGTGGAACCACACCCGCCCACCTCAAAGCAGTAGTTGATCGCGTGGGAGCCACAAAAATAGTGGATCGAAAACCAGTTCCCGATCCCGGTGTTGCCAGCCTTTACCAACACGTCAGCCTGACCCAGGACTCTTCCTACCTAGCAATCGGTGAGCGCACCAACGCCAATGGCTCCAGGGCCTTCCGCGACGCCATGTTGGAGGGTCGCCTGGATGACTGTGTGGAAATTGCTAAAAAGCAGGTGCGCGATGGCGCCCACCTGCTCGATGTGTGTGTCGACTATGTCGGTCGCGACGGTGTCGCAGATATTCAAGACATTGTCTCCCGGCTTGCGCAGGCATCGACACTGCCCTTGGTCATTGATTCCACGGAACCAGCTGTCATCAAGGCAGGTCTTGAACTGATCGGTGGCCGCCCCGTCGTGAACTCCGTGAACTTTGAAGATGGGGATGGGCCCGAGTCTCGTTTTGGCACTGTCATGCCCCTGGTCAAAGAACACGGTGCTGCGGTCATTGCCCTCACCATCGATGAAGAGGGTCAAGCCCGCACCGAGGCAGACAAAGTTCGTATCGCCAGCAGGCTTATCGACACCCTCGTTGAAGAGTGGGGCCTCCGCGTTGAAGACATCATCGTTGATTGCCTCACTTTCCCGATTGCCACGGGGCAGGAAGAAACGAGACGAGACGCCATCGAAACTATTGCAGCAATCAAGGCGATCAACGCGAAGTATCCCGGCGTTCACACCACCTTGGGAGTTTCCAACGTCTCCTTCGGTCTAAACCCCGCTTCCCGCGCCGTTTTGAACTCTGTCTTCCTCCATGAAGCCGTGATGCGGGTCTTGACACCGCAATCATCGATGCGGCCAGATCTGCCGCTCGCTCTATCCGATGAGCACGTCAGTGGCGTGGGATTTGGTGTGGGACAAGCGCGTGTATGACGATGAGGGGACGCTCACCTATGACCCGCTGGCGCGGATGTTGGAAATTTTTGACGGGGTTGATTCTGCAGCGCTCAAGGACCAGCGCCAAGCCGAGCTCGCAGCACTTCCTGTGCGCGAGCGGTTGGAGCGCCGCATCATTGATGGGGAATCCAAGGGGCTAGAAGGCGACCTAGATCTGGCCCGTTCCGAAGGCTCCAGCGCACTTGAAATCATCAACGACACATTGTTGGCGGGAATGCAGGTTGTGGGCCAGCGCTTCGCCAGTGGTGAAATGCAGTTACCTTTCGTTCTCCAATCGGCAGAAGTGATGAAAGCAGCGGTGGCGCTACTCGAGCCTCATATGGAGAAAAGCGAAGCTGCCGGTAAAGGGAAGATGGTTCTCGCCACGGTCCGCGGGGACGTGCACGACATTGGAAAAAACCTTGTCGACATCATCCTGACCAACAACGGTTACGACGTGGTGAATATCGGCATCAAACAATCGGTGAATGACATCATCGCAGCGGCCGAAGAACACGATGCAGATGTCATCGGCATGAGTGGTCTTCTGGTGAAGTCCACTGTGGTGATGAAAGAAAACCTGCAGGAGCTCACCAACCGCGGGCTTGCAAAAAAATGGCCCATCATCCTGGGTGGTGCCGCACTGACCCGCGCGTTCGTCGAGGAAGACCTCGCGGGCGGTTTTGACGGCGTTGTTCGCTACGCAAAAGACGCGTTCGAAGGGCTCGACCTGATGGCGCCGTTGGTAGCAATCGCTCGAGGAGCAGAACCCGCCTCGGTGGGGCTTCCCGCTCTGAAGAAGCGAATTTATCCCGCCAGCCAACTCCAGGTGACAGAACCTGACAATATGCCAGCCCGCTCGGATGTGGCATTCGATAACCCGGTATGGCAGCCACCTTTCTGGGGAACACGAATTGTTAAGGGTTTTGCACTCAGCGATTACGCGGCATTCCTTGATGAGCGGGCCACTTTCATGGGCCAGTGGGGTTTGAAACCCGGCAGGGGGGAAGACGGCTTGAGCTACGAAGAACTAGTGAAGAGCGAGGGCCGACCCCGGCTTCGGTATTGGATGGACCGGTTGTTATCCGAAAAGGTCCTCGACCCTGCCGTCGTCTATGGTTACTTCCCGGTGGTCTCTGAAGGCAGCGACGTGATTGTCCTGCACCACGGCAACGACGCGGAGGGCCAATTAGGCACGCCAGGCCTCCTCGCGCCTGATGGTGGAAGCGGGGCAACACTGGGAACAGAGCGCCTTCGCTTTAGCTTTCCCCGCCAACGCCGTGACCGTCACCTGTGTCTGGCGGATTTCGTCAAGTCGAAGGACTCAGGGCAAACCGATGTGATGGCTTTCCAGTTGGTCACAGCAGGTGCCAGCGTCGACGCTTTCGCCGCCACCTTGTTTGCCTCCAATTCTTACCGCGACTACTTGGAACTCAACGGGCTTGCCATGCAGCTCACCGAAGCACTGGCGGAATATTGGCACTCACAAATTCGCGCCGAATGGGGTTTTGGTGGGGAAGATCCCGCAGAACTTTCCGACGTTCTTGGAGTGAAATACCGGGGAGCCAGGTTCTCCCTGGGTTATCCTGCGTGTCCAGAGATGGAAGACCGAACAAAAGTGGTCGAGCTTTTGAAGCCCGAGCGCATCGGCGTTGAACTCTCGGAGGAGCTCCAGCTCCACCCCGAACAATCAACGGATGCGTTCGTTTTCCATCACCCCGAAGCCAAATACTTCTCGGTGTAGCGCAGGTCTGGCGGTTACTCGCCGCAGGGCGGTGAGCGCGGGAATTCCGATCACCCCCAGGGTGACCACTGTGGTGATCGCCCGGACGGTGTCCCACGTCAGCGTGGAGGTTGCCAGGCTGTACAAGAAGAAGCTGGCTGCGTTTTCTCCAAACCCCGCCCCTTCCACCAGTGAAAGTGTTGTGCCAGAACCGAGCACAACCGGCCAGAACCACACATTCATCAGCAGGCCAAAGGCATAGGAGGCTGCTGCGCCATAAACCATCAGCATCCCGAGCTCTGCTTTTGCTCGCCCCGTCCACCGGGGCAGCAGGCCGGCCATAGCGCCCACCCATCCCACAGCCAACATTTGAAACGCACTCCAGGGCCCAAACCCGCCCCACATCAGTGACGACACCGCAAGCGCAAGCGCCCCCACGACAAATCCCAGACGAGCGCCCAGTACCCTCCCCGAAAGGATTACCATCACAAAGACAAACTCGATGCCCCCGATTCCCGCCGAAAGTAGTCGTGCTGCTGCTGCCAGTGCTGCCAGGACCCCCACCAACGCCAACACTCTCGGGTTCCTGAGTTGCGACTCGGAGCTGAGCAAGATTGCCACCACGACGAGGGGGGCAACAACCACTGCCCCGGCGCTGAGGGCACCCTGAGACCACGACACCAGGGGCGCCCAGAGGGGCCAAGAAAAAGCCAACAGCCCCAGCAGGCTTGCCCCCACACTGACCCATTGCCACACGGTGTGAGGGGGATTTTTCATCCCCTTCATCTCTTGATCACCACACTCTTGCGAAGCTCTCCACCGGAGAGCTCGTATGCATGGTGGGACAGGTCTTCGAAGTGGGCCGGCTGATGGGTCGCTACGAGAAGGGCCACCCCGGTCTCCTTCACACAACCGATTACCTCTCGCAGGGAGAGAATTGCTGCCTCGTCAAGGCCACGGGTGGGTTCATCGAGGGCCAGCACCAGTGGTTTGTGCGAGAGCTGGATAGCAATAGCCACCGCTGTCTGTTGCCCTCGGGAAAGATCCCTTGGGTGGGTAGTGCCCATATGGGTGCGGATTGTCTCCCGCCAGGATCCAGAAAGGAGCGATTCCAGCGTTTCCTGGGTGAGCCCTGGGCGCGCGCCAGCAACGGTGTCTGCATAGGCCAACTCTTCGGCGAGAGAGTCTTTGACAAACATGTCCGCAGGCTCCGCGGGAACCAGGGCAAACTTCTGGGGCTGACCTGGATTCTGGTCAGCACAGGTTTCCAGAAGCGTGGTTTTTCCAGACCCGTTATCGCCAGTGATGACGGTGGTCTGGCCACGATGAATCTGCAAGGACACCTGATTCAGCACACGGCGTGAGCCATAGTTCGCACTCAGGTCAACAAAGTCGGCAACGACTTCTGGTTCCACCGGGGGGACCGGTGTGAGCCTGGGGTATTCAAGCCTGGGGGACACGTATCGCCCTGGCTGAATCCCCCCTGGACCCACAGCAAAGAACTCCCCCCACCCCTCAAGTTCGGGGGAACCGTGATCAGACACCACGACCGTAATTCCCTGACCCGCCAGGGCATGAAGCTGATTCATCACCCGTGCTCGCCACGAAGCATCCAGGGCCTGCAGGGGTTCATCAAGAAGCAGCAGGTCGGGCTGTGTTGCCAGCAGGGTGATCAGAGCAACCACAACAGCTTCCCCGCTGGAGAGTTCGGCGGGATGCTGTGCGGATAAGTCCGCTAGTTCCCAGCTCTCCAGGGCCTCGAGGGCATGGGTGCGCGCGCTGGAGGGAGAATATCCTCGCAGGACCCAGGACAAAGCGATCTCATCCGCCACAGAGCCGGCGAGGAAAAGCGAATAGGGATCGTGGGGAAGGTAGGCGACGTGCCCGGCGCCGACATGTACTTCGCCAAAAAACACCGTCGCAGGGTCTATCGGAAGAAGACCTGCAAAGGCCCTCAAGAGCGTCGTTTTCCCGCAACCCGTAGCTCCCGTGAGCACTATCTGTTCACCTTGTGAAATGCTCCACGACAGCGAGGTGATCCCTCGGCCTGGGACGGTGAGATTGGTAACGCCAACGGGTGATGCCGTCGGAGACAAACTCTTCCGCGGGTGTGAGGCAATACCTCGGGAATGAAGCGCTTCAGCAATCCCCACTGCGCGCTCCAGTGTCTTTTCCAATATCGGGAGAACGAGCTGACGCCCCGGTGTGATTCCACGACGCCGGGCACTGTGCCTGGTGTGGCGCACGGTGGTGACCAGGAAAGGCAGGGTGGAGAGGCTGATGACGAAAGCGAGCGCCACTGATTTTCCCGCGCGAAGCCGCGGGACAAACAAGACAATCGAGCGCGGATCAAAAAAAGCCAGGAGGGTTCCAGAAACCAGAATGACAAGAGCAAACGGAACACCTGAGGTGACGCTTGCCACCAACCCCTCGGCGGTGACCTCCCCGCCGAGAACAATGTGCGAGAAGGGGCCCCAAAGCCTGAGGGTGGGTATCTCCCACACCGCTGTCTCTCCACCACCAGCTCCGCCAAAGGCAACCCGGTAGCCCACCCGGATCAACACGAAGCCGATGGCGCCCGCCAGGGCAATCAGGATCATGCTTGCTGGGCGGGGCCGCGCCATGTCTACTCGGTTTCGGGGACGGGCGTCTCCCCGCCGGTGGAGAACGCTAAACCAATGGTGTCACCGGTGACAAGCTCCAGCGTTCCCACGCCCTCTTGCGCATAGGCCCAGTCGGCTAATTCGCCTTGCTTTACCCACAAAGCCCAATACGCGAAGGCGGGTGCCATGTCTGCGCAGGTTTCGGTGTGGGGTTGCTCACCCTCCACCGTGAAGGCCTCTGATTCAGAAGGAAGACCATTGACCCGACAAACCACCTGGTCGCCATAGGTGATGGTGCCCTCTGTTTCCACACCAGCCACATCGAGAATCTCAGCCGCCACTACAGGGCCATCCCCCACGAGAACGCACTGTTTCACACTCTCGTCGCTGAGAAGGCCAAAATTCACCACCACCGTCACACCGTCACAGGATTCAGGATCGCCCAGGCTCAACCCGCTTGCTGGTCCCGCTTGGCAGGCAGAAAGCCCCAACACCACACACAGCGCAGAAAGAGGGAAGAATTTGTTCATGAAAAGCCTCCGATAGTGAACAATCCCCGGGGCTCCAGAGCCCCCAGTCTAAGGGGCGACAACCGTTGCGACAGCGTCCTCGCGGAGCGAGGGTTTCTTGGGGCGTCCCGGCCTGGTGAGCAAGATGAAGAGGGGAATAACGAGGGCGCCCACCAGATTGGACGCGCCCCATTCGATGGGTTCGGTGACAAACAACGCTTCTGCGGGTAGCGCACCACCTTCATATCCGACGATGAGGCCTGCGAAAAGATTGTTGGACAGGTGTGCACCAATGGCAATCTCGAGTGACCTATCGCGCACGGTGACCCACCCGAGGGCGAACCCGACCGTGAAGTACCCCACAAAGGCACCCGCCAGATCCCCGGTGGCTTCCGGGTTGAGAAGGTGTGGGATAGCAAACAGCGCTCCACTCAGGGTGGAGAGCCACCAAATGTTCGACCAGCCACCTGCCGCCCACTGGATAATCCAGCCGCGAAAGAACAACTCCTCTGCTGTTGTTTGAATCGGGAACAACACCAGGGCCACGATGAGAAAGGGCAGGAATGTTCCCCATTGTGGCTCGAAGCGGTAAGCATCTGGGCTGCCGAGTATCCCCACCACCACCGGTGTGCCCACGAGAAGAAGCCAGACCCAAAATCCCAGGGCCACCCGCCACCAGCGAAAATTGTCAAAAGTGGAAAAAAGGAACCGCAGCTTTACCCCAAGAACGAAACGGTAGGCAATCAGGGTTCCCAAGAACAAAGGAACAAAGGTAATCAGCGCGAAAAACAAATACCCCCAAGCCGGCATAGTCCCCAGCACGTCGCCTCCGGTCAGAAGGGCTGCGGCGTCGACTCCCGTGTAGGGGAGCAGGACGAGCCCCAGAAGCGTTCCCCCCACCAGCCAGGACACCAGAATCACGATGGTGCCGATTATCCACCGCCACAGCTTCACCGGGTGAGGTGGTGCAAAGGGCGGCAGCGTGCCGTGACGTGATTTCACACCCTTAGTCTGCCAAGAAAGCCTGAGGGCTCTGTGGGTGCCCGGTCAAAACTCACACGGAGATAGGACAGACTAGGGGCTTCTCTCTTCCCAAAGGATTTCACCAGCCCCATGAGCGACATTCGAGATGACACGAGAAATGGGTTCCACTCCATTTTCGGCTATGAACCCCATGGGTTGTGGTCCGCCCCTGGTGAGCTGAGGCTCCTAGGAGATGACTCTGACTATGCCAACGGCAACGTTTTGGCGATAGCTCTCGACCGACGAACCGTCATTGCTGCGGGGGTGCGCAATGACCGCAAAATTCGTGTGGCCAGCACCGAAGCCGATGAGATCGCCGAAATTTCCTTAGACAACCTTTCGCCGGATGAGATTCATGGTTGGGCCGCTTACCCTCTGGGCGTGGCATGGGCACTGGGTCAAGCCGGTGCTGACCTCTCCGCAGTGCCTGGCCTGGACCTTTTCATTGACTCCGATGTTCCTGTCGGGGTGGGGCTGGGATCTTCAGCGGCCTTAGAGACGGCAGTAGCAGCGGCGCTCAATGACGCGTGGCAACTCGCCCTTGATTCTCTGTCCCTTGCGAAGGTGGCCCATAAAGCTGAAAACTCCGTTGTGCGCAGCGACACCGGGCTGGGCGACCATATTCCTTCACTCCTGGGGGAAGACAACAGCGCGATTCTTTTTGACAGCAGAACACTAGACAGCGACCCCGTTGCTTTCCCCCTCGCCGAACGCGGACTTTCGTTGCTGGTCATCGACACCGGTATCGAGCGCGACACCGATTTTGCCTCGAAGCGATACGCCGAGAGAGAAGAAGTCGTTGACCTCTTGGACGTCACATCGTTGAGAGATCTTTCTCCGAAAACTCTCCCTGACCACCGTGGCGAACTTTCGGAAACCGCCTATCGCCGCGCGCAACACATCGTGAACGAGAACCAACGGGTGTTGGATGCGGCAAAAATTTTGCGCCAGGAAGGACCAGAATTTTTGGGTGAAATTCTGACCGCTTCTCAAGCCTCGCTGCGCGATGACTACGACGCATCCAACAGAGAAATTGATTTAGCTATCGAAACAGCCCTCTCCCAAGGTGCCTTTGGCGCCCGGATGGTGGGAGTGGGCGGCTCCAGTTCTGTCTACGCCCTGATCAACAGCGATGACCTTTCACTCCTTCAGGTCAGCCTGGATGGCGCCTTCGCGGAGCACGGTTTTGCGGCTCCTTCGACCTACGTTGTGGGCCCTTCCCGTGGGGCCCTGCGCCACTAGCGCTTTATCGGGACTAAGCCAAGGGCCTTAGCGGTGCGAGCTTGAGACTTGGCGGCTGCTGCCGCGTTGTGCGAAAGCTCTGTGCCATAACTGGGAACCATCGCCCGGATACCAGGGGTCCATTCCTCTATCTTTGCCGGAAAGCACCGCTCCAAAAGGGTCAGCATGATGGGCGCAGCTGTTGAGGCTCCAGGAGATGCTCCCAAAAGACCCGACATCGAGCCGTCAGCGCTGGTAATGACCTCGGTGCCAAACTGCAAGACGCCGCCTTTGGCCGAATCAGGTTTGATGACCTGGACTCTTTGACCAGCTGTCTGCTCGTACCAGTCATCAGGGTCAGCGGAAGGGTAAAAGTCCCACAGTGCCTGAAGCTTCTTGGCTCTCGAAGCAAAAACTTCCCCCACGAGATAGCGCACGAGGGAGAAATTACCCAGTCCCACCGCCACCAGGGGAATCAGGTTGTGCCAGCGGATGGAGGAAAAAAAGTCAGACCAGGATCCATTTTTCAAAAACTTTGGCGTAAAACCTGCGTAGGGGCCAAACAAGACGCTGGTCTCGCCCTCGACCACCCGGGTGTCTAAGTGGGGAACAGACATCGGCGGAGCTCCCACACTTGCTTTTCCATACACCTTCGCCTGGTGTTGGCTTGCCACCTCAGGGTTGTCACTGCGCATCCAGACACCACTGACCGGGAACCCGCCGTAGCCGCGAATTTCTTTGATTCCCGTTTTTTGTAAAAGATTCAGCGACATTCCACCGGCACCCACAAAAACAAAGGGTGTTTCCAAGGCGGTGGGGGTGTATCCCACCTCCGAGCGAAGAGACACTTTCCAACCGTGCTCGCTTCGCTTCATCGCGGTGACGAGAGATTCGCTAAAAACGGTGGTGTTCGATGCGGCCAGGTGATCAACTAACGACCGAGAAAGGGCACCGAAATCAACATCGGTTCCCTGGGCAAACCGGGTGGCCGCAAGTGGCTCCCCTTTAGAGCGACCATCAATAAGCAAAGGTGCCCAGGCGGCGATTTCCATTGGGTCCTCGCTGTATTCAAGGCCCAGGAACAAGGGGTGGTCCTTCAGTGCATCAAAGCGAGCGCGAAGATAGTCCACGTTGTCGTGGCCCCACACAAAACTCATGTGGGGGGAAAGAGTGAGGAAAGAAGAAGGCTCCGGCACGATCTTCTCGTTGATCAGCCAGGTCCAAAACTGCCGAGAAACTTGGAACTGTTCGTTCACTAACACAGCGCTCTCAATGGCGATAGAGCCATCGCTTCGTTGCGGGGTGTAGTTGAGTTCACAGAGAGCCGAGTGCCCTGTTCCCGCGTTATTCCACGCATTAGAGCTTTCTTCCCCAATGCCTGGCAATTTTTCGACCAGGGCGATCCGCCAGGTGGGCTCCAACTGATGCAAGAGGGTTCCAAGAGTCGCGCTCATGATGCCGCCGCCGACAAGAACCGCATCAAATCTTTCCATCACGGGCCAATTCTACGCCCGGAGCCCCGCCTAGACTGTGCCCGTGTCAGAGAATTCCCCTCCCCCCTGGTTGCCCCTCGTGATTATTGGTCTCATCGGAGGTTTCTTCTCGGGGACATTCGGGGTGGGCGGCGGATTGGTCATGGTTCCCCTGCTGCTCTGGTGGACCACCTTTGATCAACGACGAGCTAACGCCACCTCGTTGTTGGCGATCACCCCGGCATCCCTGATCGGGGCATTATCCTTCAGCATCGGGGGTGTTTTTGAATGGTTCCCCGCTATTTTTGTAGCTCTGGGGAGTGTTCTCGGAGCCCAACTGGGGGCGCGGATTCTTTCCCGAATTCCCCTGGTTCCCTTGAAATGGGTGTTCATATCCTTCATCCTTGTCTCCTCCGTGGGGCTCTTCCTGGAAGTCCCCACCCGAGGCGGCTCCCTCGAAGTCACCGCAGCAACTGCTCCGGTGCTCTTGGGGCTCGGATTACTGATGGGAGTGGGAGCAGGGATGCTGGGCATCGGCGGAGGTGTCATCGTGACGCCCGCCATCATGCTCTTTCTGGGCGGAAGTGATGTGGCGGCAAAGAGTATTTCACTCCTTGCCATGGCACCTGGAGCGTTCAGTGGAAGCATCCTCCACATCCGACACAAGAACGCGCTCGTGCGAGACGGGCTCTGGGTGGCACTGGGTGCCGTCTGTGCAGCACCGTTGGGTGCATACTCGGCCTTTGCTTTATCCCCGAGGCTTGCAGCGATACTGTTCGGGCTTCTCACCGCTTCTGTTGCGGTGAGTTTGATTATCCGCGCCATCCGTGAGGGCAAAAACTAAAGGTTTGCCGCCACGATTTCTGCAATCTGGACGGCGTTCAAGGCTGCTCCTTTTCGAAGGTTGTCATTGCTGATAAACATCGCAAGCCCCCGGTTATCCGGCACCCCTTCGTCTTGACGCAGTCGTCCCACCAAACTGGGGTCACTCCCGGCAGCTTTCAAAGGCGTCGGGACCTCGACAAGTTGAACCCCAGGAGCATGGGCCAATATTTCTCTTGCGGAAGCAACCGATAAAGGCTGTGCAAATTCAGCGTTGATTTGCAGGGAATGCCCGGTAAAAACGGGAACCCTCACACACGTTCCACTGACGAGTAGCTCTGGCAAACCAAGAATTTTCCGACTTTCATTACGAAGCTTTTTTTCCTCATCGGTCTCGTTGGACCCATCCTCGACGATGCTCCCCGCGATGGGAATCACGTTGAAAGCAATCTGGTCCGGAAACGTGGAGGGCTTTGGCAGAGAGAGGGCTGAACCGTCATGGACAAGTGCCAGCATGTCTTGCCCTGCGGCAGAAGCAACCTGAGAGGAAAGTTCTTCGCCGCCTTTGAGACCGGCACCTGACACAGCCTGGTAGGTGGAAATGATCAGGCGAGTGAGATGGGCAACATCGTGAAGCGCTTTAAGCGGCGGCATGGCCGCCATGGTCGTGCAATTGGGATTGGCAATGATTCCCTTCGGAGGCGAGAGCGCTTCCTCAGGGTTTACCTCTGCCACCACCAGAGGAACCTCAGGGTCCATCCTCCACGCGCTGGAATTATCAATGACAGTGGCTCCCGCCGCCGCAAAACGTGGGGCTTGGTCTTTCGATAATTCTCCGCCCGCGCTGAAAATTGCGATATCGAGTCCCGCGGGATCGGCAAGCGCAATGTCTTCGACCACCACGGGCTCGCCCCTGAACAGCAGCTCTTGGCCAGCGCTTCGCGAGGAGGCAAAAAACCGCACGCTATCCAGGGGAAAGTTACGGTGCTCCAGCAGCTCGCGCACCACTTTCCCCACCTGACCGGTTGCCCCTACAACTCCCAGTGCAACCACTAGCGACCCGTTCCCGCATAGACCGTGGCGTCCACATCACCATCGAGACCAAAGGCCCGGTGCACGGCGCGAACAGCATCGGCAAGGATGTCTGCCCGCATGATCACGGAGATTCGAATCTCGCTGGTGGAAATCATTTCGATGTTGATTCCGGCACCCGAGAGGGCCGTGAACAACTGGGCAGAGACACCCGCATTGGTGCGCATTCCCGCCCCCACCACGGAGAGGCGCCCGATTCCATCGTCATAAATCAAATCACCAAAACCGGATTCTTTCTGCGCATCTTGCAGAGCTTGCATGGCGCGTTGGCCATCTTCTCTGGGCAACGTGAAAGAAATATCTGTCCGTCCCGTTTCGTGCAACGACACATTTTGCACAATCATGTCGATGTTGGCTCCAGCGCCGGCGACGATGGTGAAGATTTCTGCAGCCTTACCCGGAATGTCGGGAACGCCCACGACGGTAATTTTGGCTTCGCTGGTGTCACCAGCCACGCCTGAAATGATGGGCTCTTCCACGTTGTCTCCCTCGTGTTGATGCGAGATGAATGTTCCCGATTCTTCCGTAAAAGAGGACCGAACATGCAGCGTCACTCCGTGACGTCTAGCAAATTCCACCGCTCTGACGTTGATAACTTTTGCGCCCGCAGCGGCGAGCTCCAACATTTCTTCAAACGTCGCAAATTCAAGCTTTTGCGCTCGAGGGACGACCCGGGGGTCAGCGGTGAAGACACCATCGACGTCGGTATAAATCTCACATACCTCCGCCCCGAGAGCGGCGGCGAGCGCGACAGCTGTGGTGTCCGAACCCCCACGACCCAGCGTGGTGATATCCCGGGAGTCATGATTGAAGCCTTGGAAACCCGCAACAATGGCGATTGCACCCTCATCAAGTGCTGCCCGCACCCTGGTCGGAGTCACGTCCACAATCCTCGCGCGCCCGTGCTGGGCATCGGTCATCATCCCCGCTTGGCTTCCGGTGAAGGAGCGGGCGTCATAATCTAAATCACGGATGGCCATCGCCAACAGGGACATCGCCATTCGCTCACCCGTAGTGAGCAGCATGTCCATTTCCCGGGAATCTGGCTGCCCGCTGACCTGGTGGGCCAACTCGAGAAGGTCATCCGTCGTGTCCCCCATTGCGGACACCGTCACCACGACGTCGTTACCCGCAGCTTTCGTTCTCACGATGCGTGCAGCAACACGTTTAATGCTGGCAGCATCAGCGACGGAGGAGCCGCCAAACTTCTGCACAATCAAACTCACCGTGATACTCCAGCCCCAGGACATGACCGCAGAAGCGGCCAAGACCCCCAATTCTACCGGGGGAAAAACGAAAGGCTGAAATACCTAGGAAATACTGCGCCGACCTTCAAACGCGCGTCCCAGCGTGACCTCGTCTGCATATTCCAGGTCTCCGCCAACCGGCAGACCACTGGCCAGCCTGCTCACCGTGAGACCAGGCTGGTGGAGAAGCCTGCTCAGATACGTCGCGGTGGCCTCTCCTTCTAGATTGGGATCCGTAGCGATGATGACTTCGGACACCGTAGTGGAGGCCAAACGGGACATCAATTCTTTGATCCGCAAGTCATCGGGGCCGATTCCATCAATCGGGCTGATTGCCCCACCAAGGACGTGATACAAACCCCGAAACTCACGTGTTCGCTCGATGGCCAAGACGTCTTTTGCCTCTTCCACCACGCAAATCATGGCGCCATTGCGTCTAGGGTCACTACAAAAACCACAGGTGTCGCTCTCGGAAATCATTCCGCAGGTCTGGCAAAACCGGACCTTCTCTCGGACTGTTTTCAACAGCTCTGAGAGGGTCGCGGGGTCATAATTTTCGTTTTGGACGATAAAGAAAGCGATCCGCTGTGCGGATTTAGGCCCCACCCCCGGCAACCGGCCAAATTCATCGATCAGGTCCTGGACGATTCCTTCATACATCGCTAGTTCTCTTCATCTATGCGTTTTTCAGAAATCAATTCCCCACCCAAAACTTCTCGAATCACTGCTTCGCCCACCTGCGATAGCTCGCCCGCAACAGGGCCCGTGGGAACTTCTGGCTCAACGAGGGGCTCCACCTCTTCCGGGGGCGACGCTGCTTCGGCTTGCGGGGGGAGCACGGTCGGCCAGGAACCCGCGGCCTCTGAGGCTGGAGCAACCTCTTCGACTGCCAACGCTTCACCAGGTGTGGGCTCGGTCGTCGGTAATTCTTGAACCTTAAACCGAACACGGTGGCCTGTGGTGGCGAGGATTGCCTCGCGAACAAGCTCAGCGTTAGCCGCAAGCCCCGGGCCCTGTGGCTTCTTCAGCAGCTCAGCGCTGGTGAGTGACGGAAATCCGATCGTGACGACATCTTCCTCGAGCCCCATCACTTCTGTTCCGACCAACGCTGACCAGACTCCACGCTTTTTCTCACCGATTGCTTCAAGAATTTCCGGCCACGCGTCGATCATCGCAGCCTCGGATAACGGATGTGCAGGTGGGGCATCAGCCGCAACCTCTGGGGTAGGAGCTGGTACCGGAGGACTCGGTTCCTGCACTAATTGTGCGGGCTCCGCAACAACCGGGCGCGAAGGTGCCACCGGCGCTGTCACCGCGGCTTGACCCCTGGAAACCAAAAGACGAGCCATCAATAATTCCAGGTGCAAGGTGGGGGAGGTGGCCCCGGTCATGGAGGCTAGGGCTTCTGCCATGACATCGGCCATCGAAGAGAGGGTCGGGGTTCCCATACCCTGGGCAAGGCTTCGCATGCCCTCTAGGGTTGCGGCACTGGTGCCGGGCAGTAGTTCTCCAGCCTCCTGACCTGCCTGGTCCACAATGATGAGATCTCGGACATATTCGAGCAAGTCTTCGCCAAAGCGTCTGGGGTCTTGACCGGTGTGAATCACCTTGTGAAGGGCGTGGAAGGTGTCAGAACCCACACCTGAGGCCAAAGCCGTCATCACTTCTGCCAACAACTCCCCGTGGGTGTAACCCAGAAGCCCGATGGCGTGATCATAAGTGACCGTGGGATCTGGGGAACCAGCTATCAGCTGGTCCAACACCGACAAGGTGTCTCTCACCGAGCCGCCCCCTGCCCTCACGACCAGGGGAAGAACGCCCTCTTCGACATTCACACCTTCCGAGGAACACACCTGTTCGATGTAGGTCAAGAGCTCGGATGGTGGTACCAAACGGAAGGGGTAGTGGTGGGTCCTCGAGCGGATGGTGCCGATGACTTTTTCTGGTTCTGTTGTGGCAAAAATAAACTTCACGTGTTCCGGTGGCTCTTCCACAATCTTTAGCAGCGCGTTGAAGCCCTGCTGGGTCACCATGTGGGCCTCATCGAGAATGAAGATTTTGTAGCGATCGCGGGCAGGAGCAAACACGGCGCGTTCGCGAAGATCCCTGGCATCATCGACGCCGTTGTGGCTCGCGGCATCGATTTCCACGACGTCTAAGGACCCACCGCCGTCTCGAGAAAGCTCCACACAGCTGGGACACACGCCGCAGGGAGTGTCCGTTGGGCCCTCCGCACAATTCAGGCACCTAGCAAGGATTCGTGCAGAGGTCGTTTTCCCACAACCCCTGGGGCCACTGAACAAATACGCGTGATTAACCCTGTCGGCAGAAAGAGCGTGACGCAGCGGATCCGTCACATGTGCTTGCCCGATGAGCTCGGCAAAGCTCTCCGGACGATAACGACGATACAGAGCAGTAGCCACTCTGGGAGCCTACCGGGAGGTGCCAAGCAACGCGGCGGTCTGCGAAGCAATCTCGAACTCTTCTCGGGTGGGAATGACGAAGACCGAAGTTTCGGACTGGGAAGGCGAGATGGTTCTCGGCTCCACACTCCTGCGCGAGTTGAGATAGGGATCAACGGAGATGCCCAAGAACTCAAGCCCCTTGGTTGCCAGAAGCCTTCCTTCGCCAGAGTTCTCCCCAATGCCACCGGTAAACACCAGTGCATCCACTCCACCGAGGAGTGCCGCGTAAGCGCCGATGTAGTGGCGAATACGCCATGCCCACACCTCTAATCCCAGCAGCGCACGCTCGTCTCCGCCGTTGGCCCGGGAGGTGATTTCGCGAAAGTCTGAGCTCCCTGTGAGAGCCAGGAGGCCACTGTGTTGGGTGACCATTTCTTGTGCCTGGGACACATTCATGTGCTCGCCTCCAAGAAGGTGGGTGAGTACCCCAGGGTCAAGGTCGCCACTTCTTGTTCCCATCACAAGCCCGGAGGTGGGGGTGAAGCCCATCGACGTGTCGATGCATTTTCCTCCACGAATCGCAGCCACCGACGAACCATTACCCAAGTGGAGGGTAATGATTCGCTGGTCTTCCAAAGCCCCACCGAGCAACGTGCTGGCCACCCGCGAAACATACTGATGGCTGGTTCCATGAAATCCGTACTTCCGAATTCCCTCTGACTCACTGATCTCCTCAGGAAGAGGAATCGTAAACGCTGCGGCGGACAGTGTGTGATGGAAAGCAGTGTCAAAAACAGCAACGTGGGGAACGTCGGGCAAGGCTGCCCTGGCTACTGCGATGCCTTCGAGGTTCGCTGGATTATGCAGGGGAGCAAGCGGGGAAATTTTCTCGAGGGCCGACACTACATCGTCGGTGATGACGGTCGGGTCTACAAACTTCTCTCCACCGTGGACGACGCGGTGCCCCACCGCAGAAATCACGACCCCGCTCGGAATCGATTCCAGGGCCTGGGTGATCGCATCTCCATGGGTGGGGGTGTCTTCGCCAGTGCCCACTGCCAATGCCCTCCACTTGCCCAGCGGTATGAATGTGTTCTGATTCTGTGTCGATGACCTGATATTTCAGCGAGGACGAGCCTGCATTCAAGACAAAGATGTTCATGATTCAACACCCTGAGCTTGAATCGCTGTGATGGCCACCGTGTTGATGATGTCTCTCACTGTCGCACCACGCGAGAGGTCATTGACTGGCTTGGCTAGTCCTTGTAAAACCGGTCCAATCGCGACTGCGCCAGCACTTCGTTGAACGGCTTTGTAGGTGTTATTCCCGGTGTTGAGGTCTGGAAAAACAAACACGGTGGCTTCTCCCCCCAATAATGAATCAGGCAGCTTCGCCCGGGCGATACTGGGTTCAATCGCCGCATCGTATTGAATTGGGCCTTCCACCAGAAGGTCTGGATCTCGCTGTCTGACCAGCGCCGTTGCGGAGCGAACCTTGTCAACATCGGCTCCCTGTCCCGAATCACCCGTGGAATAGGAGAGCATCGCAACCCGTGGTTCGATTCCAAATTGACGAGCAGTCTGAGCTGCAGAGAGTGCAATGTCCGCAAGTTCGCCGGCGGTGGGGTCGGGAACAATTGCACAGTCCCCATAAACAAGGACCCGGTCTGCCAGACACATCAAGAAAACGCTGGAGACGATGGACACGCCCGGTGCTGTCTTGATGATTTCAAAGCTTGGTTTGATGGTGTGTGCCGTGGTGTGTGTAGCACCTGAAACCATGCCATCCACAAGCCCCAGATGGACCATCATGGTGCCGAAATAGGACACGTCAGACACGATTTCTAACGCCGCCTCTTTGCTGACACCTTTGTGAGAGCGGAGGACTACATATTCATCGGCAAACCGGTCACACAATTTCGCATCCAAGGGCGACACAACGGTGGCAGCCGAAACATCAAGGCCTAGTTCACTCGCCCTCTGCCGAATTGTCGATTCTTCCCCCAAAAGGGTGATGTCCACCACGCCTCTGGAAAGCAGGGTTGCACTGGCTCGAATAATCCGGTCGTCTATGCCCTCGGGCAAGACGATGTGTTTCTTGTTTTTCCTCGCCCGGTCCAAGAGAGTGTATTGAAACATCAGAGGTGTGACCACCTCAGACCGGGTCACATTCATCCGCTCAAGCAACGCCTCAGCGTCGACGTTGGCGTGGAAAAGTTGCAAAGCGGTGTCGTATTTGCGTTGCGAATCTGCAGCGAGCTTTCCCCTGGCGGAAACGACGTGAAGAACAGATTCATAAGTGTCGAAGCTGGTTTGGATAACGGGAAGCGTGTCGTCGCGACCTTCCATGAGTTTTGTCACGGATGCGGATAGCTCGAATCCGCCATAGAGAACCAGGGCTGCGAGGCTCGGGAAGTGTTCATTTCGATGGGCCGTAATGACGCCCATGATGGCGTCTGTTCGATCCCCTGGCACCAAAACGACGAATCCTTCGCGAAGACGCTCGATCATGTTCTCCAGCGACATTGCGCCCACCATGACACCAAGAGCTTCCCGTTCCAGCAACTGGGGGTCGCCGTGGAGGAGGGTTCCCTCGAGCGCTTCCATTACTGCTGCGACGGTGGGAGCAACCAGGAAAGAATCTTCTGGAATAACCCCCACATGAAGGTTCTTTTCCAGCCCTTCGATAGCCCGAGTGAGCTCATCCGATGCCTCCGGCGCTGCACGATTAACAATCACAGCGAGGGGTTGAGCGTGGGCTAGGCGAATTTGATCCAGTGCGGAATCGGTCACCCTGACAATGTCGTCAGGTGATCGCGCGGGCAATGACAAATCCCTGCCCGCTGAAAGAGTCGGTTCCCGGCCCGTCACGACCAGCACCACCGGTGCACCGAGGTTCGCAGCAACGGCTGCGTTAAAGGAAAACTCGGTGGGCGTTCCCACGCCCGTGTAATCAGAACCCACGATGACCACTGCTTGACACTGCGCTTCAACGGCAAGGTATTTTTCCACGATGATGGCCATCGCGGCTTCAGCGTCCTCGCGCACGTCTTCATAGGTAACGCCGACACACTCGTCGTAATTCAGATCCACGCCATCGTGGGCGAGGAGCATCTGCAGCACATAGTCGGGTTCGTCGCGAGAGCGGGCAATGGGGCGAAAAACTCCGACTCGCTCAACCGTTGCCCGCAGTGAGTCCAAAATTCCCAGCGCAATCGTTGACTTCCCCGATGAACCCTCGGCGGAAGTGATGTAAACGCTGGTGGACATAGGCCAAGCCTAGAACTCGCGGCCAAGAAAAGACTCCTCGCGCACCCACCAGAGCTCAGTTACCCTTGCTACGTTTCCGTCCTGGGGGAGTTAGCCAAGATAGCGCCACGCGAGGAGCCAGGTGAAGTTTATCGTTAGGATAGGGACGCACCTGACGGCTTTGGCTGTGGGCGCAACGGAGGATTCGCCTAGTGGCCTATGGCGCACGCTTGGAAAGCGTGTTGGGTGAAAGCCCTCAGGGGTTCGAATCCCCTATCCTCCGCGATTGTGATGTCTTAGGACATCCTTCTTCATCTCGCCGCGGAGTTTTGTCTGCTTTTCTTTCTGCTGGGGCATTTGTTGCTGATCCGGTTATTAGGCGGTCAAATGGGCTCGGCCTTTCCGTCGTTTGCGATTGCTAACGCTGCTTACTAAGCCGTTTGGGGTTCTGCAAATTGAACTAATCATGCAACGCAACGGGCTCTGAAGCGTCGCCGTGCGGTAGGAGCGATGTA
>FUWD013429723.1_pt3 | contig 21983 bp, 28 predicted proteins | sample 1063281 | NCBI WGS metagenome assembly FUWD01 (sample SAMEA79048168, study PRJEB19326) | metagenome | biome: marine | reverse complement strand
TAATTTTTTAAACAATTCTAAAACGGCAGGAATTATAATGTGATCTGCACTTGTATACGGAATCTTTATTTGTTTGCTGTAGGTATTGAAATCTGAATACCGAATTTTTACGCTTAAAGTACCCGTTAGTTTGTCGCCTTTTCTTAATTGATAGGCCAAGTTTTCTGCCATTGCAAATAAGGTTGCTTTTAGTTTTACCATATCAATGGTATCTTTGTTGTAGGTTCTTTCTGTGGATAAAGACTTGCGTTCGTGAAAAGCAATAATAGGTGGATTGTCGATGCCGTTTGCCCGTTTCCAAATCGTTTTTCCATTGGCTCCCAAAACACTAATCATCATTTCTAAAGGCATTTCCTGAATCACTTTTATTTTATCTACACCAAGATTCCGCAATGTTTGATAGGTTTTATTTCCTACGGATGGAATTTTACGAATCGATAAAGGTGCTAGAAAATCTTTTTCAAAACCTGCATCAATCAACAATTGATTGTTCGGTTTCGCTTCTCCAGTAGCAACCTTAGAAACAATTTTATTTTGAGACATCCCAAAAGAAATAGGCAATCCGCTTTCTTTGATAATTTTCTGACGCAATTCAGAAGCATACTTGTAGCTTCCAAAAAAAGCATCCATGCCTGTAAGATCTGCATAGAATTCATCAATACTTGCCTTTTCGAAAATGGGTACTTTTTCTTTGATAATTTCGGTCACTAAATTTGAGAATTTAGAATAGGTACCTGTATCTCCTCTAATTGTAATTGCCTCCGGACATAGCCTTTTAGCAATCTTCATAGGCATGCCAGAATGTACCCCAAATCGCCTTGTTTCGTAACTACAAGCAGCTACAACACCACGGTCTCCAGTACCACCAACCAACAGTGGTTTTTTTTGTAACCTGCTGTCAATCAATCGCTCACAAGAGACGAAAAAAGTGTCTAAATCGAGATGTAAAATATTTTTTTCCACAGTACAAAATTAGCTACAAATTCGTACATTTGTTGCTCAATATTGTAGCATTATGAATAATTTATCAAAAAACATTAAACATTTAAGAGGGCTAAAGAAATTAACACAAGAATCTTTAGCAGAAGAATTATCGGTAACACGATCAAGAATCAGTTCTTATGAAGAGAACCGGTCTTCGCCTACTATTGATTTTTTAATTGATTTTTCTGCCTACTTCAGAATCCCTATAGACATCATTATTAAAAACGATTTGACAAAAGCAAAAGATGTTTCTTTTATAGATGTTGGGAACAAAAGAGTCTTGTTTCCTATTGTAGTAGATCAGGACAATGAAAACCTCATAGAGGTAATTCCTGCAAAAGCATCTGCTGGGTATCTATTAGGCTACGACGATCCTGAATACATAGAGCAGTTAGAAAAAATTAAACTGCCTTTTTTACCTACCGGAAAACACCGGGCTTTTCCTATAAAAGGAGATTCCATGCTGCCAATGAAAGACGGTTCTTATGTGGTGGCAGAATTTGTGGAGGACATCAAACAAGCAAAAAGTGGCTGTTCTTACATTGTGGTTACAAAAGACGACGGAATGACCTACAAAAGATTAGAAAATCGGGTAGAAGAGAAGCAGTCTTTTTTATTGAAGCCAGACAATACCAGTTATCAATCGTATGAAGTTCCTGTGGCAGAGGTATTAGAATTGTGGAAGTTTACCTGCAGTATCAATACCCAAGAATATGAAGAGCACGAATTGAAACTAAGTAGTATTATAAATATGTTTACCGAGTTAGGAGTGGAGTTAGCAGCTTTGAAAAAAGCACTGGTCTAAAGCGGATTGGTACCTGCAAATAAGAGGTGCCTCGGAAAAATTACTTTTAAAGAATGCATAAAAAAACCCCAACCGGTGTCGGTTGGGGTTTTGTATTTAAAACAGAAGTGTGTTCTTCTTATTTTTTAGGAATATTTCTTGCATATTGATCGACTTTAGAAATTTTACCGTCCATGTTAAAGTAAAACTGCTCTACAAGCTCTTTTTCCCAAACGGTTCCATCTTTAAAAACTCTCTTTTCTCTTGAGTATACTGTTACTCCCGACTCTGGATCTGTGTTTTGAATTTTTACAGGAAGGATTCCTGATATTTTCCAAGACACTTCTTTGTAATCGTTAAAAGTAGCAGCCCAAGTAGCGTCATCTAAGATGTATTTGTTTCCTTCAGAATCGACCAATACCGCGTCTTTAGTAAAAGCAGTAGCGCAGGCTTTTCCATCCATCTTATTGTAGTTTTCAACTAATTTTTCAATTGCTTCAACTTCACCACGGTTTGAGAAAACCAATGCACTTCCACTGTATTCTGAAGTACCATCACCAATAAATTTTCCACCGTAGTTCAAGCCAAATTCATTGGTTTCTGGTTTCCGAACCCACTGTGAGAAATTATTTACTTTGTGGTCTTTGCCAACCGTGAAAATTTCCATAAGATTTAGTTTTTCTTTTGAGCCATTTGCACTGTTTCTGTCTTCTACAGACCAAGTCAATACCATCGTATCTTCAGAACCTTCCATTTTAACAGGAATTATCATGTAAGGATCCATTACAATTGTAGTCATAGATTCCAACCATTTTTTGTTTCCTTCATACGCATTCTTTGCAAACTCTTCACTGTAGTTTGTCATGAGTAAGTCTACGTCTTTCGCACTGTAAGCTTTGGCTATTTTTTGAACAGTAGCTGTAGCAGCGTCCGTTCCCATTGAAAATGATTTTCCGTTATTTTCTCCTGTTCCTGAAAAAATACCAGCAGATTGTGCATTTAAAAATAACGTACTACTTAAAAAAATACTGCATACAATCGCTTTTACCTGAAAGGTGTTCCTTGTGAATGTTGTGTTTTTCATTTTAATTATTATTAGTGGTTTATAAATAAGATTTTTTTCACAATCGTGTGACTTTAGTTCTGAGTGAAAAAACGCATTGCTTTTACAAACAGCTCTTTTGAGACACCATCCTGAAAAATAGACTTTGTTCAAACAAACCTACATAATTAGTTGTCTAAAAGAAGTGTTTTTTTGATTTATATTTAGAATGAGGTATTTACCCGAAATTGAATTTTAAGGAATTTTGCTTACGCAAACAGGCTCCTTTATAGCAATTAGTAAGAATCTTTTACTTGAATACTGCAACTTGTTGTATTATTACTATACCTTTGTACAATAAATTTATACAAACCCCCAAAAATTATGAGTTTTAATAGTTTACAAACAAAAAAAGTAAAGGCTCCACGCACCTGCGCGATCGCTGAATCTGTAAGAATCTTAGGTGACAAATGGTCTTTGTTAATCATGAGAGATGTTATTTTGCATAAAAAATGCAGATTTAAAGAGTTTAAAAGCTCTAAAGAGAAGATAGCAACCAATATTCTTGCAAGTAGATTGAAGTTCCTAGTAGAGTCAGATCTGCTTAGAAAATTAGATCCTAATGGAACAAAGAAAAGTACACGTTACATAGCAACAAGTGCTGGCCTCTTAGTTTTACCTATTATCATGGAAATGTACATGTTTTCTATCGATTCTATAGATGAAGCTACTTTAGATGCGTCGCAAATAGCCCTCAAAGAGGACTTTTCAAACAGCCGTACCTTATTTGAAGAAAAAAGAAAAGCAGACTACCTGAACTTTGTTGAGGAGTTGTCTGAACTGATATTAGCGTAAGCGATACACCGCTGTCTGCGAATTAAAAAAAACTCTTGTCATATTTGGCAAGAGTTTTTCTGTTAACAGGATTTCTACTTTACAATAACTTTTAGCAAACCCGTATCAGAATTATTTTAAAATGACCTTTGTAACGATCGTCGAATTGAATATGGGTTTTAATCTCAGTAAAAGCCATTATTAAAGTAAGCCATTACATCCCAACAGAAGAAATGTTGTTACTTTCTATACGCTGCTCAGAGGAACAATCACACTTCGGATTATCGAAACTATAAAGGGATGTTTGATAAAATAATTTTAATTTGAAACTAATAGTTATTTTGCCTATTTTTAGTGCTCAATTATAAATCGATGAACATATGAAAAATTTAACAGTATTGGCACTTTTAGTGCTCCTAGTGAGTTGTCAACAACCAACAAAAGAAGTGGTTCCAGAAATAATAGGGTATGATATTAGCGAAGGTGTAAAGGCACCGCTTTTTGCAGGAGACTTGGCGAACGTTCAAGTTTGGGAGCAATATATTAAAGCGCATAATGAGAAAGACTTGCAGACCATTCAAAGCTTGAATGCTGAAAAAGGGTTTAAAGTTAAAGGAGCAAAAGGAAAGGTTTTTAAAAGTTCAGAGGAGCATCTTAATTTTTTAAAAAATTGGTTTGAAAGTGATGCCAATCCAAAATGGACCACCAATTTTCTAATCGCCAATACGTTTACAACAAAAGAAGGAGTGGTAAAACAATGGGTTACTTCTGGACATAATTTAAGCCTACTTGTAGAGGGGGATACCTTGAAGTTAAACCAAGTACACGATGCTTTAATTGTAAATGGGAAAGTACAGGAATTTTCTGTTAATGAGCGGATAGTCAGCGAATAACACGTGTAATGTCGAGCTGTTTATGAAAATTCAAAAACAGTAGTAAGAATACTCTAAAACAAAAAAATTATGAACTATTTAGTAGGAATATCATGTATGTTATTTTCCTTTTTTGGAAATGTAAACGCACCAAGTGACGCCAATACTTTTGAAGCATTAAAAACGCTGGAAGGTGAGTGGGTAGGGATTTTAAATAAAACAAATGGGAGCTCAGTGAAGTTCACTTTAAAGTACAGCGTACGAGCCGCTGGAAGTGCCTTATTAGAGGAGAGTGACGAAGATGGAATGGAAATGCTCACCATCTTTAACCTGCAAAATAATCGCTTACATTCAACGCATTATTGCGGACTCCAAAACAAGCCAGTGGGGACTCTACAAAGCAACAAAGCTGGAGTTATATCAATTCAGACCGATGTGAATACGTCAGGTTTAACGGCAGGTAAAGATACGTATGTAGACTCTTGGGAATTAAATCTATTGCCAAATGACAAGGATACGTTCGAGTATAAATATATCGTAAAAGGACCAGAAGGCCTTCAAATCATTGCAACAGCAACCATGAAAAGAGCGAAATAAGTTCGTGATTTCTAAAAAGAGCAGCAGAAAGGCTTCTTTGTAGAAGAATGCGATGGTAAAACAGCTGTTCTCTGCTTTTAACACTTCATTTAAGCACCTGTAACCCCTATTTATTTTTAGGGATGCAGGTGCTTTAAATTGTACTGCAATCCTGTAGTTTTTTAGTTGAAATAATAAATGATATCAGAGGAACAAGCGCTTATTGTTTTCATTTTTAGCCTTATTTTTGTAAACGCAAAGGATGCACAAAGAAAAGGATACTATGAGCTTAGACACTTATAAAATATTGACTAAAAAACAATGGGAAAAGGCACAAGAAATTGGATGTATTAAAACGTCTATTGATGAAAAAGATGGCTTTGTTCACCTTTCAACGGCGGCCCAGTTAGCGGCTACCTTATCCTTCTTTTTCGAGGACTATGAAACACTGCTGTTACTCGAACTTAAAAAAAATGAATTTAAAGAGGCCTTGGTATTTGAACTGCCATTTCCAGAAGACCATCGCAGTGGACGCTTTCCGCATCTGTATTCAGAATTGAAGGTTTCTCAAATTTCTAAGGTTTGGGAAATAAAACGCGGTGCTTTTAGCTTGCCAAAAGAACTTCTTTTGAAGGCTGAACATTAGATATTGCCCAATTTATTAGATGCTGAACGCTGTGCAGCAATGAAAAATAAGGATTAAATTTTAAAAATTATGTCTTGAGTGTTTTATGAACCCGAGGTGAAATTGCTGTGAGTGTCTCATAGACAATCGTTTCAGAAATATCCGCAATATGTTGGATCATCTCTTGCGTATTAAAGACAATGACTGCATCCCCTTCATTACAATCAATATGGGTAACATCTACCATGATCATATCCATGCATACATTTCCAATAATTGGAGCATCTTGATTTTGTATGCGAACAAATCCTTTTGTATTTCCCAGCCGCCGAGACAAACCATCTGCATGTCCAATAGGAATGGTAGCTGTTTTTGTAGCCGCTTTGGCTGCAAAAGCTCTATTATAACCAACAGTTTCTCCAGGTGCAATCGGATGGATTTGAGAAATGATTGACTTTAAATTGTGTGTATTTTTTAACTGCGCTGTTTCTTTTTTGTCATTTCCAAAGCCATACAAACCAATCCCAATTCGAACCATATCAAACTGTGCTTGAGGGTAATTTACAACGCCAGACGTATTTAAAAGATGCAGCATGGGGGTGTACGCTAAAGCTCCACAAACAGCTTCTTTGATTGCGGTGAATTGCTCAATTTGATTAGAAGTGAACGCTTTTTCTGCTGCGTCTTCACTCGCAGCTAAATGTGAAAATAACGACTGTATTTTTAAAGCAGTAGGCGCTTTTAAATGCATTAAAATTTCTGGAATCGCTGCTGCTGAAAAGCCCAATCGATTTAAGCCAGTATTAAATTTTAAATGAACGGGATACTGGTCAAGAGATTTTTCACGCGTTAATTTTAAGAACGCATTAAAAATAGTGAAATTATACAAGCCAGGCTCTAATTGAAAATCAATGATCGCCTGTAAATTCTGAAGATGTGGGTGTAATACTAAAATTGGAGTTTGAACTCCTGCTTCACGCAAAGCAACCCCCTCATGGGTATAGGCAACTGCAAAGTAGTCTACTTTGTGTTCTAAAAACCGAGCTACTTGAACGCCATCGCTTCCATAGCCAAAAGCTTTTACAACCGCTAGTACTTTGGTTGCCGTTTGTAACTTCCCTTTGAAATAGTTGAGGTTGTGCTCCAAGGCTTTTCCATCAATTTCTAAAACAGTAACGTGATTGTTCATTTGTGGCGAATTGTTATTCGATATCGGTTACACTTGTATTGGCATCTTTAGGGGGGAGTTTCGCTTCTTTTTGCTGCTGCAATGCTTTGTAATAAGCAGCCCTGCTCAAAGGCTCATATTCTTCCATCTCTCCAAGCATGACAATTTTGTCATTTTGTGCTTTTCTAAAACTATAATGTGCTAAATTTCCAGTGTGGGTGCATACTGCATGCACTTTGGTTACATATTCGGCAGTTGCCATCAAAGCTGGCATCGGACCAAAAGGATTGCCTTTAAAGTCCATGTCTAAACCCGCAACAATTACGCGAATTCCGCTATTCGCCAAATCATTGCACACGGCAACAATTTCATCATCAAAAAACTGGGCCTCATCAATGCCAACCACATCCACATCATTTACCAACAAGCGAATATTAGAAGACACAGGAACCGGAGTAGAGCGAATTCTATTGTCATTATGAGAGACTACTTCGTCATTGTCATACCGAGTATCCAAAGAAGGTTTGAAAATTTCTACACGTTGTTTTGCAAACTGCGCACGCTTTAAACGTCTAATAAGTTCTTCTGTTTTACCGGAAAACATCGAGCCACAGATTACTTCAATCCAACCAAATTGTTCTGTATGATTTACTGTATTTTCAAGAAACATTTCGTATTTTTAGGCTTTAAAATTTTAAATTTTGTATTACTTTGCTGTTTCACAAATTTATTAAAATTTACGGCTAAAAAATAACTTCAACTTACAACTTATGCACAAAAAACTGGAAACTGATTTAATGAGTTTAGCACACAGCATTTTACAGATGAAAAATAAGGAAAATGTGTTCTTGTTAAAGCAAAAAGCACAGGAGATTTATGAAAAATTATCAGTTTTAGCATTTGTTGAAGAGTATGTAAATGCAACGCCCAACCTAAAGGATACGAAAGAAGAACTAACAGCGGTTGTTAAAAAGGCATACGAAAATAAAAAATATATTGCAGCTGAGTTAGCCGCAATCGAAGAAATAGAAACGGTTATCGAACAGCTAGCAATTGCACCATTAGAAGTTGAAAAAGAAGTTGAAAATAAGCAAATAGCACCGGAAGTTGGAAACAGCTCCTCTGAAGAAGAGGTGGAAGAGGAAGCGCAGGAAGCAGAATCCAACGAAGTGGTTACCCCAGAAAGTGAAAAGGAAGATTTCGTCGCGCCATTGGAAGAAGTTGAAACAGCTCCTGTGATAGAACAGCCATTTGATGCCTTAGAAAATCTTATTTTTGAAGACACCACGGCAATAGATTCGGAAGAGGCGGATACGGAGATCGTGGAAACTCCTGCCTTAACTTTAGAGGAGGAATTAGAAGATGTTATTTCTGTAGATTTGATTGCAGATCTTTTTGAGCCTTTAAAACCCACGTCTTTAAATGATAAATTACAGGCAAATATTCAAATTGACCTAAATGATAGAATTGTTTTTGTGAAGAATTTATTTGACGGCAGTCAAGAAGATTTTAACAGAGTGGTCTCACAGTTAAATAGTTTTAAAACTGAAAAAGAAGCTAAGAAATTTATTAATAAAATGGTAAAACCAGATTATGATTGGAAAAATCATGAAGCATTAGAAATTCGTTTTATGACGATTATCGAACGTAGGTTCTCTTAAAAACAAGCCCTTGAAACCTGTATTAATTCATACACATTTTCACAAACGAATTACCGGTATTACCAGGAGTGTGGAAAATGTCCTTCCTTTTTTTGATGTAAAATATGATACCTACCTCTATGGCTATGGTGCGAAAGGAAGATATATTTCTACTGTAAAACTATTGAAAATTTTATTTTCTAATAAAGAAGTGGTGGTGCATTGCCACAGGAATAATGAAATGATTCGCTTGTTGTTTTTTCGTTTTTTAGGAGCGAAATTTAAATTGATAATAACCAAACATGCAGAAACAGTTCCTTCCGGGTTGACCTTGAAGCTTCTGAAAAGTGCGGATAAGGTGGTTACCTTGATCCAAAGTATGAGTGAAAAATTAGGTATTGAAAATACGATAGTGGGACATGGAGTAGACATCGATTTTTTCGCTCCAAAAGAAAACATACGCTTAAAAAATATTACGCAAAAACAATTCATTTTATGTGCGGGAAGAGTGCGCAAAGCAAAAGGACAGTTGGTGCTGCTAGAGGCTGCAAAAGTTCTGAAAAATTACAAAGACTGGGCAATAGTAATTGTCGGAAAAATAGATAAACCTTCATTTTTAGTAGAGTTAAAAGCGATTTCGAAAAAACATGGGATAGAAGATCAGGTGTATTTTGTGAACGAAACTCCTGATATTAAATGCTATTACCAAGCTTCAAGTGCAGTAGTAGTGCCTAGTTTTTCTGAAGGTTTTTCTTTGGTTACCGCAGAGGCCATGTCTTGTGCATGCAATGTAATTGCTACTAAAAACGTAGGAGTCCACTCTTCTTTAATTACCCATACTGAAAATGGTTTCTTAGTAGATGCAGGGAATGTTTTTGAATTAAAAACACTGCTTTTAGCTACTGTTAAAAATGAAATTCCATATGTAGGAGAAAAGGCAAGAGCCGAAGTGGTTGAAAACTGGAGTGCAGAGAAAGAAGCTCAAAATTTAATAAAAGTATATAGATCATGATAAAAAAAATAAGCTATTGTGTTTTTTTAACTTTTTTAGTGGGTTGTAAATCGGTGTATACGGTCACAGAGTTTCAACAAAAAGAAATTCCAACAGCTCCAAATTATGAGAATGAAATAAATTGGGCCGTTTTACCCAATACCTATTCTGAAGGGTTAAAAGAGTTTGCTTCTAAAGAAACGGATACGTTAAAAGCAGATGTTTTTTACGTGTATCCAACCCTAAATACAGAAGAAGAAGATGTCCGTTGGAATGTACCGATAACAGATCTTGTGCAGCAAAATAAAGTTTTGAATAAGGTAGTTTTATTTCAAGCGTCTGCCTTCACAACTGCGGGTAAATTATATGTTCCATATTATAGACAAGCACATTTAAGATCTTATAGTGAACTTGCCAAAGGTGGTAAAAGAGCCTTGTTACTTGCGTATTCGGATGTTAAAAAAGCATTTGAAGTCTATTTGAAAAAATACAATAAAGGAAGACCCATCATTATTGCAAGTCACAGTCAAGGTTCTACACATGCGAAGTTTTTATTAAGAGATTTTTTTGATAACCAACCTTTACAGGAAAAATTAATTGCTGCCTATATTGTGGGAACGGTGATGAAGCCTGATTTATTTAAAACGATACAACCGATGACGAGTCCAGCAGAAACAAACGGACTTGTGGGGTGGAATACATTCAAAAAAGGACATTATCCAGAAAAAAAAGATGTTTTCAAAGGGAGTGTGACCACAAACCCAATTACTTGGGACGCTGCTAAAACAACTACTTTTTCTCAGCACAAAGGATTTTTGTACACCAATAATACCCTCTATAAAGCCTCCTTACAAATAGAGATTACGGATGGCCTGGTATGGAGCACAAACCCGCGGTTTCCTTTGCGCTTTTTTATGTATTTTGTGAAGAATTACCATGCAGGGGACATCAACCTATTTTGGCAAGACATTAGAGAAAATGCGGAGTTAAGAACAAATACTTGGTTGCAAAATAATTAAGTAAGCTCAAGCTTCAGTGCTGCAACTACCTTTTTACTGTTTCCTATAAAAATAGCCGCATCCACAATAAAAACCGGTCTTTTTAAGAAGGTGTATTCTTCAAGTATGTATTTTTTATAGTCTGCTTCAGTAACTTTTTTGTTTTTCAAATCTAATGTTTTACAAAGCCTTGCACGCGTATTAAAAAGTGCTTTATAACTTCCAGAAAGTTGGTGCATTTCTTCTAGCTGTGCACTATTGACTGGAGTAGATTTTATTTCTTGTCGTTCAAATTCATCGGTGGGTACTTCCTTTAAAATTCGTTGACAGGTATCACAAGTTTTTAAAAAATAGACTTTCTTCATATTAATCAATTATCTTTGTTCCCACAAAAATAAACATAAAAATGAAGACACAGTTCGAAGTTTTAAGAATCGCACGGAATTTAATTTTAAAAGAATTAGAAGGGCTAACTTTAGACCAGATTCATGTAATACCTCCAGGTTTTAAAAATAATATTGCTTGGAATGTTGCGCATTTAGTGGCAACACAACAATTATTGCATTACAAAGCTACAGGTTTAGATTGCTTGTGTCCCGATGCGTTAATCGCTGAATATAGAAAAGGAACAGTACCTTCAAAAACATTTACTGTTGAAGAATTTGACGAGGTAAAAGAATTGTTGACTGGTTTACCAGATACTTTGGAAGAAGATTTTGAAGCAGGAATTTTTGAAAATTATAGTACCTATCAAACAAGTACCGGTTTGGTTTTAGACAGTATCGAAACTGCGATTGTGTTTAACAACCTTCATGAGGGTATGCACTACGGAATCATACGATCTATTAAGAAATTTTTATAAGGTTTATTGCGAGCACTAAAGCAACGTTTTTTTTAATTGCAGTGCAGCCGATGCTGTAGGCTGGTCTTATTTAAAAGAGGTAAAAAATGAAGTTCAACACAAAAACAATTCACGGAGGTCAAAAGCGAGAGCCTTCTACGGGTGCAGTAATGCCTCCTGTTTTTATGACATCTACATATGCGCACACAACTCCTGGTGAAGCGCAAGAATTCGAATATTCACGTGGTGGAAATCCAACAAGAACAGCTTTGGAAAATAGTTTTGCTGCGATAGAAAACGGAACGCACGGTTTTGCTTTTTCTTCAGGAATGGCAGCAATCGATTGTGTTTTAAGAACATTGAGCCCCGGAGATGAAATTGTTACAGGGGATGATTTGTACGGAGGAACCTACAGAATGTTTACAAAGCTATTTCAGAAATATGGCTTGGAATTTATTTTTGTTGATAGTAGTAAAGTAGTCAGTGTTGTGGAAGCAATTACCGATAAAACAAAATTAGTTTGGTTAGAAACACCTACAAATCCTTTGATGAAAATTGCAGATATTGAAGGTATTTGCACGGCTGTAAAAGAAGTGAATCCAGCCATTCTTATTGCCGTAGACAATACTTTTGCAACGCCATATTTGCAACAACCCTTAGCCTTAGGAGCAGACATTGTAATGCATTCTGCTACAAAATATTTGGGGGGACATTCAGACATTATCATGGGTGCCTTAATGGTAAAGGACGCAAAGTTGGCCAAGGAATTGCATTTCATCCAATTTGCTGCAGGTGCTATTGCAGGGCCTATGGACTCTTTTTTAGCATTGAGAGGGATTAAAACATTACATCTTAGAATGCAACGTCATTGCGAGAACGGACGGGCAGTTGCAAATTTCTTACAGAAACATCCCAAAATAGGGACCGTTTTTTATCCGGGACTAGCAGAGCACCCGAGTCATAACATTGCCAAGAAACAAATGAAAGATTTCGGAGGAATGGTTTCTTTCCGTTTAAAAGATGAAAGTCAAGCAGCTACTTTTAAATTTTTAAAAGGCACCCAGCTTTTTACATTAGCCGAATCTTTAGGAGGCGTCGAGAGCTTGGTAAATCACCCCGTAACCATGTCGCATGCTTCCATTCCAGAAGCAGCGCGCTTAAAAATAGGAATTACAGCTTCTTTAATTCGTTTGAGTGTTGGAATTGAAGACATTGATGATCTATTAAAAGATTTGGAGCAGGCATTAAATATATATTAAAAAACCCGCACAATTTGTGCGGGTTTTTTAAGTATAATAACAAAAGGGACAGACCGTTCACAGTTTACATATTTCTGCGATACTGACCACCAACTTTAAATAATCCTTCAGTAATCTGTCCTAAAGAACATATTTTAGTTGCTTCCATTAGTTTGTCAAATAAGTTTTCATTTTGCACTGCAGCTTCTTGTAAAATTGCAATTTGATGTGCAACTTTTTCAGGATTTGCTTTGTTTAAATTTTCTTTAGTTTCAATCTGGAATTGCTTTTCTTTTTCTGTTGCACGAATAACTTCTGCAGGTTGCACAGTAGGAGATCCTTTTGAACTTAAAAAAGTGTTCACCCCAATGATTGGGAATTCACCATTGTGTTTTAGAGTTTCGTAATACAGACTTTCTTCCTGGATTTTAGAACGTTGATACATGGTTTCCATGGCCCCTAAAACACCGCCGCGTTCTGTGATTCTATCGAATTCTAACAAAACAGCTTCCTCTACGAGATCTGTTAATTCTTCAATAATAAAAGCACCTTGAATTGGGTTTTCGTTTTTTGTCAATCCTAATTCTTTGTTGATAATTAATTGAATTGCCATCGCTCTTCGTACAGATTCTTCTGTAGGGGTTGTAATGGCTTCATCGTAGGCATTGGTATGTAATGAATTGCAATTATCGTTTATGGCATACAAGGCTTGCAGCGTTGTTCGGATATCATTAAAATCTATTTCTTGCGCGTGTAAAGAGCGGCCCGAAGTTTGGATGTGATATTTTAACATTTGAGCTCTTGCATTTGCACCGTATTTGTGCTTCATTGCTTTTGCCCAAATTTTACGAGCAACGCGCCCAATAACCGCATATTCAGGGTCAATTCCGTTTGAAAAGAAAAAAGACAAGTTGGGGCCAAACTTATCAATATCCATCCCGCGACTTAAATAATACTCTACATAAGTAAATCCATTTGAGAGCGTCAAGGCCAATTGTGTAATGGGGTTTGCACCCGCTTCCGCAATATGATATCCAGAAATAGAAACAGAATAAAAGTTCCGTACTTGTTTTTCGATAAAATATTCTTGTACATCACCCATCAGTCTCAAGGCAAATTCAGTGGAGAAAATACAGGTGTTTTGTGCCTGATCTTCTTTTAAGATGTCTGCTTGCACAGTTCCTCTCACTTGTGCTAAAGTGTCTTTTTTAATCTGTTGATAGACTTCTGAGGGTAAGATTAAGTCGCCTGTTAGACCAAGCAATAGCAATCCTAACCCATTGTTTCCTTCGGGTAATTTTCCTTGATACAAAGGTCTTTCTAGCCCTTTTGAATCATAGATTTCGTGAAATTTAGTTTCAACTTGTTTTTCTAACGAATTTTCTATAATGTATTTCTCACAATTCTGATCAATAGCAGCATTCATAAAGAATCCTAATAGCATAGGAGCAGGCCCGTTAATCGTCATAGAAACAGAAGTCATATGATGACTTAAGTCAAAGCCAGCATATAATTTTTTAGCATCGTCTAAACAGCAAATGGAAACTCCAGCATTTCCAATTTTACCATACACATCGGGTCTGCGACCTGGATCATTTCCATATAAGGTTACAGAGTCAAAAGCCGTCGAAAGACGCTTGGCATCCATTCCTAAACTTACATAATGAAATCTGCGATTTGTTCTTTCTGGTCCTCCTTCGCCAGCAAACATTCTTGTAGGATCTTCTCCGGTCCTTTTGAAAGGGTACAATCCGGCTGCATATGGGAATTCTCCTGGAACATTTTCTTGTAAATTCCAACGCAATAAATCACCCCAAGCTTTGTATTTAGGTAAGCTAATTTTAGGTATTTGAGATTGTGATAAAGAGGTACTGTGTGTTTCGATGTGAATTTCTTTATTTCGAACTTTAAAAGTATAGATAGGGTCTTTGTAGCGCTGGGTCTTTTCTTCCCAATTTAAAATAATAGCCCAATTATAGGGGTCTAAATTTAATTTTATTTTTTCAAATTGTGCAAAAAGTAATTGTAAGAATACCTTGTCTTCAGCAGTGTTTTCTAAAGAGAGCAGTGCCGCTTCATTGAATCCAGTTTTAATAATTTCTATGGGTGAATTCGTCACGGAGGCAATTGTTTGCTGAATGCCATACAATTTTTGTGCAACGGCTACTTGGGCGGTAACAGTTTTGTCGTATGCTCTGTTACTTTCTGCAATTTCTGAGAGATATCGAACTCTTGCTGGTGGAATTACAAATATCTTTTCAGACATTTCTTGCGTTATTTCTAAAGTGGAATTTAAAGCATTCCCTGTTTTTTCTGCTAGTTTATCCATAATACTTTTGTACAAAGTATTCATTCCAGGGTCGTTAAATTGTGAGGCAATAGTGCCGTAAACTGGCAAATCGTCTTGATGTATATGCCACAGGTTATTATTGCGCATGTATTGTTTCTTCACATCTCTAACCGCATCTAAAGCACCCCTTTTGTCAAATTTATTAATTGCGACGAGATCCGCAAAATCAAGCATGTCTATTTTTTCTAGTTGCGTAGCAGCACCAAATTCAGGGGTCATTACATACAAAGAGGTGTCCGAGTGTTCGATGATCTCCGTATCAGATTGTCCAATTCCGGAAGTTTCCAAAATGATCAAATCAAATTCGGCAGCTTTTAAGACTTGCACAGCCTCATTTACGTATTTAGACAGGGCTAAATTAGACTGGCGTGTAGCCAAAGAGCGCATGTAAACACGTGAGTTGTTAATCGCATTCATGCGGATTCTGTCTCCTAACAAAGCGCCGCCAGTTTTTCTTTTTGAAGGATCAACAGAAATTAAGCCTACTGTTTTATCTGGAAAATCACTTAGAAATCTGCGAACCAATTCGTCAACTAAAGAAGATTTCCCGGAACCACCCGTTCCAGTAATTCCTAAAACCGGTGTTTTAGAATTTTTATTTTTTTTATGAATTTTAGCCAAAGTAGCTTTTGCAACCTCTGGGAAGTTTTCTGCCGAAGAAATAACTCTCGCAATACTTCCAATTTCTTTATTTGCTAATTGGTTCAAAGAAACCTTTAAAGTGTCTCCAAGTGGAAAGTCTGATGTTTGAACCAAATCGTTAATCATTCCCTGTAAGCCCAATTCTCGTCCGTCGTCAGGAGCATAGATTCTGGTAATTCCGTAGGCCATCAATTCTTTTATTTCTGCTGGAAGAATAACACCGCCTCCACCACCAAAAATCTTAATATGTCCTGCGCCTTTTTCTTGCAGTAAATCATACATGTATTTAAAATATTCGTTGTGGCCTCCTTGGTACGAGGTTATGGCAATAGCATTTACGTCTTCTTGAATGGCGCAGTTTACAACCGCTTCCACACTTCTATCATGACCTAAATGAATTACCTCTACTCCTGTAGACTGAATGATCCTACGCATAATGTTTATGGCCGCATCGTGGCCGTCAAACAGCGCTGCCGCGGTTACAATACGTACTTTATAGGTGGGCTTGTAAGGTTTTATTTGTTCCATTCGTAATAAATCTTTGTTTTTGTAGCTGCAATTTACGAAAATCATAAAAATATATGTTATTTTTTATCATTTTAAAAATAGATAATATATATTTTTTTTCTTGTTTCTTTTTTTTAAAAAAATGGCATGATTGTTGGTAAACCTAATGTCTAAGATTAAATGCTTTATTATGAAAAATGTAAACCTATTTTTATTGCTTGTTGCCATCACTCTTTCTTCTTGTAACGCTATTAAAGTGACTACAGATTATGACGCCAAAGTTGACTTTACTGTATACAAAACCTTCGCTTTTTATAAGACAGGAATTGATAAGGCAGCAATTTCTGATTTAGATAAGAAAAGAATTTTAAGAGCGATCGAGTCAGAGCTCACCCTCCAGGGTTTTATAAAATCTGATAACCCAGATATATTAGTTAGTATTTTTACAAAGTCTAGAGAAAAGGTAGATGTCAATCAAAATAATAATTATGGCTATGGATATGGTTGGGGATGGAATCCTTGGATGTTCAATGGCATGAACAATTCCGTAAATATCTCTCAATATACAGAGGGCACACTTTTTATAGACTTTATAGACAAAGAGAAAAAGGAGTTGGTTTGGCAAGGCGTTGGAACCGGGGCTTTGAAAATGCAAAATAGAGAAAAAAGGGAAGTTCGGATTAAAGAATTTGTGAAAGAAATTGTTTCTAGATTTCCACCAGGAAAGAATAAATAAATGTAAAAAAGCGTTCTATGGAACGCTTTTTTTATTTAGGAATATCTTATTTTTGCTGCATGTACAATAAAAGAATACCGTTAAAGGAGGGTGATTTTTATGAAAATGAACAAGGGTATCGGGTTTTTACCGAACAGTTCCATTTAAGAAGAGGTTCTTGCTGCAGAAGTGGTTGCAAGCATTGTCCTTATGGATACGATAAAAAGACAGATACTTTTAAGTAAGGGTATGTGAATTACAGGTTTTTTTTATCTAAAATAGAGGCCATTTGCTGTTGTAACTCCATTGCTTTTAAAGTTGCTTTATGTGCAAAATCTTTCTCGTTTGAAGCATATATAATTCCTCTTGAAGAGTTCACTAAAAGACCAATATTTTCTGAAAGTCCATATTTACAAACATCTTGTAAGTTTCCTCCTTGCGCACCAATACCGGGAACTAGTAAAAAGGCATTCGGAACTATTTTTCTAATTTCCTTGAAGTATTCAGCTTTTGTGGCTCCAACAACATACATTAAGTTTTCTGAGTTTTTCCAAGCCTTTGATACTTGTAAAACCTCTTTGTATAACTCATGCCCATGAACGCTTAGCGTTTGAAAATCAAAAGCACCTTCGTTAGAAGTCAGTGCTAACATAATGGTATGTTTACTTTTAAAAGCTAAGAAAGGTTCTACAGAGTCCTTACCCATGTATGGGGCAACTGTGACAGCGTCAAATTCTAAATCTTCAAAAAAGGCTTTGGCATACATGGTGGAAGTATTTCCAATATCTCCTCTTTTTGCATCTGCAATGGTAAAGATTTCAGGGTATTTGTTATTTAGGTATGCAATTGTTTTATTTAAGGAGTTCCACCCTTTAATTCCATAGGCCTCATAAAATGCAGTATTTGGCTTGAAGGCAACACACAAATGATGTGTGGCATCTATAATACTTTTATTAAATTCAAAAATTGGATCTTCAGCCGCTAATAGATGGGAAGGAATTTTTTCTAGGTCGACATCCAGTCCAATACATAAAAAGGATTTTTTCTTTTTTATTTGTACTATTAATTCTTGTGTGGTCATGATTTCTTTAAAGTTCCACCAAAAATACTTAATTTAGACTTTATTTTGTAAGTTTTTGAAGGTAAAGAAGACAAATACATGAAAATATTCTAATTTGACGATGAAAAAAATAGCTTTAGTTTTTGTAATTTTATTGGTGAGTTGCACCAAAAATGAACCGGTACAGTTTTCTGAAGAGGCACTGGAAGAGGTAGTATTTGATCTGAATAAGAATCCATTTGAACTAAAAGAAGTGCTGCAGCGTTTCGAAGGAAAGAAAATTTTAATAGATGTCTGGGCCTCTTGGTGTGGAGATTGTATCAAAGGATTACCTGCCGTTAGAGTGCTTCAAAAGGAGTTTCCAGAGGTGGTGTTTTTGTTTTTATCAGTAGACACTAACAAAGAGGCTTGGAAAAAGGGAATTAAAAGGTTTCAGATAGCAGGGAAACACTTTAACCTTCCAAAAGGGATGAAAGTGGGGGCTTTTGTCGATTTTATTGATTTAAGTTGGATTCCGAGGTATATCGTGATTAATGAGATCGGGGTGATTACACTATTTAACGCTACAAAGGCTTCAGATTCTCTGTTGCAGGCAGCCTTGAAAAAAGCTATATAAATCGTTTTAGTAACTATTTTTATTTCTAAGGATAAAATACCAACACATTTCTTAATTTTACTTCAGAAATTAATCGTACGAAATAGCTTGAAAGGCTTTTAAAATTATAAACATGAGAACAAAGATTGTTGCGGGAAACTGGAAGTTAAATAATGACAAAAAAGGAAGTAAAAATTTAATTAAAGAATTAAAAAAAGCAATTAAAGAGAATCCATTGCAAGACACGCGTGTCATTGTTGCTCCTACATTTGTTAATTTATCGGCTTCAGTTAAAGCTGCAAAAAAATCTAAGATAGAGGTGGTGCTCAAAACATGCACCAAGCTGCAAATGGCGCTTTTACAGGCGAAGTTTCTGCAGACATGTTAAAAGCAGTTGGAGTAGAAACTGTAATATTAGGGCATTCAGAAAGAAGAACTTATTTTAATGAGACAGATGGAGCACTTGCAGAAAAGATGAATACCGTTTTAGAAAAAGGAATGGAAGCTATTTTCTGCTTTGGAGAATTGTTAGAAGACCGAAAGTCTGGGAATCACTTTTCGGTGGTAGAAAGTCAATTAAAAAATGCTTTATTTCATTTAGAAGGAAAAGATTGGGCTCATATTATTTTGGCATACGAACCGGTTTGGGCAATTGGTACAGGGGAAACAGCAAGTGCAGCGCAAGCACAAGAAATGCATGCTTTTATTAGAGGCATTGTAGAGAAAAAATACACTACAAGCGTGGCAGACGCAGTTTCAATTTTATACGGTGGAAGTGTAAAGCCAGCAAATGCAGAAGAAATTTTCTCGAAGCCAGATGTAGATGGTGGTTTAATTGGTGGAGCAGCTTTAAATGTTGCGGATTTTGTGGGAATTATTAATGCTATTTAAACAGCACATTTAGATTTAATTATAATAAATTTGCATCGAGATTTAAATATCTGGATGCATTTTTTTTGATTTAATAATTATGGACAACATTTACATAGAATACAATTTTAAACTTTCTCCAAAAGAGCCAACTACAGAAATTCTAATTGCAGAGTTGGGGAGTGTAGGTTTTGAAAGTTTTGTAGAAAATGAAGACGGTGTAACTGCATATATACAGAAAGCCGCATGGACTGCTGATATACTAGCTCCTGTTTTTGTTTTAAGCTCAGGGGAGTTTGCTATTGAGTATACGCAAAGCGAGGTGGCGCAAACCAATTGGAATGCAGAATGGGAGAAAAACTTTAACCCAATTCAAGTAGATGAACTTGTGAGTATTCGTGCGCCTTTTCATGAAAACCCGAATTTAAAATATGACATTGTCATCGAGCCCAAAATGAGTTTTGGCACAGGACACCATGAAACTACACACATGATGGTGCAGCATCTCTTGCAATTAGATCTGAAAGATAAAAAGGTTTTAGACATGGGGTGTGGAACCGGTATTTTGGCAATTTTTGCTGAAATGAAGGGAGCAAAGCCATTAGACGCCATTGATATTGATACTTGGTGTTATGAGAACTCAATTGAAAATGTGGAGCGAAATGATTGTAAAAATATTTCGGTATATGAGGGAGATGCATCACTTTTAACGAGTAAAAAGTACGACGTAATCATTGCCAATATCAACAGGAATATTTTGTTGATGGATATGGAGGTATATGCCAATTGCTTGAATGAAAATGGGGTATTGCTTCTAAGTGGTTTTTATAAAGAAGACATTCCTACAATAGATGCAGCTGTTGTTAAATGTGGGTTGAAATTAGAAGCAACTATTCAAAGAAACAATTGGGTTGCCTTAAAATATAATAATTAAAAAATATTTTTTATTTTTATAGCATGAGCACAAAGGAAAAAATTCAGGAGGACGTTGACATTCTAGAAAAAGAAGTTTTTCAGCACGAGATTGTTTTACACAATGACGAGGTAAATACATTTGACCACGTAATAGATGCTTTAATGGACGTTTGCGAGCATACATTGGAGCAAGCAGAACAATGTGCGATGCTGGTACATTACAAAGGAAAATGTACTGTAAAATCTGGAGAGTTTAAAGATTTAGAACCCAGGTGTTCCAAGTTATTGCAATTAGGTTTATCTGCAGAACTAATATAATTATGGAAAATGTATTTAAATATTATGAGTTTTCAGCTTTTTTTGTAGATACTTCTGGTGCTTTTTTTGGCAATGAAATAAGTTTTACAGCCTTAAATGAGACCCATTTTTTAATTTTTGAAAGAAAAGAGGCTTCGCACAACCTATATGTTTCAAAATATGACCACAGCAAAGATATTGGTGTAAATCCTGCGATTATTTTAGAATTATTAGTAACAGATTATGATAAAAGTAACCCAGCGCACCGCATTGCAATCAAACAATACTTAGACTAATTTTTTTTAAAAAACCTTTGGCCTCATCATGGCACGTGGAAATAGAAATTCCGTGATGGAGAGCGGGTGAAAAAATCAGATAGATTTTACCTCATAGCGTTTTAAAAGTTCCAATGAGGTGTATTTTAAAGATTTTTCATGGGTAGCTTCTAAGACAATAGGTGGTGCTTTCCCTGCCTTCTCCGCTTGTAGCCATCTAGAAATACACAAACACCAGCGGTCACCTGGTTTCAATCCAGGAAATTGCCAATGTGGTATGGGGGTCATCAAGTCATTCCCTTTAGATGCAGAATAGTCTAAAAATTCTTGGGTAACGAGTGCGCAAACGGTATGTGTGCCAGAATCTTGAGAGATTGTTCTGCACAGACCGTCTCTAAAATACCCCGTAGCAGGAGCTGTACAACAAGAAGTTAGTGGGTTTCCAAATATATTTAGTTCCATAGCTTAAAATATCAATGGTAAAGTTATACAAAATAGTCTTGTATACAAAGCGTGAAGTGGATCGTTTAGAATATTTCCAGCGGATTTCTCGAAACACAGCCAATCTTGAACATAGTGTTAAAATACGCAGCTCCTTTGTAACACATTTAACCAAAGTAAGTGCGCTAAAATAAACGCAAATTAAAACCAACACTCTGTAACCTTTTTTAAACTTTTGTAGTCTATATCTTGTGCAGCATACTGCACCTGTAAAAAGAGGAATTTAATAAAATTTTGTGTGAAAATTTTCTTTACAAACTGATTATTTGAAGAAGGAAGAAGGAAGAAGGAAGGGTGAGAAATCATCCTTTTTTTATACTGAGAATTTTGAGAGAGTTCATAGCAGTGATTCATAGAATACGCAGTTCCTTTGTAACATGTTTATACCCAAAGTTAAACACCAAAATTGTCAATAACGATATGTTTAATTTTATTGTTTAGTGATTTTATGGCATTGTAGCTGGTGTGTTCCAATACAATGATGACCAGGTCATCGTCTAAATACGAAGTAAGTCCTGTGCTAAATCCATTCCATTTCCCATAATGATAGATGCTATTTTGTCTTTTAGTGTCTATTCTAAAGCCAAAGCCATAAGGAATTTCTCTTCCATAGCTTGTTTTTCCTTTAGAGTACATAAGAGCTAGGGATTCTTTTGTAAGGAG
>FUWD013183622.1_pt1 | contig 21985 bp, 30 predicted proteins | sample 1063281 | NCBI WGS metagenome assembly FUWD01 (sample SAMEA79048168, study PRJEB19326) | metagenome | biome: marine | reverse complement strand
AAAAGAATTTAATAAAGAGAATAAATGTTCATTTGGTGCTTATGAAATTCTTCGAACGAATTCAACAATAGATCTAACCCTAATAGCAACAGGATCAGAAGTAGAAATAGCAATTGAAGCAAGTCATGAGTTAGCTAAAACAAAATTCATTGCAAAGTTATTTCTATGCCCTGCCAAGAACTGTTTGATCAACAATCAGAAACTTATAAAAATAAAATTCTAAACGAAACAACTACAAAAATTTCTATAGAGGCTGCCTCTACTATGGGATGGAAAAAATATACTGGAAATGAAGGAAGAGAGCTTGGTATCGATAGTTTTGGAAAAAGTGCTCCCTATAAAAAAATATATGAACATTTTAAATTAACTAGTAATAATATAGTTAAGCAGGCAAAAGAAATTTTAGGAAAATAATGATTAAAGTTGCAATTAATGGATTTGGAAGAATTGGAAGAATGGTTCTAAGATCTATTATTGAAAATAAAATTAAATCTATCAAAGTTGTTGCTATAAATAATAGGGCTGACACAGGAACAAGTGCTTTTTTATTGGAAAAAGACACCATTCATGGAAATCTTAATGTGCCCGTACACTTTGATAAAAAAAGTATCAAGGTAGCAGGTCAAAATATTCTTTGTTTTAACGAAAATGATCCAGAAAATTTACCTTGGAAAAAACTGGGGATTGATATTGTTTTTGAATGCACTGGCAAATTTAATTCTAAAGAAAAATCTAGTAAGCACATATTAGCAGGAGCAAAAAGAGTCCTAGTTTCTGCACCTTGCAAAAACGCAGATCAAACAATCGTTTATGGCGTTAATGAAAAAAAAATATCCAAGAAAGATAAAATTATTTCTGTAGCATCCTGTACGACAAATTGTCTAGCACCTATCGCATATGTAATGGATAAAAATTTTTCCATAGAAAGAGGCTATATGACGACCATTCACTCTTACACAAGCGACCAAAGATTATTGGATAATTCACATAAAGATTTACGTAGAGCGCGTAGCGCACCAAACTCTATGGTTCCAACAAGCACTGGTGCTGCTACTTCGTTGGGAATAATATTGCCCAATCTAAAAAATAAAGTAGACGGAATATCTATAAGAGTTCCAACGCCGAACGTTTCTTTGGTTCAACTTTCTTTTACGGCCAAGAAAAAAATGAATGAACGGCTAATTAATTTAGCGTTAGAAAAAGCTAGCAAAACTTACTTAAAAAATATCTTAGGAATAAGCGAGCAGCCTCTTGTCTCCTCCGATTTTAATCATGATCCAAGATCATCTATTGCAGATACATTACTAACTAAAGTAGTAGATGGAAAAATTGCAACTGTATTTGCCTGGTATGACAATGAGTGGGGATTTTCTAATCGAATGGTTGACCTCGCGCTGTTCTTAAAAAAATAACTCAAGAGTAATGCGCCAACTAAGACTCCTAGATAAAAATAAAGACCTTAATAATCTTAAAATTTTACTCAGAGTAGACTTTAATGTTCCTCTTCAGAACCAAGTAGTCTCGGATTCAACTAAAATTACCAAAGTTAAAAAAATTATAATAAATCTTTTGCACAGAGGCGCCGTTGTCATTCTTTGTTCTCACCTGGGAAGACCACAAGTAAAAGGTAAAGCTGGTTTTTCGCTAGAGCCAATTAAAATAGCAGCTGAGAAAATTATAGGACAAGAAATTACTTTTATTAATGAAAATTTTAAAAAAATATTGAAGATCAAATACAAAGAGGCAAAAAACTTTTTTTGTTAGAAAATTTGCGTTTTGATGCTGGAGAAGAAAAGGATAGCGACTATTTTTCAAAAACACTTGCTGACCTTGGCGAATTATATATTAATGAAGCATTTTCATGCTCACATCGTCAACACGCTTCAATTCATGGAATTACAAAATTTATAGACTCTTACGCGGGAGAAACTATTAACGAAGAGTTAATAGCGTTAAACTCTATTATTTCTGACACTCAAAGACCAGTTGCTTGCTTAATTGGTGGATCAAAGATTTCCACAAAAATTGATCTAATAACTAATCTTTTGCCCAAGGTAAACTTTATGATTATCGGCGGCGCCATGGCTAATAATTTCTTAAAATATAAAAACTTCAAAGTAGGAAAATCTAAAATTGAAGATAACATAGACTCAACGGTAGAAGGTATTTTAAATTCAGCAATACAAAATAACTGTGAATTAGTCCTACCTACAGATGTGGTCACCGCAAAAAATTTTGAAGATAAAGGAATTAATAAGCAACTAAATCAAATTGAAGATGATGATATGATTCTTGATATCGGAAATGAAACAATAAAAAATATTTCTAGTATATTAAGAAAGTCCAAAACTGTTTTTTGGAACGGTCCTTTTGGTTTCTTCGAAAAAGATAATTTTGCAATAGGTACTAATCAAATCTCAATGGTTATTTCCGAATTAACAAAGCAAAGGCAATTAATATCGATAGCTGGCGGTGGCGATACTTTTGCTGCTATTAAAAAATCTAAAAAAGAAAATGACTTTACTTACATATCCACAGCAGGAGGAGCTTTTTTAGAATGGTTAGAGGGAAAAATACTTCCTGGTCTAAAAGTTCTTGAAATTAAAAATTAAAATTATAACTTATTTTCATGAGTATTGAAAAAATCGCACTTCAAATGCTTGCTAGCGGCAAGGGTATTCTCGCAGCTGATGAAAGCACCGGAACTATGACTAAAAGACTTGATTCTGTTAAGATTCCATCTACAGAAAAAAATAGGCTAGGTTTTAGAGAGGCTTTATTTACTTCAAAAAAAGCGAGCACATATATTAGTGGTGTAATTTTATATGACGAAACACTTAGACAAAAATCTAGTAGTGGCTCACCTATTCCTGAGCTTTTAAATAAACAAAATATACTACCAGGAATTAAAGTGGATGCCGGCACCAAGCCGCTCATGGATTCTCCTGATGAATTAATTACTGAAGGATTAAACGGACTTCAAGATCGATTAAAAGAATACTATCGATTAGGGGCAAGATTTACAAAATGGCGCGGCGTTTATAAAATATCTAAAAATTTTCCAAGCACAAAAGCAATCCTGGAAAATGCTATTGCACTAGCTAAATATGCAAAACTAGTTCAAGACGCTAATATGGTTCCAATCGTTGAGCCTGAAGTTTTGATGGATGGAGCACACGACATAAATAAATGCTTTGATGCAACCTCCTCTGTATTACAAGAATGCTTTCATCAATTAGAAATTGCAGGAGTAAATCTTAAAGGCATTGTTTTAAAACCAAATATGATCTTAAATGGATCTGAGTCTGGAATAACGAATGAAACTTCTGAAGTAGCAGCAAAAACTTTAAAGTGCTTAACAAATAATGTCCCCAAAGAAGTTCCTGGCATTGCATTCCTTTCTGGCGGTCAAAGCGAACTAGATGCTACTAAAAATCTAAACGAAATTAACAAAATTAATGATACTAAATTTGTATTTACTTTTTCTTATGGAAGGGCTTTGCAACAAAGTGCTTTAAAAAAATGGGCGCAAAATATTGAAGATACAAAGTCTGCTCAAGCCGTATTTGATCAAAGAGCATGGATGAATAGCCTTGCTGCTACTGGCAAATGGGATAGCAATAAAGAAGTAGCTATTTAGATTGCCAACGAAAAATATCTATTTAATTACACCAAACACTCTGGATAGATCATTTTACCGCTTTCTACCCAAATTATTAAAATTAAACAGAATTGCCTATCTCCAGGTACGCTTAAAAAAGCTTTCTAGAAATAAACTAATTAAGGAAATTAAAAAAATAAACAAAATTGTAGGTAAAAAACAAAAGTTATTATTAACGATTTTCCAGACATAGCCGATTTACTTAAATGCGATGGATGTCATCTCGGTCAAAAAGATCCTAAATTAGAATTTGTTAAAACTAAATTTAAGAATCTTAAAACAATAGGAGCAACCTGCCATAACTCAAAGAGGCTAGCCTTAAACTCTGTTAAAAAAGGAGCTTCTTATGTTGCCTTTGGATCCTTTTTTAAAACTTCAACAAAAAAAGTGAAATTTAAAGCAAATCTCTCATTGCTAAGATGGGCTAAAAATAAAATTAAAAAGCCGATTGTTGCCATTGGAGGAGTAAACGACAAAAACTATAAAACCTTGTTAGATAATGGAGCTAACTTAATAGCTTGCTCAAGTTTTGTATGGAAAAATAAGAAATACAACCCATTACAAGCATTAAAGAAATTAAAGTAATTTATTTCATGTCAAAAAAGGTGTATTACCCTGCGATATGAAAATTACAGCTATTGAAATTAAGCCTGGTACAATAATTGAACATGAAAAAGATTTGTGGCTTTGTCTTAAAGCGCAGCATGTTAAACCAGGAAAAGGTGGGGCGTTTAACCAGGTAGAATTAAAAAGTATCACTAAAGGTACAAAATTAAACGAACGTTTTAGATCAGACGAGACTGTTGAGAAAGCGTCTCTTGATGAACGAAACTATCAGTACCTTTATAGTGACGATCAAAGTTTATTTTTTATGGATACTAAAGACTATGAACAAATTACTATTTCTAAAGAATTGGTGGGAGAAGATGAGCATTTAATGACAGAAAATTTAGACGTAGTTATAGAATTTTATGATGAAAAACCATTAAAAGTTACTTTACCAAAACACTTAGAATTTGACGTTTTAGAAACAGATGCAGTAGTAAAAGGACAAACAGCATCAAGTTCTTACAAGCCAGCAGTTATTAAAAATAATATAAAAATTCAAGTTCCACCGTTCATCAATCAAGGTGATAAAATTGTTATCGATTCTGAAACTCGAGAGTATGTGAAGAAGGCAAATTAAATGCCTCTACTATCACCAGAAATAAACGTTTTAGAAAAAGTATGCATTAAAGCATCCAAAACTATTATTAGAGACTTTGGAGAAATAGAAAAACTTCAAGTTTCCAAAAAAGGACCTGGTGACTTCGTTACCAAAACAGATCAAAAAGTTGAAGAAATTATTATTGAAGAATTAGAGAGAGCAAGGCCTGGTTATAATTTTTTAGCTGAAGAAGGGGGAACTACTAAAGAAAAAAAAGTGAGTTTACATGGATTATTGATCCAATCGATGGAACTGCTAATTTTATGCATGGTATTCCTCATTTTGCTATCTCTATAGGCCTAGAAAAAAATGGAGAAATAATTGTTGGAATTATTTTTGATCCTATTAAAAATGAAATGTTTTATGCAGAAAAAGGCAGGGGTTCTTATCTAAACAACACAAGAATTAGAGTATCTTCTCGAAATATTATAGGTGACTCGGTGGCTTTGACAGGTGGTCCCGCTTTTGCAGAGGAGAATAAACAAAATTTTTATAATGAATACATAGCAATGAGTAACCACTGTCATCAAGTAAGAAAATTAGGCAGTGCTGCTTTGGATTTGGCATATGTTGCCGCTGGACGAGCTGAAATTTTTTGGCATAAAAATTTAAAATATTGGGACATTGCTGCAGGGTTGATTATTGTCAAAGAAGCAGGTGGCACAATAACTGACTTTAAAGGTAAAACATTTGATTTAAATAATAAAGAATTACTCGCAACTAATTCAAGACTTGATTCTGAGACAGTGAAAATTTTATCATCAACTAAATGATAAAATTTGTTTTTTTCTTATTCCTAGATGTGGTTGCATTTAGTGGAGTACTCATAGCAACCCTGCCATTCCTAATTCATAGTTATGGAGGCGATATATTTATTATTACTTTAGCATTTGGTTCTTTTTCCTTCTTTCAATTTTTTGTGTCTCCGTTTTGGGGCGGTTTGTCAGATAAATTAGGACGAAAACCATTATTAATCATGAATTGTATTGCAGAATTAGTTGCTAATATTATTTTGGCATTGAGCGGCTCTCTAATGGTAATTTTTATATCTAGAGTAATTGCTGGATTATTTAAAACTAACGTATCTGTCGGAACCGCCTACATCGCTGATATCACAAATGATAAAAACAGAGCAAAAGGGATGGGGATGTTTGGTGTTGCCTTTGGTTTGGGCTTTACTTTGGGTCCATTGATAGGTGGTCTGATTGCAGGTTCTGATTTTACATATAAATCATTAAGCAATGTTGCATGGTTTGCTTGTATAATTAATTTAATCAATCTTTTGTTTGTTTTTTTCTTTTTAGACGAAAGTTTAAAAAATAAAAAAGACTATAAAATTAAGTACTCAATTGATCGATTTAAGTCTCAGCTAGAAGTTGTAGCAAACAAAAGTCTTCTTCCTTTTTTTATACTAATATTTTGTATTCATTTAACTTTTTCTGGGATGGAAGGAACTATTGCAATGTGGGGGAGAGAAACATTTGAGTGGGGCCCCAAAGAAATAGGCTTTGTAATGTTATTAGCTGGTTTAACTCAAATACTTGTCCAAGGTGGATTATTAAGATTTTTATTAAAATACTATAATGAAAAACAGCTTATACGTAGCGGTTACGTATCTTTAATATTTGGATTTCTAACAATTCCTTTTTCAAATCTTTATCTAATGCCAGTTGCCATAATTCTTTTATGTTATGGTATAGGTGTTACCAATCCCTGCTTAAATAGTCTCATATCTAAAAATTCACCGACTAAAATTAGAGGGCTTGCAATGGGTTCGGCTTACTCATCCCAAGCAGCCGCCAGGTTTGTTGGACAGCCATTAGCTGGACTTATGTTTTTGCATTTAGGAAAAAATTACCCTTTTTATTTTGATATTGTTTTTTTGTTTGTTTTGGGCTTTTTTTATTTTTTAAACAACCTCAAACAAGAAAAAACCCTTTAATAGGGAATTATTATAGTTTCTTGTTTATTTTGACTTATTTGCTATAAAAGCCATCTTATTATGAAAAAAAACGTTCACCCAAACCTGCATAAAATTACTGTACAAATGACTGATGGTACAGAGTTTGAAACTATGTCAACATGGGGTAAAGAAGGTGATGTTATGAAATTAGATATCGATCCAAAATCACATCCTGCTTGGACGGGAGTTACTCAAAAGCTTCAAGACAAAGGACGAGTAAGCAAATTCAATAAACGATTTGCAAATTTACAAAAGGCGTAGTTTTTATGAATCAACCATTAATGCCAAAAGCGACAGCTGTTTGGTTAATAGACAATTCTACTTTAACTTTTAAACAGATTGCAGATTTTTGTGGTTTACATGAACTTGAAGTTAAAGGAATAGCTGATGGAGATGTTGCGGTAGGAATTAAAGCATATAATCCAATATTATCCAACCAACTTACGAGAGAAGAAATTCAATTATCTTCCGAAGATCCTTCTAGACCTCTCAAAATGAATCAAAAAAATATGGATATTGAGGTAAAAAAAATGGTCGGAACTAAATATACTCCTATTGCAAAAAGAGAAGATCGTCCAAATGCTATAGCATGGTTAACAAAGAACTATCCTCAATTAGCTGATAGTCAAATATGTAAACTGGTTGGAACTACAAAAAATACTGTGGTCGGCATTAGAACTAGAAAACATTGGAACATGTCAAATATTTCTCCTAAAGATCCTGTTGCAGCCAATTTGTGTACACAGACCGACTTAGTGAAGGCTGTTGAAAGAGCAAAGAAAAAACAAGAGAGAATTGAAAAAGAGAAAAAAAAAGAAAAAGCAAAGCAAGCAAATCTTGCTGAATAATAAATTTTTCTAGTGAAAAAAAAATTAATACACAGCAAAAAGTAGCTATTGTCATGGGTAGTAAATCTGACTGGCCAACTATGAAATGGTGTGCCGACACGCTAAAAAAACTTCAGGTTAAGTTTGACGCTAAGATTATTTCAGCTCACAGAACTCCAGATCGAATGTTCAAATTTGCAAAAACTGCCGAAAAAGAAAATTATTCTGTCATTATAGCTGGAGCTGGAGGATCTGCACATCTACCAGGAATGATTGCGTCTATGAGCACACTTCCAGTCATTGGCGTACCTATTGAAAGTAAAAATTAAAAGGTCTGGATAGCTTATTGTCAATTGTGCAAATGCCAAAAGGAATACCAGTTGGAACAGTTGCGATTGGGGAAGATGGAGCTATTAATGCTGGTATTATAGCTGCTTCTATTATTGCTCTTAATAATAAAAAAATTAAAGCCAATTTAGTAAGATGGAGGAATAAGCAAACACAATCTGTTAAAAAAAAACCTAATTAACGGATGAGCAACAAGAAGCCAATACTTGGAATTATTGGTGGAGGACAACTAGGTAGCATGCTTTGCCAAGCTGCTAAAAAATTAAATATTAATACAACAATTCTAACTGACGATCCTGACGCTCCTGCACAAAATTTTTGTAATAATTTTATATACACAGACTATAACAACAAGAGCGAGATAGAAAAATTTGCTTATTCGTGCGATTTTATTACATTTGAATTTGAAAATATACCTTTTGAAATATTACAAGAAATTTCAAATATCAAACAAGTCCGGCCTGATCCTAAAATTAATAGGATAGTTCAAAATAGATTTTCTGAAAAGAACTTCATAAATTCATTGGGAATTACAACTACAGAATTTGCATTTATTAAAACAAAAAATGATATTGAAAAAAATAAAAAATTACTTCCGGGAATACTTAAGACTTGCCTTCTTGGTTATGATGGCAAGGGCCAATCTGTGATTAATTCAATGGAAGATGTTAAAAAAGAATTATCACCATCGGTTGATTTTATTTTAGAAAAATTTATTAATTTAAAACAAGAAATATCAGTTATTATCACTAGATTTGAAAATGGGGATTGTTCTATTTATGAGCCAATAGAAAATGTTCATCAAGAACAAATATTAAGGAGTTCGACCATACCTGCCAATATTTCTAAAGAATTATTTAATCAAGCTCACACTATAGCAAAGATTATTTCAGAAAAATTGCAATACATTGGAACTATGTGTGTTGAATACTTTATTGACCATAATAATAAACTGTACGTAAATGAAATTGCACCAAGAGTTCACAACTCTGGACATTTAACAATAAATGCCTTTAACGTTAGCCAGTTTGAAAACCATGTTAGAGCTGTTTGCGGCCTAGACAATATTACTCTTCAAAAAAAATCAGATGCACAAATGATTAATATTATAGGAGCTGATATTACTAACTACAGAAAGAAAAAATTAAAGAATGAAGAATTTTTCTTTGATTATATGAAGAAAGAAATAAAAAGTAAGAGAAAAATGGGTCACATTACTACATTAATAAATAAGCAGTAAATTTCTTATAAAAATCTAAAAACCTCGTCCTGTTTTTTTTGAAGTAAAGTCAAAATTTTTCAATCCGGCAAGGATATTGGACAGATTAAGTTTTGATTTAAAATCATTAAATTTTCTAACTTTGTCTAAGGAATTATCAATGTCTTTAATTATGTCTTTTTGATCATAAGAAGAACAGCTCATCATTTTTATAAAAATCTTAGAATAAACAGAGGATAAAATAATTCTTTTCGTATAGTAATTAATATCATCAGAAGTATCACCTGCAATTTTCCACATCATGCTGCTTGCTTTAAAAAAGTAATCTAACATTTGTGAAAATTTCTTCTCAGTTATCAAGAATAAAAAAACTTTTTTTAGTAAATGTTTTTTTTTAAAATTCATGTTGTAATTGGTATTCTAATAAATTTTTATTTTAAGTGTTATGCTTTTAATCTCCTTGATTTTAACACTTTGAGAGCGCAAATTTTCAATATTCTGTTCAAAAAAATACGCTATGATTATTTCGGATATCTCTTTATCTTGCGAGTATCGATAAGTTTTATTTTTTTCAAATATTTTAGCTCGCTTAATTTCTGAAAAAGAAAACTGATCAGTATTTTTTAGTAAAAAATTTAATATTTTTCTCTTTTCGAGTTTATTCATTTCCGACTGTCTCCATTTTTAAAAATATATATTTTAAAAAAATCCAACCTATTGGATAAATAAAAAATGTTCCAAGAAAATTATAAATGAGCACTCTAAAGTCATAAATATTCCCCATAAAAAAATAAATAATGAAGATTAAAATATAGGCAGCAAAAATAGAAATGCCAAAGGCTATCCATTCTGCTTTAAAAATAGATCTTAGCTTTATTGTGTTTTGGTAGACTGCTATTTTATAAATTAAAATATATATACAAGAAGACATTCCAAATGGGCTTCCCGTAATACTATCATTTACCAATCCTAAAAAAAACAAAGGTATAATTGAAAAAAATATAAAGCGATTGAAAGAAAAAAAATAAATGAGCAAGAACTGAATATTAAAGTATTTATTTAAATTTGCACTTAACGAAAACTCATTAAAAATAGAATTAAATAAAATTGACGTTATTAAAAAACCTAATGCTATTATATTGTTATAATTCTTTTTAGCTCTAAACATAATTATTTAACAAGAACAGAAACATAATCTACTTCAAGTTTCTCATAATTTTGTTTTATACTGTAATCATTCTTCATATTTTTTTCATTTTCGTTACTCTTGATTATAGTTCCTACAAGAATTCCTTTTTTGAGGACTCCTTCGATTTCAGAAGTGTAAATTATATCTCCATTTTTTAATTCAGAGTTTTTTGGTAAAAATTCTAATGACAATTTGCTTGTTACTAATGGGCTTCCTATTAAAATTGATTGATAAAGATTCTCCCCGACCAGAACTGGGATTCTGCTATTAACATCTGTTAAAAATATACCTCTTGATGTTTTTTGGTTAACTTCAGTTATTTGGCCAATAAGATAATTATTTTTTATTACTGGATTTCCTATTTTTAATCCACTTTCTGATCCCTTATTAATGATAAATGAATCTGAAATAAAATTTTTCGCTTCAATTAATACTTTTGCTTTAATTGTTTCAAATTTAACAGAATTTTCTTCACTTAAAAATGTTTCAAATTTCTTAAAATCTTTTTTTAAAAATTTATTTTGTTCAGTTAGTTCTTCTATCTGATTTTCTAGTGCTTTTATTTGTTGATGTTGATCTGTGAGTTTGATCGTTTCCTTGATAAAATTAGGAAGTGCTACAATTTTTTTAACCGGATATGTAACGCCATAAGATGCATATGCTACTGCATCATTTATAATAGATTTTGTTTTGTTAAATATTTTTTGGTTAATGCTATCTAAATAAATAAAGCCAAAACAAACAATAAAAACTATAAAAACTCTTAAATTACTTTTGTCGAACCAGCTATTATCTGCTTGCATTTAACCTTTTTAATATTCGGTTAACATCGCAGAGAATATTCCTTCTTGCTCCAAAGCCTTTCCGGTTCCAAGTGCAACGCATGACAATGGGTCTTCAGCTATAGATACTGGTAAGCCAGTTTCTTTTGCGATTAATTTGTCTAAATTTTTTAAATAAGCTCCTCCTCCTGCAAGAACCATTCCCATATCAACTAAATCTGCTGCTAATTCCGGTGGTGTATTTTCTAAAGCTTCTCTAATTGCCGCCACGATTTGGCTAACTACTGGAGCTAAAGCTTCAGCTGTATCTTTTTCTGTTAATTTTACTTCCTTGGGTACTCCTGTTCTAACATCTCTTCCCTTCATGATATAAGTATTTTCATTATTAGATGGAATAGCTGAACCAATTTCTTTTTAATTTTTTCTGCTGTAGATTCTCCAATCAATAAGTTAAATCTTTTTCTCATAAAAGTAATAATGGCCTGATCAAGTGCATCACCTGCTAATCGTAAGGATTTTGAATAGACAATGCCACCAAGTGACAGTACAGCAATTTCAGTTGTTCCTCCGCCAATATCTACAATCATGGATCCTGTTGGTTCTGAAATAGGAAGCCCTGCACCTATTGCGGCCGCAACTGGTTCCTCAATTAGTTGAACCTTTCTTGCTCCTGCTGCGTGAGCAGCTTCTTGAATAGCTCTTCTTTCTACTGGGGTTGATCCTGTTGGCACACAAATAATAATTCTTGGATTTGCAAAAGCTGAACGCTTATGAACTTTTTTAATAAAGTGTTTAATCATTTCCTCTGTCACAACGAAATCAGCGATGACACCGTCTCTTAAAGGACGAATAGCTTGAATACTACCTGGTGTTCTTCCTAACATTTGTTTTGCATCATCTCCAACTGCCAAAACTCTGTTTTTTCCTTTGTCATTTATAATAGCAACAACAGATGGTTCGTTTAGAACAATTCCTTTTCCTTTTACGTAAACTAAAGTATTTGCTGTACCAAGATCAATCGCCATATCTGTTGACCACATTGACATTATTTTATTAAACATTTTTTCCTCTTTTCTTAAATTGCAGCTGAAAACTCATCGTTTGGAGCGGTTCGTTTTCTTTTGATTATCAGTTTATTTAACGCATTAATATAAGCTTTTGCAGATGCAACCAAAGTATCAGTATCTGCTGCCTGGCCTACAGAAATTTTTCCATTTTCCTCAATTCGTACACTTACCGTAGCTTGGGCGTCGGTACCCTCTGTTACAGCGTGTACTTGGTATAATTGCAAATTTGCCTCATGTGGAAAAAGTTCTTTAATGCTTTTAAATATAGAGTCAACTGGCCCATCACCAGACTGTTCTGTTTTCAATACTTTTCCATACACATCAAGTTCCAATACAGCTTTTTGACCATTGGTACCTGCAAAGACGTCTAGGGAAACTAGTTTGATAACATTATTATCCTTCATTAACTCATCATCTACTAGTGCGGCTATATCCTCATCAAAAACATGTTTTTTCTTGTCCGCAAGATCTTTGAATTTTTTAAATGATTCATCAATTTTTTTTTCTTCAAAATTTAAATACCCTAAAGCAATTAATTTTTCCTTAAAAGCGTGGCGACCAGAATGCTTACCCATAACAAGGGAAGACTTACTAACACCAACACTCTCTGGGGTCATAATCTCATAAGTATTTTTATTTTTTAACATTCCGTCTTGATGTATGCCCGACTCATGTGCAAAAGCATTTTTTCCCACAATTGCTTTGTTATATTGAACTGGAAATCCAATAGTACTAGATAACAATTTAGAACAAGAACTAATTTTTGTCGTATCGATATTTGTTGTGAATGGCATTAAATCATTTCTTGTCTTAATTGCCATTACAACTTCTTCTAAAGCAGCATTCCCTGCTCTTTCTCCAATTCCATTAATGGTACATTCAATTTGTCTTGCACCTGCAGAAACACCTGCCAATGCATTTGCAACAGCTAAGCCCAAATCATTATGGGTGTGGGTAGAGACAACAACTTTGTCTATATTCGGAACGCGGTTATATAAATCCTTAATAATTCTCTCGTAGTCTGACGGAGTTGCATATCCAACTGTATCAGGAATATTGATCGTTGTAGCACCCGATTGAATTGCAAGTTCTACTGTTTTACACAAAAAGTCAGATTCTGTTCTCGTAGCATCTTCTGGAGACCATTCCACATCTGGTGTAAATTTTTTTGCATACCCAACGCTAAATTTAATCAAATCCAAAACTTCTTCTCTAGTTTTTTGTAACTTAAATTTCATGTGAAGATCGCTTGTTGAAACGAATGTATGAATTCTAAAATTTTTAGAATATTTTAATGATTCATAACACTTATCTAAATCATTCTTAACAGCCCTCGCTAATCCGCAAGGAATAGTTTTAGTTAAAATCTTACTGATAGCTGCTACTGACTCAAAATCACCTTGTGATGCAGCCGGAAACCCCGCTTCTAATATATCAACTCCCAAATCCTGAAAAGCTTTTGCAATTTGAACTTTTTCTTCTAAACTCATAGAAGCGCCCGGAGATTGCTCTCCATCTCTAAGAGTTGTATCAAATATAATTACTTGGTTTTTATTCATGTCTTTAATTTAATAAAGCTTCTGGCAAAAATCTACTTTTAACGCATTAATTGTAAATTGCTTTTACAACTTTAATAAAAAAAAGAAAGAAAAGTCTTATTTTCTTTAGTTTTTGCTCTTATCTACAATCTTATTTTTGGAAATCCATGGCATAAGAGCTCTTAGCTTTTCCCCCACCTTTTCAATTGGGTGATCTGCAAGATCTTTTCTCATTTGAAGAAAGTTTTTTTGCCCAGACTCATTTTCCTTCATCCAGTCTCTTGTAAATTTTCCTGACTGAATATCTTTCAATACTTCTTTCATTCTCTCTTTAGTTTTATCATCTACGATTTTTTTACCTGATACGTACTCTCCATATTCTGCTGTATTGGATATGGAATAATTCATATTTGCAATTCCGCCTTCATAGATTAAATCTACAATTAGCTTAACTTCGTGGAGACACTCAAAATATGCCATTTCTGGTGGGTAACCAGCTTCTGTAAGAGTTTCAAAACCTTTTTTAATTAACTCTACTAATCCTCCGCACAAAACAACTTGCTCTCCAAAAAGATCTGTTTCGCACTCATCTTTAAAAGTCGTTTCTATAATTCCTGATTTTCCACCGCCAATAGCTGATGCGTAAGACAAAGCTAAATCTCTTGCTTTACCTGAACTGTCTTTGTGGACTGCCATTAAACAAGGAACTCCTCCGCCTTTTTGAAATTCTGTTCTTACCAAGTGGCCTGGGCCTTTAGGTGCTACCATGAACACATCTAGATCATCTCTTGATTTAATAAGATCATAATGAATGTTTAATCCATGAGCAAAAGCTAAACTTGATCCCTGTTTCATTCTTTGCTCTATGTGATTTTTGTAAATACCTGATTGTAATTCATCTGGTGCTAAAATCATTACCACATCTGCCCATTCCGCAGCATCTGATATACTCATTACTTTTAAGCCAGCTTGCTCTGCTTTTTTTATACTAGGAGAGCCTTCTCTTAAAGCAACCACTATTTCTTTAACGCCACTATCTTTTAAATTAAGGGCATGCGCATGTCCTTGACTTCCAAATCCAATAATTGCTACTTTTTTTGATTTAATTAAATTTACATCAGCATCTTTTTCATAAAACATTTTCATAAAACTTTTCCTTTGTTATCTCTTGTGGTTTCCGATCCTTTTGACATGGCTAAAGGACCAGTTCTAGTAATACTGACTAAACCAAATGGTTTTGCCTTCTTAATAAAATCATCAATCTCTCTTCTTGTATTAACAATTTGTGCAATAAAAGATTGTGAGGTTTTATCTAAAAACTCTACTTTAAAGTCAATACAAATTTTTTCTGCTTGTTTTAATTTTTCAGAATCTGTAACAAATTTTATTAAAGCCAATTCCTTAAAAATAGAATTTTCATCAATTTTAAAATCAGCTACATTATGAACAGGCACTAGTTTTAGCAATTGTGCTTTAATTTGTTCAATAACAGATTTTGTTCCATTAGTAGAAATTGTAATTCTAGAAATATTTCTTTCTTCGTCTACTTTGGCAACAGCTAAAGACTCAATATTATAACCTCTTCCAGAAAATAGTCCTGACACTCTTGCGAGCACACCAGCCTCATTATCTACCCAGGCTACAATAATAACTCTCTCGAGTTTTTCTTCGCTAATATCTACGCTGTAAGCAGATTTTGACATTAAACTAAAACCTTTCCTTCTTCAGAAATACTTTCTTTTTCATCTGGACCCAAAATCATTTCATTATGAGCTTTGCCTGAAGGAATCATTGGAAAACAATTTTCCTCTTTTTTAACTACACAATCAAAAATAACTGGCTTATCTACACTGATCATTTCTTTAATTTTTTCATCCAGTTCATCTGGCTTATTAGCCCTAATTCCTACTGCTCCGTAAGCCTCAGCTAGTTTCACAAAATCTGGTAGTGCTTCCGAATAACTTTCTGAATAATTTTTATCATGTAATAACTCCTGCCACTGTCTTACCATTCCCATATATTCGTTATTTAAAATAAATATTTTAACCGGAAGTCTGTATTGGACTGCAGTTGATAGCTCTTGCATATTCATCAAAATTGAAGCTTCACCAGCAATATCAATAACTAATTTTTTTGGATGAGCAATTTGCACACCAATCGCCGCCGGTAAACCATAGCCCATAGTTCCTAGACCTCCAGAGGTCATCCATCTATTGGGTTTGCTAAATTTATAATGCTGTGCAGCCCACATTTGATGCTGGCCTACTTCTGTTGTAATAAAAGTGTCTTGATTTTTAGTTAGCTCGTACAGTCTATGAACTGCATGCTGAGGTAAAATAATATTTTTTCCCTGATTAAATGAAAGTGATTTTTTTCTCTCCAAGTTCCAATTTGTTTCCACCAATCGCTAATTTTTTCTTTGTTAGAGTTTTTAAAGCCTGGGTATTTTTTTTTGATAATTTCAATCATTGAACTCATGATGCTTTGGGCGTCACCAACAACTGCCACATCTACTTTCACAACTTTGTTGATTGAAGATGGGTCTATATCAATGTGAATCTTTTTTGATCCTGGTGAAAATTTACTTACCATTCCAGTTATTCGATCATCAAATCGTGCTCCGATGTTAATCATTAAATCACAGTCATGCATTGCATTGTTTGCTTCATAAGTTCCGTGCATGCCAAGCATTCCTAAAAATTGCGGATCTTCCCCTGGGTAGCATCCCAATCCTTGAAGCGTAGATGTGATTGGAAATCCAGTTAAGGCAACTAATTCTCTTAATGACTCAGATGCTTTTTCTCCTGCATTAATTACGCCGCCTCCTGTATAAAAAATTGGTTTTTTTGAATTTGCAATAAGCTCTACTGCTTTTTCAATTTGAACTGGATCCCCTTTAAAGTTTGTTTGATAGCTATCGATCCGTATTGTTTCGCTGGACTTATAAATTCCTTTTTTAAACTGAATATCTTTTGGAATATCAATCAATACTGGCCCAGGTCTGCCGGTAGTAGCAATACGAAAAGCTTTGTGAATTGTTTCAGCTAATTGATTAACATCTTTAACTAACCAATTATGTTTTGTGCATGGCCTGGTAATTCCAGTTGTATCACATTCTTGAAATGCATCCGTACCAATTAAATGCGTAGGAACTTGTCCAGTAATACATACTAAAGGAATTGAATCCATATAAGCATCTGTTAACGCTGTTACCATATTAGTTGCTCCAGGACCTGAGGTGACTAAAACAATTCCTGGCTTTCCTGAAGATCTTGCATAACCCTCTGCGGCATGCCCCGCTCCTTGTTCGTGTCTTACCAGAATATGTTTAATTTTTTTTTGCTTAAATAACTGATCGTACAGGGGAAGCACCGCGCCTCCTGGATAACCAAAAATATATTCAACATTATGATCGGACAGAGCTTTGAAAACTATCTCTGCACCGGTCAGTTCCGTGTTCATAGAAATCTCCCGAAACTTGAATTTATCTATCTAAAAGAGATGGTCAAGTTTTAGATATGAATAATGAAACTTTTTTTAATAATTTTGAATAATTTTGTTCTTCAAAGAGATTCCAATCCTGCATTTGCCCTCTTTGCCAGGTAAATTGTCTTTTTGCATACTGTCTTGTGCGAATAATAATAGTCTCAATTAACATTTCCTTTGTAATTTTTTTGTTTAAGTACTCAATAATTTCTTTAATTCCGATAATAAAGTTACAAGGTAGTTTTTTATTAACGTTCAGTTTAATAAATTTTTTAACCTCATTAATCGATTTTGTAGAAACTAAAGTTTTAGATCTTTTCACAATTCGTTCATGCAAATATTCCCGGTTTGGGTTTAGTGAAATTTTAACAAAATTATCATTTTCAAAACTTGACTTTGTTTCTTGTTGCCAATCTTGCAAAGATTTTTTTGTTTTATAAAAAACTTCATAAGCTCTTATCATTCTTTGCGGGTCGGTAGATTTTATAAAAAATTTACTTTTAGGATCTAAGGAAATTAGCCTTTGATAAAAAAGATCGTTACCCAATTGTTTATGTAAATAAATTATTTTATTTCTAATGGTATTTGATATTTTAGGTATACTAACCATTCCATGAACTAATGATTTAAAATAAAGACCAGTGCCTCCTACGATAATAGGAATTTTTTTCTTTTTTTGAATTTCCTTAATTTTTTTTTTAACTAATTTTATCCAATGTCCAGTTGAAAATTTTTTTTCTAACACTGACAAATCCATACAAATGATGCTTGATATTTTCAAAACTAGTTGGTCTTGCTGATAAAATTTTTATTTCTTTATATACCTGCATGCTATCCGCATTGACAATCTCTCCTTTAAATTTTTTTGCAATATCAATTGCAAGTTTTGATTTACCTGATGCGGTAGGTCCGGAGATTAAGATAATTTTTGATTGCATGTGGCGCGCATTACTTAACTTTCACTCCAACATACCTACTTCTATTTTGAGAATCTATAACAGTTAATAATAAAGATTTGCTTCCTGCTTTTATTAATTTTTCTAGTTTTTCAGAAAAGTCAGCAACATTAATAATTTTTATATTTTGTAAAGCAACCACCACATCTCCTACTTGGATAGTGGAATCAAACAGGGCCCCGTCTTCAATGATTTCTTGAATAATAACTCCATTTTTCCCCGTAGGCAATTTGCGACTACTTACATCTTGATCGTTAACATTTCTTACTTTTGCCCCTAAACTTTTTAATAAAAGGTCCTCTTGTTTTTCTAATTTTTTTGGCTCTACTTTTTCTTTAAATTCCTCTGAATCTTCAAGTCTTCCAAGTACAATTGTTTTTTCAATAATTTTTTTATCTCTCCAAATTTTAAATATAGCTTTTTTTCCAACTGGAGCATCTGCTACTACTTTTGGAAGTTTTCTCATGGTGTCTATTTTAATTCCATTAAATTCAATAATCACATCCCCCTCTTTTACCCCTGAAGTTTTTGCAGGACTTTTGTCGTTAACGTCTGCTACTAATGCTCCAATAGCTTCTTTCATCCCCAAACTATCTGCAATCTCTTTTGTTACTTCTTGAATTCTAACACCTAACCAACCTCTTCTCGTTTCTCCAAATTCTCTTAACTGTGCAATAACATTTTTTGCAAAAGTTGAAGGAATTGCAAATCCTATTCCAACCGATCCTCCTGATTGTGAAAAAATTGCTGTATTAATTCCAACTACTTCTCCATTCATATTAAATAACGGTCCTCCTGAATTTCCCCTGATTGATAGAAGCATCTGTTTGAATAAAATTATCGTATCTGCCCATTTGAATATCTCTATTAATTGCAGAAATAATTCCTGAGGTAACCGTGCCACCTAAGCCAAATGGATTGCCAATAGCCATAACCCACTCACCCACTCTTGCCTTATCGGAGTCTGCAAATGTAACTGGTTTAAATTTATCTTTTGATTGAATTTGTAAAACAGCGATATCACTAACTGGATCTGTTCCTATTACTTTGGCTTCATATTCTTTATTATTAGTAAATTTTACAAAAATTCCCTCTGATCCCTGGATTACATGATTATTAGTGATAACAATGCCATCAGCACTAATGACAAAACCAGAACCTAAAGCGGTTGATTGTCTTTTTTGTGGTGTTTGTTGCTGTTTATTAAATTCCTTAAAAAAATCCTCAAACGGTGATCCTGGTGGAAACTGAAATGGAAAGGGTGTTTGTGGTCTTGTTTCCACAACTCTAGTTGCAGAAATATTTACAACTGAAGGCATTAATTTTTCTGCAAGATCTGCAAAGCTTGCTGGTGCTTCTTTAGCAAAAACACCTGTGGGCATAAGTATCGATAGAAAAAATACTATAACAAAGCTTTTTTTAATTAAATGCGATCTCATTAAATTTTTATCTTTTAATATACCAGACAATAATAAATCCTAATAAGGCAAAAATAAGTCCCCCGGTTCTAAGCTTTTGCGCTGGCATATCCTTCATTATGGTTAACATATTTTTCATAGCTCCTGGAAACATTGCATAAAGCAAACCTTCTATTACCAAAAGTAGACCAATAGCTACTCCCAACTCTTTCATTTTGATTGTTTATTTTTTTATTAAACTTAAGCCAGATTTTCCAAAAAATCTAAAAAATTCACTATCCGGAGATAAAATTAAGGATGTTTCTCCACCAATAAGGGATTTTTCGTACGATTGCATTGCACGGTAGAAACTAAAAAATTCAGGATCTTTGCCAAAGGCATTTGCAAAAATTTTATTTCTTTTTCCATCACCTTCTCCTTTAAGAATTTCTGAATTTTTATTGGCCTCCGCTAAAATAATAGTTACTTCTTTATCAGCAGTAGATCTGATGGTTTGAGCAATTTCTGCACCTTGAGCTCTAAATTCTTTTGCTTCTCTCAACCGTTCTGTTTGCATTCTTTTATATATCGCCTCGCTATTAGCTTGAGGAAGATCTGCTCTCTTAATTCTAACATCTAGAATTTCAATTCCAAATTGAGAAGCTTCGGTGTTCACATCTTGTGTAATTTTATCCATTAATCTTGCTCGCTCTTTTGAGACTAATGTGGCTAGCTCTTCTTGTCCAAGGACTCCTCGAATTCTTGAATTAATAATAGTTGAAAGTCTTGATCTTGCCACTCTTTCATTGCCTACTGAAATGTAAAACTTTAACGGATCTTTAATCATAAATCTTGCAAATGCATCAACAATTAATCTTTTTTGATCTTTAGCAATAATTTCTTCTGATGGAGTATCTAAATTTAAAATTCTTTTATCGAGTAATACAACATTTTGAATGAACGGGATTTTAACATTCAGCCCTGCTTTTTGTATGACTCTTTTAGGATCTCCAAATTGCAAAACGATAGCTTTTTGAATCTCATTAACAGTAAATAAACTTGAGTAGGCTAAAAAACCAAGTAAAGCTAATGCAGGTAGTAATATTTTTAATGTTTTATCACTCATTATTTATTTGTTTTTTCAGTTTTTTTCCCCAGCTCAGGAAGCGGCAAATAAGGAACTACTCCTCCACCTGAACTTTTATCAATAATAATTTTATCAATTCCAGCTAATACTTTTTCCATCGTCTCCAGATACATACGTTCTTGGGTTACAGCTTTAGCATTTTTATATTCATTATAAATTGCAAGGAATCTGCTCGCCTCTCCTTCCGCAGAAGCAACTACTTGATTTTTGTAACCTTGGGCTTGTTGAATAATTTGTGCCGCCTCTCCTCGTGCTCTTGGAACTACATCATTAGCATAAGCATCAGCTTCGTTTTGTTGTCTCTCTTTGTCAGCTTTTGCTGCCTGCACATCTCTAAAAGAATCTATAACTTCTTTTGGAGGATCTGCTTTTTGTGTTTGAACTTGAGTAATTTGAATTCCAGATTGATAGTTATCTAAAATTTCTTGCATAATTTTTTGAGTATCAATCTCAATTTGAGCTCTTCCACCGGTTAATACTGTTTGAATAGGGTTTCGGGCAATTACTTCTCGCATTGCGGTTTCGGCAACACTTTTCACTGTTTCTTCTGGATCTTGAATATTAAAAAGAAACTTTCCTCCGTCTTTAATTAACCAAAATACAGAATAATCAATGTCGACTATATTTTCATCCCCAGTTAGCATTAAACTTTCTTCTATAACATCTACTGCAGTCGTTGCTCTTCCAGAATCCGATCCCGATCTATAACCAACATCTATTCTATTAATTTTGGTAACTTTAGGAGTAAGAACGCTCTCGATTGGAAACGGTAAATGATAATTAAGACCAGGTTGAGTAAGATTAGTAAATTTTCCAAATCTTAAAACAACGCCTTGTTCATCAGGCAGAACTCTATAAAATCCACTACCAAGCCAAAGCGCAACTGCAATAATTAAAAATAATCCAATTGGTTTTTTACCACCTGGAATATTAGCTCCTCCTGGAAACATCTTTTTTAAGGAATCTTGAAACTGTCCTGCTAAATCATCAATGTTAGGTGGTCTTTTTCCTCCACCGCCAGACCCTTGATTTGGGCCGTCACTATTTCCACCGCTACCCCAAGGTGATTGAACCATATTTAATATATTTTTAAGCATTGAAAATTTTAAAATTTATTGATGCAATTAATATATGTTAAGTTAAGCACTTAAAAGAAAAAAACAAGAAGCAAATGGACGCAAAAGAAGTTAATTTAAGC
>FUWD013022010.1_pt1 | contig 21990 bp, 20 predicted proteins | sample 1063281 | NCBI WGS metagenome assembly FUWD01 (sample SAMEA79048168, study PRJEB19326) | metagenome | biome: marine | reverse complement strand
ATCGTATTCAAACAAAACCCAAACGCCATCTATGGTTGCTTTGTAATTTTTAATACCAGAATCTTTATCGGTAATTTTAATTTTTAAAAAACTATATTTTGTGAGCCATTGTTTGTTTTTAAAATTGACAAGTTCTATGGTCGGTTTTATGGTATCTTGTTTAAGGGCATAAGTACCTAAAGTATTTATTGAAGTGTATATTTCATTTTCTTTATAACGCGTAGCTTGATAATTTGTGTATTTATTTTTGACAATTTGGGCGATATATAATTTCGATTTATCTGCAATTTTTAGAGAATCTGTAATAAAAGTCAAGGTATAATTTTTATCTAAAGGGCGTGTATTTGATCCTACAAAAGCAGTGTCTTGATTAACTTTAAAGTCTAAATAAAAATCGGTGTAAAATGTGTTTTTAGGGAAGGTAACATTTACGTTATTCAAATCAAATTTATTAGACAAATTGTTATCTATAAAATAATCAGTTTTAATAGCTTGTTTTTTTACTAAAATGCTGTCCTTTTGGCCTCCAACGGGGATTAAAATTTGAGCTGTATTATTTTTAAAGTCTTTAGATAAAATGGTGATGCTATAATTCAAACTATCCAAAATTTCAAGTTGCCCATCACCCAATGATTTATTGTAAATATTGAGTTTATTTTTTTCTTCTATAAAACATTTTTGAATGGCTTGTTGATCAGAAAAATAAGCTTTATAATCCATAAATAGATTTATGTACTTCGTATTGTCGAAAGAAAATTTTTCTAATGTATGATGGTATTTTAAATGGCCGTTTTGCTTAAGCGATAAATCGTAAATGCCATTTCTGTTAAAAGCAGCATCTTGTCGGTCGAAGGTTTTTATGCCGAAACCAATGTTGCCATAAGCAGTTATATTATCAGCCATATAATTGCCATTATTCAAGCGTTTAAATTGAATTTCGACAGGTAAATTTGACTGGTTAACTTGTGAAGTATCGTTTAACGGATAGGCCATAAGTTTTGAAATAACTGGTTTTTTAGTATCAGGAATGTTATAGCTAAATAACATCGGGTTGATGGGTTCCTCGGTTTGAGTATTTCTAATTTCAAAATGTAAATGAGGTCCAGTTGAGCCGCCAGTGTTTCCAGAATAAGCAATAAGATTGCCTTTTTTTAAAAGAAAATCTTCTTTTTTAGGAAACAACTGAATCTCAAAAGACTGTTTTTTATATTGATTTTTTTTGACGTACGCTTCAATTTTTGGAGCGAATTTTTTTAAATGGGCATACACACTTGTAAAGCCATTTGGGTGTGTTATATAAATAGCTTTTCCATAACCCCACCAGCCAATTTTAATTCTAGAAATATAGCCGTCGGCTATAGCTTTAACAGGAAGCCCTTCATGGTTTTTTGTTTTTATATCTATGCCAGAATGAAAATGATTGCTGCGCAATTCGCCAAAAGTGCCAGCAAGAATAAAAGGGATATTTAATGGTTTTTCAAAATAATTTTTTGGATATTCTTGTTGTGAATATGCATTGCAAATAACAATGAGAAGTAATATAAAGAGGCCTTTTTTATACATTAAGTTTAAAATGAAATATTAAATCATTAATCAAAGTAAAAATAGAAATAATTAGGATGTTTAGAAGCTTTATTTCTAAAAAATTAGCTAATTCAAAAAATAGATATCAAATACCTTGTTAAAGTGTAAAACAGTTGCTAGATTTGTAAGAATAAGTTTACAGTCTTTGAATTGATGGAAGGATTTTTGAAAACGATTGATTTGTTGGAAGGTAAGTTGTTGAGCTTGTTAAAAATACACCAAAAATTACAAGAAAACAACACCAATCTTAACGAAGAAAACAAGCGTTTGCTTGAGGAATTATCTTATCAGAATCAAAAATATATTGATTTAGAAGAAAAATTTCAAGCCCTAAAAATTGCAAACACCATAGGAGGCAGCAAAGACGATAGACTTAAAACAAAACAAAAAATTAATTCACTTATTCGTGATATTGATAGGTGTGTAGAACTTATCAACGCATAAGAATAATGAAGGAAATGCTTAAAATAAAAGTTAGTATTGCCGATAGGATTTATCCGTTAACAGTAAAGACAGAAGAAGAAGAGGGTATTAGGATAGCGGTTAAAAAGATAAATGAGCTGATTAAAAAATTTGAGCAAAATTACGCTGTAAAAGATAAGCAAGATGTTTTAGCCATGAGTGCTTTGCAATTTGCATCTAAGTTAGAAGTAAAAAACCTTTATAATGAAAAGGAAATAATGGATGCCGAAAATAAGCTTGATAAATTACATGCTTTGTTAGACGCCCATTTAAAATAAGTTCTTTAAAATAAATTTACAATACTGCCTACATTAGTAAATTGTTTGGTAAACTCAACACTATTCATTTAAAAAGAATGAGTCTAAGTTTGTAAGAGCGCGCTAGCTTGACTAGATACTCGATCAACTTGTTAGTTCTAATCCTGTTTAATCGGAGTTTATAAACCAACTAATGTAGGCTTTTTATATATATAACACTATGGAACAAATGACATTACCCATTTTAATTGGGGTCGCAATAGGATTAGCAATAGGATATGTAATTGCAAAAATAGTAGAAAGAAAATCGGCTTCTAAGTTTTTTAAAACAAGCCAAAAAACAAGCTACATCAATATTAAAAGAAGCTAATTTTAATGCTGAAGCTCTTAAAAAGATAAGATGCTTCAGGCTAAAGAGCGTTTTTTAGAACTTAAAAGCGAGCATGAAAAATTAATTTTATCGCGTGATCAAAAGATTTCTGAAGCAGAAAAGCGTGTGAGAGACAAAGAATCTCAAATTTCACAACAGTTAGATAAGAGCAAAAAAAGTAAATCTTGAAATCGAAGAAAAGATTGAAGACTATGCTAAAAAAGTTGAATATTTCGAGAAAAAAAATACCGAAGTAGATAAACTACACAGAAGACAAGTAGAACAGTTAGAGGTTATTTCTGGTCTTTCTGCCGAAGATGCCAAAAAAGAACTTAATGAATCTTTAAAAGAAGAAGCCAAAGCAGATGCTATGGTGTTTATTCAAGAAACGCTTGAAGAAGCTAAATTTACAGCGCAACAAGATGCTAAAAAAATAATTTTAAACACCATTCAGCGTGTAGGTGTAGAACAATCTATAGAGAATTGTGTAAGTGTTTTTAACCTTGAGTCTGATGATGTGAAAGGACGTATCATTGGTAGAGAAGGGCGTAATATTCGTGCTATTGAGGCTGCTACAGGTGTTGAAATTATTGTAGATGATACGCCAGAAGCTATTATTTTATCTTGTTTTGATCCTATCAGACGTGAGATTGCACGATTGTCTTTACATAAGTTGGTTACCGATGGGCGTATTCACCCTGCCAGAATTGAAGAAGTAGTTGAAAAAACCGAAAAAGAAATTACAAACGAAATTATAGAAGTTGGTAAACGTACGGTTATAGATTTAGGTATTCACGGCTTGCATCCCGAATTAATTAAAGTCGTTGGGCGCATGAAATACCGCTCGTCTTACGGTCAAAATTTGTTGCAACACTCACGCGAAGTGGCTAATCTTTGTGCCTTAATGGCTGCCGAATTGGGCTTAAATCCTAAGGTCGCTAAACGCGCTGGATTGTTGCATGATATTGGAAAAGTACCCGATACAGAAAGCGAATTGCCACATGCCATTTTAGGTATGCAATGGGCTGAAAAATATGGCGAAAAACCAGATGTTATTAATGCCATTGGCGCCCATCATGACGAAATAGAAATGAAGTCTTTATACGCACCAATTGTTCAAGTTTGCGATGCCATTTCGGGCGCAAGACCTGGCGCAAGACGTCAAGTACTAGACTCATATATTCAACGGTTAAAAGATTTAGAAGAGGTTGCCTTTAGTTTTGGTGGCGTGCAAAAAGCTTATGCCATTCAGGCAGGTAGAGAATTGCGTGTGATTGTTGAAAGCGAAAAAGTGGACGATACCAAAGCCGCCGAATTATCATTTAACATCTCTCAGAAAATTCAAAATGACATGACTTATCCGGGTCAAGTTAGGGTAACCGTTATTAGAGAAACCCGCGCTGTAAATATTGCCAGATAATCTATTGTTCGTCATTACGAGAAGCAAAGCGACGAAGTAATCTCAATAAAGAGATACTTTTAAAATTTCAAAACTCAAGCGTTATATCGTTTGAGTTTTTTTGTGATTAAGAAATGTCACGTTGAGCGTAGTCGAAACGCATTGTTTAATAAACATACAAAATCTTCGACTTCCTGCCTACCGGAAGGTAGGCGCTCAGATTGACAAATAAATGACACTATTTTCTAGGATGAAACCGATCAACCACTTTTCTTAAATGGCTTTTATCTACATGCATATAAATTTCGGTAGTTGTGATGCTTTCATGTCCTAGCATTTGTTGAATGGCACGTAAATCGGCACCATTTTCAAGTAAATGCGTGGCGAAAGAATGTCTAAACGTATGCGGACTTATACGTTTTTTAATACCCGCCAACTCAGTCAGTTTTTTAAGAATCATAAAAATCATATTGCGCGAAAGCTGTTGCCCGCGGCGATTTAAAAAAACAGTGTCCTCAAATCCTTTTTTGATGTCGATATGATTTCTAATCTGATTTATGTAAGTCGTAATATAAACTTGATTTCTAGAATTTATAGGCACAAAACGTTGCTTGTTGCCTTTACCCAAAACACGGATAAAACCTTCGTCAAAAAACAAATCAGAGATTTTAAGGGTAATTAATTCGGTTACCCTAAGTCCACAGCTGTACAATGTTTCTAAAAGTGCGCGGTTGCGTTCACCTTCGGGTGTGCTTAAATCAATCTGAAATATAATGAGATCTATTTCTTGTGTAGATAAAGTATCGGGTAATTTCCGACCAATTTTAGGCGATTCAATGAGTTGTGTGGGATTGCTTTCTCGGTAATTTTCGAAAACTAAGTAATCAAAAAAATTACGCAATCCCGAAATAAGGCGTGCTTGCGAACGTGCATTTATCAATTTAGCACTGTGATAAATAAATTGCTGGATATGATCTTCGTTAATTTGAAGCGGCGATAAAGCCATATCATTATCTTCCAAAAAAAGAATAAGTTTCTTAACATCTCTGGCATAACTGTCACTAGAATTTTGCGCCAAGCCACGCTCTATTTTAAGATATAATTGATAATCGTGTAAAGCGTCTTGCCATTTCATTCTGTAAAAATAAAGTAATATATTTACAAAATGAAACTGATAATAATTAATGGGCCTAATTTAAACTTACTTGGTAAGCGTGAGCCTAAAATATACGGCACGGCTTCTTTTGAAGATTATTTTAAAATCTTGCAAAAGAATTTTCCGCAACACGAATTGAGCTACTATCAATCTAATATTGAAGGAGCGCTTATTGATAAATTACACGAAGTTGGTTTTACTTACGATGGTATTATTTTTAACGCTGCGGCTTACACACATACTTCTGTGGGTTTAGGCGATGCTGTTAAAGCTATAGAAACACCTGTTATTGAAGTCCATATTTCGAATGTTCATGCACGCGAAGAATTTAGACATCAATCTTTTATAGCGCCAAATGCCAAAGGTGTTATTGCCGGTTTTGGTTTGCAAAGTTATGATTTGGCTATTGCTTCGTTTTCATAACGTTTTGTCATTCAGACAGTCCCGACACTTCGGGAGAAAAATGAGTGACGTGGCAAACTTTCCAAATGTCACCCTGAGCGGAGTCGAAGGGTTTTTATCAAAGTCGTTCCGACAAACCTTTTTTAAGGAGATGATGAGTCTCTAATAAATAAAACTAGAGATTCTTCACTACGCTTTGCTACTTTCAGAATGACAAAGCGATTGTCATCCAAAAACAAGAAGCTATTTCTTATATTTTAGCATCAATAAAAGCAATAATTTCCGCTTCTTTTTGCAAAGCATCTTTATAAACACTTGCTGCTTTTTTTAACAAAGCCTCTGCATAAGTGCGGTCTTTGATGTCTTTTGCATTGATGCGCACATTAAAATAAGCCCCAGTTACAGCCGTTCTGGCACAAAGTGCCCCAACACCAGCGTCAGAAAGTGAGTTTTGCAAACCATCTTTTACCATGGCTAACATAACTTCCATTGAATTGCAAGCAGTTTCCATCACTTTAAACGGAATCTCAGTGCCGTATTTTGTAGCTAATTCTACCGCTTGTGAGTGGATGGATTTTTCTTCTAATGACGATTTTGGCAATCTAAAAGCGTCTATAATTTTATTAAAGGCATGGGTATCTTCGTCTACCAAAGCCATTAAAGTTTCTTTATAAGATTGGCCTTTTACAGCCCAATCAGAAAATTCTGACCATCGGTTATCCCAACCCGGTTTGTGAGCCGACAAATTGGCAACCATTGTACCTAACGATACACCTAAAGCGCCAACATAAGCCGAAATTGAGCCACCTCCGGGCGCCATAGATTCGCCTGCGGTTTCATCCGCGAAAGCAGTAAGACTCATATCTATTAAATTATTGGTCTTACCTTTTAGAACGTATTCTATGATTTTTTCATTCGGATGAAAAGATTTTAAATCGTCTAAACCGAGTGATTTAACAGCAATTTTTATTTTTTCACTTTCACAAATCCCCAAAGAACGTTCTTGTTTAAGAAGATAAAAATCGGCTGCATCAAGCATTGCTTTGAGCGGAATTAAGCCAATTAATTCTGAGCCTGTAACACGTAAACCGCGTTCTTGTGCCGCTTTGCAACTCTCGTCAAAAGCCCTGTGCATAGAAGTGATGCTAATGTTGGTGAGATTGTACGAAATTTGAGCAATGCCATATTCTTCAATATACCAGCCAATGCCTTTTACAGCTTTAAGTTTTCCGGGGATTCTGATGGGATCTCCATTAGGGTCTAAAACTTTTTTCCCATTCTCAAGTTTCACACGGCCAGCTTCTCTAATGTCAAAAGCAACAGCATTGGCACGACGTGTAGAAGTTGTGTTTAAATTAACATTATAGGCAATTAAAAAATCACGGGCAGAAATGGCGGTGGCGCCAGTTTTAGCAACAGAATTGTTAAATTCTGAAGGACCAAAATCTGGTTTCCAATTGGGATTTGATAATTTTTCTTTAAGACCTTCGTATTCGCCAGAACGGCAATTGGCTAAATTTTTACGTTTGCTTTCTTGGGCGGCATTTTCGTAAAGATACACAGGGATACCCAACTCAATTCCCACGCGTTCGCCTAATAGTTTTGCATATTTTGAAGTTTCTTCTATTGTAATACCAGAAATAGGGACTAAGGGGCAAACATCAGTTGCACCAAAACGCGGGTGTTCGCCATGATGTTTGCTCATATCAATAAGTTCAGCTGCTTTTTTAATCAAAATAAAAGCGGCATCAATCACTTTTTGAGGCTCTCCTACAAAGGTTATAACTGTTCTGTTTGTGGCTTTTCCGGGATCAATATCTAAGAGTTTAACACCTTCAATTTGCTCAATACTATGAGCTATAATATTTATCTTTTCTAAATCGCAGCCTTCACTAATATTAGGCACACATTCTATGAGTTGTTTTTGCATAAGATCATCAATTTGATGTCCAAATTTAAAAGTAAATATTCATTTTAATGATAATAAACTTAGAATATTTTGAAAGTTTTCTATAGACTACACGACTACAAAATTGTTCTTTAAAAATTATAAAAAATGAAAAACTTAAAATTATTGATAATAGTATTAATGCTAACAGTTTCAAATGATGGCTTTTCTCAAAAATCAACGACCATTGAATCTCCAAAATTATTCCTCGTAAAATTTCATGCCGATTGGTGTAGAAATTGCCGTGCCATGGGACCTGTTTTTGAAGATTTAAAAAACAAAATGGACGGTAGTAATGTGCTGTTTGTAAAACTTGATTTCACAAATAATCAAACAAAGCATCAGGCTAATATGTTGGGTGATGGCCTTGGCATTGGTGCTGTTTTAAAAGCAAATCAAAGACGTACGGGGTTTGTACTCGTAATAGATGCTAAAACTAAAAAAGTGCTTCAAAAGCTCACTAAAGATGATGATGTTTACATGATGGAATCAAAAATAAGAGCACTGCTGTAAATTAATTTATAGGTTTTCCATTAATAAAAACGGTGTCAATTAAGTTGCTTCCAAAAGCATAAGGGATAAAATTTAAAGATGGAATTCTTTTGTGAGGATGATATTTGCCTTTTTACCTATAGTAATACTGCCATGTGTTTTTTCTAAATTCATCGCGAAAGCGGCATTCAAAGTAGCTGCATTTATGGCCTCTTCTGGTGTCATTTTCATTTTGATACATGCGGTAGAAACTACAAAATTCATATTGCCACTTGGCGTAGAACCCGGGTTAAAATCGGTTGCCAAAGCCAAAGGCAAACCAGCATCTATCAATTTTCGGGCAGGCGTGTATGGAATACTCAAAAAGTAGGAGCAAGCTGGTAACGCAACAGGCATGGTATCACTTTCCTTTAAAGATGCCATATCGGTATCGGTCATTATTTCTAAATGATCAACCGATAAAGCCTTGTGTTTTACACCAATCTGAACACCACCAATACTTGTAAATTGATTGACATGGATTTTAGCTTTTAAACCAAATTTTTCTCCTGCCAAAATGATACGTTCGGTCTGCGCCGGATTAAAATAACCCGTTTCGCAAAAGACATCGATAAAATTGGCTAAGTTTTCTTCAGCTATTTTTGGAAGCATGACATTGATAATTTCATCAATATAAGTATCGGGATTTTGTTTGTACTTTAATGGAATGGCGTGCGCCCCTAGAAAAGTGGCTTTAATTGCGATGGGATAAGTTTCTTTTAAACGCTTAATAACACGCAACATTTTTAATTCGGCTTCTGGATTTAATCCGTAACCCGATTTAATTTCGACAGCTCCTGTACCTAAAGACATAATTTCTTCGACCCGCATTTTAGATTGCTCAAAGATTTCATCTTCTGAAGTATCTTGTAATTTTTTAGCCGAATTTAAAATACCCCCACCTTTTTTGGCGATATCTTCGTAAGAAAGCCCATTGATTCGGTCAACGAATTCTCCTTCACGATTTCCTGCATAAACCAGATGCGTATGACTATCGCACCAAGCAGGTAAAACAATTTTTCCGCTGGCATCAATTTGAGTGTCAAATTCAGATTGTGGCATTGCATCCATCGCGCCAAAATCGGCAATGAGTCCTTCTTCAATTATAAGATATGCGTTATTAATACTGGGTAAATAGCGCATATCAGCACCGCAAATTTTTGTTTCGCCATTGGTGCGAATTTGTAATAATTCCTTAATGTTATATATAAGAGTGGCCATTTTGTAAGATTGATTTGTAAAGATATTTAAATACATTTAAAACGAAAACGATATCGTAATTATTCTTGATTTAACATTAAAAAGACCATGTTAAAAAGAATGGAAAGTCTTTAATTACGTAACTTTGCATAAAATTAATAAGTAATGAATAAAGCCGTTTATATTGCCACAACAGAACCTGGTAGTGGCAAATCGATTATAGCTTTGGGATTGTTCCAAATGCTGTTAGGTAAAGGTGCTAAGGTGGGTTATTTTAGACCAATTATAGGTGATTCTCACAACAAAAAAACCGACAATCATATTGATACAATTCGTTCCTATTTTAATTTAGACATCACCCCAAAATCAGCTTATGCTTTTACTAGAAACGAGGTAACAATTTTACGAAACGAAGGGAAAATTGATGAAATTTTAAATACAATTATCACAAAATATAAAGCCATTGAAGCAAAAAACGATTTTGTTTTAGTTGAAGGCACAGATTTTTCTGGAGATAATTATGCTTTTGAATTAGATGCCAATGTATTAATTGCTAAAAATTTAGGAATTCCTGCCATAATTGTAGGTCAAGGCGAAGGTAAATCTACCGAAGAATTGATTGGCTCATTGCATATGGCTTACGATTCTTTTAAAGACAAAGAAGTTGAAGTTTAGGTTTGGTTGCCAATAAAGTTGATAAACGCCTTTTTGAATATTATTAAAAACGGATTAAAGAAAAATCTTCATAAAGATGTTTTAATTGATGTTATTCCAAATATCTCTTTGTTAGCAAATCCTACTATTAAAGAAATTGTGGAGAGTCTTGATGCTAAGGTTTTATTCGGCGAAGAATTTCTTCACAATCAAACCAGCACTTTTGTAGCAGGCGCTATGCAATTGCGTAATTTTTTAACCCATTTAACCGATAATTGTTTTGTGATAATGCCCGGCGATCGTGCCGATTTACTTCTGGCAACTTTACAAGCCAATAGATCTTCAAATTATCCTAAAATCTCAGGCATTGTTTTGACAGGTAATTTAATACCAGAAAAATCAGTTTTAAAATTGATAAAAGGTTTATCGTCTGTTGTGCCAATTGTTTCTGTAGCCGATGGTACTTTTGCGGCAATTACCAAAGTAGGTGCTATAAAACCACAAATTTATTCAGGAAATAAAGCTAAGATAAGAACGTCTATCAATGCTTTTGAAAAATATGTTGATACAGAAGCTTTAAATAAAAGACTTATTTCTTTTACACCCGAAGGTATTACACCCAGAATGTTTCAATACAATTTACAACAACGCGCCAAGCTGCATCGCAAACGTATTGTATTGCCAGAGAGTTTAGACGAGCGTGTTTTAAATGCTGTGTCACGTTTACAAGCCTTAGATATTGTTGATATTACCCTTTTGGGAGATAAAGAAAAAATAAAAAATTTACTTATTAGAAAGGGGATTCATTTAAAATTAAAACAGCTAGAAATTATAAATCCAGTAGCGTCTGAGTTTTACGAAGACTATGTCAATACATTTTATAATTTAAGAAAAGAGAAAGGTATTAATTACGCTGTAGCTGAGGATTTAATGACAGATGTCTCATATTTCGGTACAATGATGGTTTATAAAGGTCATGCCGATGGCATGGTTTCTGGCGCAGCACATACCACACAGCATACCATTCGTCCAGCTTTACAATTTATCAAAACCAAACCTGGCGTATCGGTAGTCTCATCTGTATTTTTTATGTGTTTAGACGATAGGGTCTCAGTTTTTGGCGATTGCGCCATTAATCCGAATCCAAATGCAGTTCAGTTAGCCGAAATTGCCATTTCATCAGCCATTTCATCAAAAGCTTTTGGTATCGAACCAAAAATCGCGATGTTATCCTATTCATCTGGTAAAAGTGGTAAAGGCGAAGATGTTGATAAAGTAAGAGAAGCCACAGAAATTGTCAAAAAATTACGTCCTGATTTAGAAATTGAAGGCCCCATTCAATACGATGCTGCTGTGGATAAACGTGTTGGTCTAAGTAAACTACCAGAGTCTAAAGTGGCAGGTCAAGCCAATGTTCTTATTTTCCCTGATTTAAATACTGGAAATAACACGTATAAAGCTGTACAACGCGAAACGGGTGCTTTGGCCATTGGGCCGATGTTGCAAGGTTTGAACAAACCCATAAACGATTTGAGTCGCGGTTGTACCGTTGAGGATATTCTAAATACCGTAATTATTACCGCCATTCAAGCACAAGATTTATAATATGCACATACTCATCATCAATTCAGGGAGTTCATCCATAAAATACCAGCTCATCTTAATGCCACAAGAAGAAGTCATCAGCAGTGGCATGGTTGAACGCATTGGATTAGAAAACGCCCAAATTCATTATAAAACGAATACGACTAAAATTACCTTAACGGAAGCTGTTCCTACTCATAAAGAAGGTTTACAAACGATTGTTAAATTGCTTTTAGATTCTAAAATTGGTGTTTTAAAAAATGCCGATGTTATTGATGTTGTTGGACATCGTGTTGTTCATGGTGGCAGCACTTTTGCAAAAACAACTTTAATTGATGAAAAAGTTAAAAAGAAAATTAACGATTTAGCGGCGTTGGCACCTTTGCACAATCCGCCAAATTTAGAGGGGATTATCGTAGCCGAACAACTGTTTCCCAAGGCCAAACAAGTCGCGGTTTTTGACACCGCTTTTCATCAAAGCATTCCACAAAAAGCATATCAATATGCTATTCCTACTAAATTTTTAGATGATAATCAGATTCGCCTTTACGGATTTCACGGCACGAGTCATAAATATGTATCAGAAAAAGCCATTGCTTATTTGGGATTAAAACATTCAAAACTCATCAGCATTCACTTAGGAAATGGCTGTAGTATGACGGCTATAAAAGATGGGAAAAGCGTTGATCATTCCTTGGGTTTTGGCCCGATGAATGGTTTAATAATGGGAACGCGTAGTGGCGATATTGACCAATCAGTTATCTTTTATTTGGTGAATTCTTTAGGCTATACTCTAGCAGAGGTGAATACACTTTTACAAAAACAAAGCGGTATGTATGGCTTGACTGGTTTTAGCGATTTACGCGATATTGAGTCTGAAGCAGAAAAAGGGAATAAGGCATGTCAGTTGGCTTTAGATATGAATGCCTACCATATTAAAAATATATTGGGGCCTATGTTGCCGCTTTAAATGGTGTTGATGCCTTAATTTTTACTGCCGGCATTGGTGAACATTCAGACGTGATGCGTCATTTGATTTGTAACGAGATGGAAGGTTTTGGGTATTGATTTAAATCAAGATAAAAACAAGGCTTACAAAGGCGGTATTGAAGAAATTCAGTTGGCTGAATCCAAAGTCAAAATATTAATTGTACCCACAAACGAAGAAATTGAAATAGCACAACAGTCATTTTTTTTGATTAAAGATTTGTAATTTATTCCTATATTTAATCAAAAAATAAAATGGAAACACTAAACCAAAACGAATATGACCCTTTTTACCAACCTTATATTACGGCAGTTCTATCAAAGAACAAAAATCTTTTAGAAATGTTAGACTATTCTGAAAACAAAGCTGTTATTTTACTTCAATCTTTAACAAAAGCACAACAGGAATTTCGTTATGCTGAAAGTAAATGGTCTATTAAAGAAATCCTACAACATTTAATAGATGCCGAACGTATTTTTGCATACCGTGCCTTGCGTTTTGCAAGATTTGATAAAACAGACTTAGCAGGATTTGAAGAAAATAGTTATGTAGAAAACTCTTTTTGTGATGATAAAAATTTTGATGATTTATTAGAAGAGTTTAAAGTTGTTCGCACATGTTCTAAAATGTTATTTAAAAGTTTCAATGTAGATATTTTAAAAAATCATGGTTTGGCAAATGGCAATAATATGAGTGTAAGAGCTATTGCTTATGTTATTTCTGGGCATCAATTACATCATTTAAATGTGATAAAAGAACGGTATTTGTAGCATTTGTAAAAACTTAGTGATAGGAACAATGTCACATTGAGCTTGCCTGCAGTAGGCAGGCGCAGTCGAAATGTTTTGATTTAAACACTTGTCTATTTTTGGCTTTCACACACGATGCTGGCGCGAGCATCTTTTGCTCGTGCCCGAAATACATATATTTATAAAGCTATTGATTTTTTTTTAAATCAACTCCAGATTGGAAAGTTAAAGCACGGATTGCAAATCCGCGCCATCATGGAGATGTATTTTTATGAGGTACGAGCGTGACGCTCGCACCAGCGGGGGGAATCCTATCGTGTAGTATTTACAGTTAAACTTATAATGGTAAATTTAAATAATTATATTGAATAGCCGAGCCGTTGGCTTCGGAATTCGGATTGTAAGTAAAAAAACACGGATTACAAATCCGCACCATCCGAGAAAAGATGCTGTCATTCCGAACAAAGTGAGGAATCTCGTGTCTTGTTTGAGATTCTTCCTTGCTACGCTTCGTCAGAATGACAATTCACAACTGTTTACTGCTACTGAACACAGAAAACTAATATTCAATCTTACCCTCTAAAGATCCCCAATATTTAAAGGGCTCTAAGGCGATTTCTCTTTCGCATTGTTCAAACGGTATACTACGTGCACCATGAGGTAATGCAATTTCTTTGTAAATAAAATCATCGTCAAAACCAATATTAGCAGCATCGGTTTTTGTGCTGCCATAAAACACTTTATCTGGTCTGGCCCAATAAATGGCACCCAAACACATTGGGCAAGGCTCGCAAGAGGTGTAAAGTACACAGCCTGTTAATTGAAAAGAGTTTAAATATTTACAAGCTTCTCTAATAGCTGTAACTTCGGCATGAGCAGTTGGGTCGTTGGTAGAGGTCACTTTGTTATTACCACGACCAATTATTTTTCCATCCTTTACAATGACACAGCCAAACGGACCGCCTTCTTTGTTTTGCATGCCTTTTAAGGCAACTTCAACAGCAGCCTTGATATATTTTTTATGATCTTCCATATTATTATTTTAAACCGCCTACCATGTCTTCGGGTTTAACCCAAGCATCAAATTCTTCGGCAGTTAAGAACCCTAAGTTTAGGGCTTCTTGTTTTAAGGTTGTGCCCTTTTTATGAGCTGTTTTAGCAATTTTTGCTGCTTTTTCATACCCAATTTTTGGATTTAAAGCCGTTACCAACATCAAAGAGTTGTTTAAAAGTTCTTTAATACGTTCGTAATTTGGTTCGATACCAACCACACAATGTTCGGTGAATGATTGACAAGCATCACCAATTAATTGTGCAGATTGTAAGAAATTAGCTGCCATAACAGGTTTAAAGACATTCAGTTCAAAATGACCAGTAGCACCACCAAAAGTAATAGCTACATCGTTACCCATTACTTGAACGGCAACCATAGTTAAAGCTTCAGACTGTGTTGGGTTCACTTTTCCTGGCATGATAGAAGAGCCAGGTTCGTTTGCAGGAATATTTATTTCGCCAATCCCAGAACGTGGGCCAGAAGCTAGCATACGAATATCGTTTGCAATTTTCATAAGCGAAACAGCTAATTGTTTTAATGCGCCATGTGTTTCTACAATAGCATCATGTGCAGCCAAAGCTTCAAATTTATTTTCGGCTGTTTTAAAAGGCATGCCTGTAAATTCTGCAATGTATTTTGCAACCACAACATCATAACCTTTAGGTGTGTTTATGCCAGTACCAACTGCGGTTCCGCCCAGCGCTAGCTCTGATAAATGATCTAAAGTATTGTTTAAAGCTTTTAAACCATGCGTTAATTGTGAGGCATAACCAGAGAATTCTTGACCTAAAGTAAGTGGTGTGGCATCCATTAAATGGGTACGTCCAATTTTTACAACATTGGCAAATGCTTTACTTTTTTGCAAAAGCGCATCACGCAAAGTAGTAACGCCCGGAATGGTCACTTCAATTACTTTTTTGTAGGCAGCAATGTGCATGCCAGTAGGAAAAGTATCGTTAGACGATTGCGATTTATTGACATCATCATTGGGATGAATAATTTTTTGCGTATCGGTTAATTTACCACCACTGTTAAAGTGTGCCTTATTGGCGATGACTTCATTGCAATTCATATTGCTTTGCGTACCCGAACCGGTTTGCCAAATAACCAACGGAAATTCATCAAATAATTTTTCGGCTAAAATTTCATCACAAACTGTAGCAATGGCATCTCTTTTGTCTTGTGGTAACACACCTAGTTCGCAATTGGCATAGGCAGCTGCTTTTTTTAAATAAGCAAAACCTATAATTATTTCTTTAGGCATTGACGCAGGTGTGCCAATTTTAAAATTGTTGCGTGAGCGTTCTGTTTGTGCGCCCCAAAATCTATTTTCGGGAACTTGAACTTCTCCAATAGTGTCGTGTTCTATTCTATATGTCATGGCTAATAAATTTTAATGAATAACAAGCAAAGTTACGAAATAGCAGTTACGCAAAGATGAGAAATATCACTTTTATCCACCAAAATCTTCACCACCATCATCTTGACCACCTTGTTGTGGGCGCTGGAATTTCTTCTTTTGATTGAATCTGTAGCTAAATGCTAAATTAACATTGCGTTGTCTCCATCGGAATTCCGTTTTTGAAAATGTTGTTGCTGTATAACTCGTGCCAGAATACTTACTTGAATTAAACAAATCGGAAACATTTAATGTTAAAGTTCCTTTTTCTTTAAGTATATCCTTGCTAAAAGCTAAGTTTGCCATAAACATAGCATCTCTGGTTCCTTGAGCTGTATTTGATGGCCCCATATAAAAGAATGTTGTCTGAAAATCAATAGCAGAAGGTAAAGTTAATTTTGAACTAAATCTCGTAAACCAACTTGTATTATCCGCATCATAATTACGACCGTTAAAATCGCCTCTGGTTTCTGATTTGAACAAATTGAAGCTTGTATTTATTCTCCATTTTTTTATTGGAGTATAATTTAACCCTAATTCAAATCCGTAACGATTTTCAGTTGCTAAATTGATGGGCATTCTAATAAGAATTGGAATGCCATCAGAAGTAAAATCTCCGGTTTCTTGAACTACAAAAGTGAAATTTCCAGTTGAATGGTTGTAATAAATAGAACTACTTACGGTCAATTTATTCATTCTGTTTAAATATCCTAATTCATAAGCACTGGTATAAGTTGGATTGATATCTGGGTTGCCCGAAAATAAATTTGTTGCGCTGGTACGCGATGGAAAAGGATTGATAAATCGTGAGCGTGGACGGCGAATACGTCTGTTATAACCTAATGTAAAATTTTCTTTATCACTTAATTCGTAATTAAAGTTTAGCGTAGGGAATAACTTTGTGTAGTTTTTGTCGAAGTTTTGATTGTTTGTAATTAAATTTATTTTAATGTCAGATATTTCCATCCTTAAACCCATTAAAAATGACAGTTTGCTAAATTTTGTCCCGAATTGAGAATAAATAGCATTGATATTTTCGTTATATTTTAAAATATTGCTAAAATTTGGATCGCTTACGCGGACACCAGAGGTGTTTAATGTATCAACTTGATAATCGGTTATGTTTTTGTCAAATGTACTTCTAAAACCAAATTCAAATCTGCCATCATCTTTAATAGGTAAAACATAATCACCTTTCAATAACAAGTTCCGTTGGTATTTATCGGTTAATTCAAATTCACGAGCTGTAATGTTTATTAAAGGGAATGTATTGGTTTCAATAACGGTACCATCAGATAATTCGTTGCTATTTTCAAGTTTGATATCTAGTGTTAATTTATGATCGGCTTTTTTAAAGTTTTTAGTATAACTTAAAGCGTATTCGGTGCTATTTTCATCTTGTTTTGAGTCATTGTTTCTGATAGAACTGGCCGATAATGTGTGGTTCTCGAAAAATTTATCTGAAGTGTTAAATGTGTTGTTTTTATCATCAGATCCACTAAATAATACGGTACCAATTAATGAACTATTTTTAGGAAGATAGAGTTCTAAGCCGATTAATGAATTAACATTATTTCTGTCACGTTTGCTAAATCTGTTTTCATCTAAAAAGTGCTCACCACCAAAATTGGCAAAATTTTCTTGTTGAACAGTAGATGTGCCAGGTGATTGTCTTTTGTCAAAACTTGAGTTGGTAAATAAATTAATTTTTTTGGTTCGGTAATTTAAATTGGCATTTAAGCCAGTTCTGCTAGGATTTCCCAAATTTAGTTGGATGGAACCATTAAAACCTGTTATTTTGCTACGACGTAAGATAATATTGATAATACCTCCGGTACCTTCTGCGTCGTATCTGGCAGATGGACTTGTAATAACTTCAACTTTTTCGATAGCTTCGGCAGGTAATTGTTTTAAGGCGTTTGTGCCATTCATACCTACCATTCCAGATGGTTTTCCGTTTATTAAAATGGTAACGTTATCATTTCCACGTAAGCTAATAGCACCATCTTGATCTACAGTTACAGATGGTACATTTTCTAGAACATCAGTAACAGTACCACCCTTTACAGTCATATCTTTACCAACATTATATATTTTTTTATCTAGTTTGATTTCAACAGTACTTTTATCGGCTATAATTTCAACTTCATCCAAATTTTCTGAGTCAGTTTCTAGGGTAATTGTGCCAAAATCACGATCTGTCGTTATTTGTTGATTTTTTAAAATTATTTTTTTAAAACCGATAAATTCAAAGCTTATATTATATGTTCCTGTATTTGCTTCAAAAGAAAAATCTCCATTTTGATCTGTAATTCCGCCAGAGAGTATTTTAGTTTTAACATGTTGTAAAACTATTGTGGCATATTCTAAATTTTGCTTTGTCTGTTTTTCAATTATTTTCCCTTTCATCGTTATTTTAGCAGATACTAAATTTTGATTGGGACTGCGCTGTTGGCTAAAAATATTTATACATGAAAGTACAAGTACAGTGACAAATAAGTTTCTCATTTTCTATTTATTAGTTAGGTGTTTTTGACTGCGTAAAAATAATATGGTTTAAATTGCGAGTAGTTAAAGCTTTGTTAAATAAAACATAAAAATTTAGGTTTTATTTATGATAATTATCCCTTAAAATATTGTGTAAACTAAAATTTAAATATATTTTTGACGAAAGTTTTAATAAACAAAGTATTGGTATGGAAATTCAACAATTTTTAGGATTATTAACTTTTCTTTTCATTTTTACTGCAGGCTTTTGGCTAATGTTATTCTTACTAACTTTTGTAGTGCCTTATTGGTTAACTGGGAATTTAATTGAGAGGTGGAAAGAAAATAAAGCCGCTAAAAAAGCTTCTAAATAATAATTTATTTACACAAAATATTCAAGGCTAGTTTTTAAATGGCCTTTTTTTATTTAAAATCATCTGCATCAATATCATTCAAACGGTTGTGTTTGTCTTTTCTTTTCTTTTGTTTTATCCGATAAGTAAAAGATAATAAGAATTGTCTGTCATTATTTTGACCAATGCGTTGGCTAATGGTATTTGCTTCGGTTGATAATAAATTATCGCGTCTAGTTTCAAAAACATCACTTATCCTAAAAGTGAGTGTTGCCTGTTTTTGTAGTATCTCTTTGCTAAAAGCTACTGATGTGTATTGTTGGGGTTTTAATTTTATAAGTCCTGTATTAAACTCAGATTGGTAATCGTATTTTATTTGAAATTTTAGCCCATTATTAAATGTTATTAAAGATGATATTTGTGAGTACCATCTAAAATCTGAACCATTGTATAATCCGTTAAGGGTTTTAGAAATATCAACATTATAAAAAGAGGAATAGGCTTTTAAATTGATTTTTTTGTGGGGTTATATGAAAGATCTAAATCGCCACCAAAAGTAGAATAGGTACCGTTATTAATGGGCTTACGTTTATAAATTGTAAAATTATCGCTGGTTGTAAGTGGTGTTTCTTCTAAAATATAGGTAAGCAAATCGGTAGAAATAACATAGAATAAAGATGTAGCCAAGGTTACTTTTTCATAACTTTTATAATAATCTAACTCAAAATAGTCTGTGTAGAAAGGATCTAAATCTAAATTACCAACAGTTTGAAAACGCTCGTTTGAAAAGGTAATAAACGGATTGATATTTCTAAGAGTTGGGCGGTCTATACTTCTGCTGTAACTTGTGTTTAAAACACTTTCATCTTTAAATTTATAACTCAATTTAGCCGTAGGGAAAACATTAGTATAATTTTTGTTAGCTTTTGAAATTGAGTTTCCCAAACCAATTGAAATATCTGAGTTTTCTACTCTTAATCCAAAAGAATAAGACCATGTGTTATAACTCGCAAATTGAAGATATCCTGCATTTATAGTTTCATCGTATTCTATGGTATCATCAAATCCACCAATTGTTTTATAAGTGCTTGTTGCGATGTCAAATTCGCCTACATTATAATTGTTAGCGTAATTTCTAACAGCACTTTTAAGACCTGTCTCTAACTGACCATATTTCCCAACAGGTAAAACATAATCAGCCTGAATTAGATAGCTGTCTAATTTTTGGTCTTTAACCGATTTTTGTTCCTTATCGGATGAAATTGGCAAAGTTGTTTGTTCTAAAATTGAACCGAAAGAATTGGCTTTGGCATGGTTGTATTTAAAATCTAGTGAAAAACTTTCGCCTTCTTTTTTAAGATTTCTAACAAAGCCGATTAGGTATTCATAGCGGTCAACATTATTGTCATTATCTTCTAATCTGTTTGACGTTTTAATATTAGTTTTAGAAGCGGCAAAGTCGTTTAGAATACTTCCTGTATTATAATTTTATCACGTGTTTTAAATAAAACAGAAGCCGTTAATGTGGTTTTGTCGTTAATGTAGAAGTCGGCCCCAAAATTTGTTAGAAAAGAATTGGCTTGTTTAGTGGCTTTACTTATTTGATCAAAAAAGCCAGTTGTGAGTAAATTTGTATTTAAAAATTCTTGTTTAACACGTTCTCTTTCTGGATTACTACTGTGATTATAACCCGTAGTAGAAAAGAAATTAACCGATTTAGATTTGTAATTTATATTGGCAGAAAGCCCATCGTCATCAGGCATACCCATATGGGTTTCTATAGATGTATTTAAGCCCAAACCTTTGCCCTTTTTAAGAACAATATTAATGATACCACCACTTCCTTCGGCGTCATATTTAGCCGATTTACTCGTAATAATCTCAACTTTAGAAATAGAATTGGCAGGAATGGCATTCAAATTACTCATATCGCCATCAACAATACCAGAGGGTTTGCCATTGATTAGAATTTGAATGTTACTATTATTTCTAATGCTCACATTATTACTACCATCAACATTAACATAAGGCGCATTTTCAAGCACGCTTAATGCTGTGCCACCTGCATTGGCAATATCTTTAGAGACATTGTAAATCTTTTTATCGAGTTTAAACTCAACCAAACCTTTGGTGTAATTAAGAGAAACTTCTTTAAGTTGGTCTGACTTATAACTCAAGGTTATGATACCCAAATCGGTATCTTTTGAAAAGAATTTAGAATTGACAACATAACTTTTATAGGATAAAAAGCTGACAGTAATTTTATAAATCCCTTCTGGGATGTCTAATTTAAATTTTCCACGCTTGTCAGATGTCGTTCCAGTTTTTATTTTACCATTTTCATTTTCAAAATAAATGCTGGCAAATTCAAGAGCTTTGTCAGTTGATTTCTCGATAATTTTTCCGGTAATTGTTAGTTTATCTTGTGGCTTGTTTTGAGCGTTTATAAAAGAAAAAAACATTAAAAAATAAACGCATAAAAATCGGTATTTCATTGGGGTTGTCTAGTTTGCTCCAAAATACTAAAATTTATTCAAATAAAAAATACCTGAAAATAATGATTTTTCACCCTTTCTAAAAAGCCAGAAAAAGGCATTAAAACTTATAAAATAGTCTTAATTATTTCGGGAGGGCGGCCCACAACAGCCTTGCCATTATTGATTACAATTGGGCGTTCAATTAATTTAGGAAAGTCAATCATAGCTTTAAGTATAGCGTCATCTGACAGTTCTTTTCCTTTAAAGTTTTCTTTCCAAATAGCCTCATTTTTGCGCACCAAATCAAGCGGTTTATAACCCAATAATTTTAAGATATTTTGCAATTCAGATTTAGTTGGCGGATTTTTCAAGTAGTCAATTACTTCAAAATTTGCGTGTAAATCGGTTAAAATTTCAAGCCCTTGACGGCTCTTAGAACAACGTGGATTATGGTATATTTTCATCATAAATTTTTTAACATTTATAGCGATTCAAAGTTATAGAATCTCACTTAATTTAAAGCTCTAAATTAATAGTATATTTGTATTTATAAAGACTTAATTAATGATTTTAACCGATACACATGCACATTTATACAGCTCTCAATTTGATGCTGATAGGGCAGATGTTATTCAGCGCGCATTAGATGCTAATGTAAATCGGTTTTTTATTCCTGCTATAGACAGCCATTATCATGAAAATATGTTTGCTCTTGAAAAAGAATATCCCAATATGTTTTTGATGATGGGCTTGCATCCCACATCCGTAAAGGAAAATTATAAAGAAGAGTTGGCCATTGTTAAAAAGCATTTAGAACAAAGATCTTTTTTTGCCATTGGCGAAATTGGCATCGATTTATATTGGGACAAATCATTTCTAAAACAGCAGCAAGAGGTTTTTAAAACGCAAATCCAATGGGCAAAAAAATATAATTTA
>FUWD013243720.1_pt20 | contig 22038 bp, 24 predicted proteins | sample 1063281 | NCBI WGS metagenome assembly FUWD01 (sample SAMEA79048168, study PRJEB19326) | metagenome | biome: marine | reverse complement strand
AGTTGGGCGGCTTTTCCATCAGGATTGGCTGGAGCAGCTGTCACAGAACGTCCTGAATTAAAAGACGTGCTATCTGGGCTTAAGGGTTGAAGCTCACCTAGAGACATGCTAGAGTGTGAGCGAGTAGGCGATGATCGAATTCTCTCTGGACTTTCACTTCCTGAAGAAAGAGAGTCTCTGCTTATACGTCCACTTGGGCTATTTCCTCTACTGGAGAGCGCTAGAGCATCCGCTAGACCTTTATCTTCCTTAGTAGAGGAGGCTGTTTCAAGTGAACTCTTCCGGACATCAAAATTCCTAATAGTTTGAGGGAAGAAAAGGGCGAGATTTTGAGTAGATTTTGATCTAAATATACTCTTGCGTAAAGGTCTAGAAGGAGATGTAGAAGGAGGGGTAGAAGCTGCGCAGGATGATCCTCTGCCAGAGTCAGGCTTTTCTTGATAGGGCTTTGGCATATCGATATGATCTTCCATCCAGGTGGGAAGTGTGCTTAAACTAGACGCGGTTCTGGTTCTCACGAATTTTCGGGTTCTCAAGTCAATGCTAGCTTGTTTCTGTATAAGATCGAGTCCCTTAGTATCTAAAGTTATTGGCACCCCGCCAGTATCCCAAATTGTTGGAATCCCGTTATAGAGTTCCTGTATTTCTGTAGGGGAAAGTAAGTCTCCACAGAATGTATCAGGGATAGGTATTTCCGATAAAACAGTGGCTGCAGCAGCATAAGTTTTTGCCTGAGTGGAATTCGTCTCTACATAAGAGTTCTTATCTGCCTCTGGAGTATCAGAATGGGTGATTGATGAAACATTATTAACTGTCATTGCTTTCCTCGATTTACTAGCTTATTATACATTAAATCGAGTTAAATGTCAAGTAAAAGCTTTAATAGTTAACTAATGCAGTATTTCAGGCTTTAATGGATTTGAATTGGAGTTTTAGAACTATATTGACGTAAACCGCTTATTATAAGCGGAAAATAGAGTTTATTTTGCACTGGAGCTATAAGGCTCGTAATTATCAAAGGGGGGGGCTTCTAATGTTGAAGCGATCTGAAGCTAAAAGACAGCGCTATATTTGTGGAAAACCCTCTAACAACGTCTTCTAGATAGAGAAATCTCTCGGAGAAGCATTTTAAGAGGGCAAGCTTACTTCATTTGTTAAAATAATAAGAGGTTAACAATTAACGACTGAAGCTCGCCTAGCCAGAGCATTTCTGTCTTTCATGCTCAGCTTTTCAATGTCTGTAACAGACATTAAAGTCGGTCCAGAAAAAGTCCATTTTTCTGTTTTCCACTAAGTTCTATCTTGTAAATATTAACGTGCCCCGATCTTACATCTCTCTTAAAAAATTCACGATCTGCCGTTACCCATTCTCTAGAGCTTGTAGTTTCGGTGAGACTGCATGCAGACCCTTCAACAGTCTGTTGGAATCTTTGATAGGTTTCTGATTTTCTGTGTTCTGGAACAATTATTAGAGCGCCTGTATGAATCGTTAGAAGCCAAGCGCCAACCAAGTTAACGGAAGCCTCATATTCCTTATTGAGGGCAAGAGTTTTGATAAGTTCTTTAGAGTCGTTTGTTGTAAAAGGTTGTTCTTTAGAAGGTAAGGCCAATTTAATTCCTTGATATTCGTAATCTTCTGTACTTGTAAGAAAAGCATCTATGCCGGGGCCGGCTAAATTAGTTATCTGACTAGGTAGGATGTTTCCTGTAAGAATTCTTGTAAATAGAACACCTTCTGGGAAAAATACCCCATCATTACTTTCCTTGACTTCCCCGCTAGCGCTAGGTGGACGTTTTCCTAAAGGATGTCCTGGGCCAAAAGATTTATTATTTTCAGTTATGGGAGACCTATCAGATCCGTAGGGCAAAGTCGATCTGGGCCGTACCGGATTATCCTCTATTAAACGGAGGCTGCTAGCAGAGTTTCCAGTAGGCATTGATCGGATTCTTGCTGGACTTCCACTACTTTTAGATCCTTGTGAAGAGGGTGATCTTGTTGGGCTATGGCCTTTATTGGAAGCCGCTAGAGCATCCGCTCGACCATCATCTTCCATAGTAGGGAATTTCTTTTCAGTTGATTTTCGCTGGGCGCGCCAGTTGGGTGCATTAGAATCCCTAGAAGAGGCTTGTTTAGGAGAGTTTCCAGCAGACAATGATCGGAATCTCGCTGGACTTCCATTACTTTTAGATCCGAGTGAAGAGGGAGGTCTTATTAGGGTATTCCCTCTACTGGAGGGCGGTAGAGCATTCGCTCGGCCTACATCTCCCATAGTAAGGACTTTATTTTTACTTAATTTTTGCTGGGTGCACAGCCACCGTGCATTAAAATCCCTAATGGTTTCTGGAAATAAAGAAGGGGGGGCGGCGGGGGCTAAGAGGGCTACCCTTTTGAGATGGACTAGAGAATGAGCAATCATATCCGAAGGCCGAATCCGGGCTATGCTCGTTAGAATGTCTTCTATTAGTGTGATAGGTGAGGTTTTGAGCAGAGCGGCTTTTGAATAATTTACGTTGAGGAGGAGGTGCAGAAGCTGCTCTGGATGATGTTCCTGTCCCAGAGTCAGGTCTTTCTTGAGAGACATTTTCTTCAGTATTAGTATCTTGATTCAAAAAAGAAAGTTGCCTTAAATCAGTTACTGTTTGGGAAGTCAAAGAGGCGTTGTCCTCTTCCTTAATAAAATCGAATCCCCCCCGCCCTAGTAAAGGAACGGACTTCGCCTTCTAAATATAGATCTCTATCAGATGCTTCTAAAAGAACAGAGAGCGCAACAGTGTCAATGTTTGGCAGAAGGGAGGAACTCATTGCTTGGGAAGAGGTATTCCCTGCCTTTGGAGGATTTAAAGAGGGGTGTGTGTCGGGTAAAATTCTACTAAATGTCATTACTTTCCTTGATTTAACAATCTATTTTACAGCTCAAGTGTGGTAGATGCTTCAAACTCTTACTGGTACTATAGGAGTAGGAGTTGTTGCGCCCTCTCTAAAAGTCCATTCTTCTGTTCTTCCGTCACTCTCAATTTTGTACATATGAATGTGTCCGCGTCTTACATCGTGCTCAAAACATTCAGAATTAGCCACTACATATTCTCTGAAGTTGCTATCTTTAATGCGACCACATTGAGCATCCGAAGGAACATCTTGGAAATGTATATTGTCTGCGGATAGTCTATTTTTTGGTATAGCTGCTTTGTGCCCTGTGCCTATTGTCAAAAACCAAGCTCCATGAACGCTAATGCTAGTAATAAGGTCGCGAGTTAGAGCAAGTGGAGCGGCAATTGCAGAAGCATCATTTATTGTAGTAAATCTTCTGGAGCTGGCGCTAGGTAAGTCTATTGGAACCCGATTTGCTTTGTAATCATCTGTAGTTGTAACGAAACCGTCTTTTCCTTGAGAGAGGTTTTTTATAGCCCTAGGCGGAACCTGTCCAGAGAAACATCTTGTAAACATGCATTCTTCAGTAAAAAATTGCTCCGAGGATACGTAGACTCTTCCTCCAAGTCTAATAGGAGCCGCATCTGTAAAAGGGCTTGCTTCGCCAAAAGATCGGCTTTCACTAGAGAGTCTTCGTAAAAAGCGCGTAGGAGAGGTTGAAGGTGAGCGTTCAGGTGAGATTGACATTGAACCTCTACTAGGAGGTCTAGATGAATGGTTTGAGGCGAGAGGAGCGTTTAAGGACGCGCTAGAAGCGCTTCTTCTAAGGCAATGCCCCTGAACATGGAATTCGCTTATAGTTCGAGGGAATAAAGGGCCGAGACTTTGAGCAGAGTTTGCCCCGGATAGAGAGTAGCGAGAAGGTCTAGGAGGGGTAGAAGCTGCACTGGATACTCCTCTTCCAGAGTCAGCGCTTGGAGGGCGACTGAAAGTTCTAGCATCTATCCAAGGAATGTGAGTTACATCACGTACTTGTTCAGCGACGTCACTTGTTTCTACTAGAAAAAGCTCTTCCTCGAGAAATAGAGAAGGACTCGCCGCTTGGGGAAAGACGTCCTCTAGCTCTGGAACCTCATTAAAGATGCTGAGTAAACTTAAATCAACTGTCATTTTATTGCCTCGTATTCACAAACTAATTATATAATAATTTGAATTCATAGTCAATCGAAAACTTGAATCTAAAGAATTAAAAGTAAAAATAAGAAACTAATATACAGGAATTTAGAATTTAATGCATTGGAATTAGCATTTTAGTACTGTTTTAAGGTAAACTTCTCGATATGAATGATAAAAGTGACCGATTTATAGTGGCTGTAATGGTCGTAATTATCAAAGAAGGGAAACTTCTGATGATGAAGCGATCTGAAGAGAAAAAGGCAGCCCCAGGCCTATGGGAAACCCTATCAGGGCGTCTTCAACATGGAGAGGGCCCTAGAGAAGGGCTTTTAAGAGAAATTAAAGAGGAATCTGGACTTGAGGTAGATCTAAAGCCCTCTCCATATGATCTTTATATGACAAGGTACTTAGGGGAACCTATGCTCGGGCTTGTTTATGAGGCGAATTATCTCTCCGGAGAGGTGGCTCTTTCCATAGAGCACAGTGAGTACAAATGGGGGACTATTAGTGATTTTGAAGAAAAAACAATCCTCAAACGCCTTTTAAAGTCAGTAAAGAAGCTCTCTACAAAAATAGATCTCTAAAAGCCATAGATAGGATTGAGAAGTCCCTGTAATAAAGGATAGTTGAGTTGGGCTATTTGGACATTCTGGCTTAATAGGATGTCATTTGCAATGACGTTACATGCATCAACCACCGAGTTATCTAAAAAAGTGTAGTTAGGATTTGTATCGATAGAAGCCTGCGCAGGGATTCTATTTCCAGTAGTATTTGTGATTTGATTAATTGCAATAACGGTGGCTTTAATATTATTTACATCTAGTAATATAGCCTGCATTTGCTGAACGCTCCCTGTCTGGGAAAAAGCGATTTTTTGTTGATTCGGAGTTATAGGAATTAAAAATAAATGCTGAAACAAGCTTATTTGAAAACCTGCTAACTGGTCAACAAGAGCAGTTACAATACTTCCTCTGGTATCGGAAACAGGTGGAACAATGGGAGGGTTGATAAAGCCTGTTCCAAAAGTTCCAGCTGTTTGGTTACTTCCTGGAGAGGGCATAGAGAGTACGTTTGGAGTCATAATTCACCTTGCTTAAATTTTTCTTGCCCAAAGTGTAAAGGGATCGTACTCTTTTTTTAAAGATTTATATTATCTTGTATAAAATTTGTAGAGGCCGTATCTACACCTTTAGGTGTTAAAAAAAAGAACCCTCAAGAATTTATGAAAAAATATTGGCCCTTAGTTGTTGTTATCCTAGTTTCTGCTTTGGGAGGATTTGTACTGATTCATGCCAATTTGGAACACTCTTTCATGGGTTTTATGGTTAACTTCTCAGGTCTCTTTTTTCTATTTTTAGCTACGTTGAAATTTTGGGATCTTAAGGGTTTCTCTCAAGGTTTTCAGAAATACGACTTTTTAGCTCAAAGAAGTGTGGCTTACTCTTTTATCTATCCCTTTTTAGAACTCTTGATTGCGCTGGGGTTTCTAGCCCATTTCTTCTTAGTTGGGGTCGCTATTTTTACAGCACTTTTAATGCTTTTTGGTATGGCTGGAGTGATTGCTGCTCTAATGCGAGGAGAGGACCTTCGATGCGCTTGCATGGGAACTAAACTAGATCTCCCGTTAACCACTGTAACTATCGTAGAGAATCTAGGAATGGGAACTATGGCTGTTTTTATAGCTATTTACAGATTTTAATCGCGAGACGGGTCTTTATTCCTTTTTCCTTCATTTAAAAAGAAAGTTAAAAACCAAGCTACAATCAAGCAGACTGGAAGTATAGTGAGCGCTTGCTTGTAATCACCTCTAGTGTAGCTTGCAAAATTACCAGCACTGCCGTCCTTAGAAGTCATATCAAGAAAGAGACCAATGAGAGGTAAGATAGCTGCGCTACCTACCGCGACAATGAAATTAGTGCAGGCAATAGCGGTTCCTTTAATTTGATGCGGATTAATCTCTGTTGAGAAGGTGAAGTTGAGAAGTTGCGCTGAAGAAAACAAGCCCACAAAAAAGAGTAGGATATAGGTTAAGAATAAGGGCATGGCCGTCCAGTAAATAACGGGGAGTATTGATAGCGTTGTTAAAAAAATAGTGACACTAATTACTTTTTTGCGATTACCCAATCGGTCTGAAATAGCTCCCATAAGTGGACCGCCGAGTAGCCAGCCTACAAATAACATCGAAATAGCATAACCAGCGATGACTTTATTAACCCCGTAACCCGTTTGTATAAAAGCTATCCCCCATAAACCTGTAAGAGCTGAGGTAGTCATGTAGTATAAAAGGGCTATAATTGCATTTAGCCAACTTTGCCCGCTATGAAAGAGGGTCTTAATACCTTCAAAAAGAGCAAAGGGAGATTCATTAGGTTTTACGGAATCATCTAAATTCTCTGATTTAGGATTGTGATTAAAAAGAGTCAAAAAGATTAGAAATCCTAGGGCAACACCTATGAAGCCTAAAATAATCATCGTCCATCTCCAACCTATTTGGTGAATAGTCGAACTTAAAGGTCCTTCTCCTGCAAGACCACCAAGCATTGCTATGGAATTTGCAAGCCCTACAAGAAGAGCTCTTTTTGATTTTTCAAATAAGTGAGAGCAGACGAAAACCATGGCTACAAAGGCAAAGGATGCACCGGCTCCAATTAAAAGCCTTCCGACATAAAGAAGAGATAGAGTCTGAGAGATACCAAAAACAAAAGCTCCTATACCGCATGCAATAGAGGCATAGGTTAAGAGTTTTCTCGCCCCAAAGCGATCCATTAAAATACCTACAGGGATTTGCATGGGTGCATAAGTGAAGAAAAAAGCGCCTCCAAGTATACCGATTTCAGCAGCATTGAGTGAAAAAGCGGACATAAGTTCCGGCACCATAGTACTAGGCGAAACCCTTAGTAAGTATTCATAAAAGTAGAAACAAGCGGCAAAAGCCCAAATAACCCAACGCATAGCACACCTTATTTTAAGGACTGAAATACGTGACTATAAAGAATGAAATCATTTATTTAAATAAGCACTTTTCAATAAATTTTTAAAAAGTTAGAGTTCAATTTTTAATAAAAATAGCTTTGTAATGGAATTAAAAAAAACAACAACTCCTTTTCAGATCTTCTGTTGGTGTGTGTTTGATTGGGCGCATTCAGCATTCCCAACCGTTATCATTACCTTTGTTTTTGGAACCTACTTCATTCGTTCTGTTGCTGATTCTACAATTAAAGGAACGGCTTACTGGGGATGGCTAATAGGTGTTTCAGGTATTGTTGTTGCTCTATTATCTCCTGTTTTAGGTTCTATAGCCGATTACACAGGAAGAAGAAAACCTTGGCTTGCTGTTTTTACGTTATCCAATATTATTCTTACAGGGCTTCTCTTTTTCACCCTTCCATCTCCGTCTTGGATTTGGTGGGCACTAATTGTTCTCTTTTTTGCAACAGTAACCTATGAGTTTACCCAAGTTTTTTACAATGCCATGATGGTTAGCATTGCTCCTAAACAAAAAGTTGGAAGAATTTCAGGATGGGGCTGGGGGCTAGGTTATTTTGGCGGACTGTTATGTTTAGCTATTGCGCTAATATTTTTTATTAAAGGAAAAGGGGTTAGTCGTACAGAAGATCTAAATATAAGGCTAACTACTCTACTTGTTGCTGCTTGGTTTTTAATTTTTGGAATCCCTCTTTTTCTTTTTACCCCTGATGTTGAAAAGACGGATAAAACTTCGAGAGAAGCTATAGTTCAAGGCATAAAAGAACTCTGGAATACCCTTAAAGAAATTAAAAAATATAGATCTGTTTTTCTCTTTATTATAGCTCATCTTTTTTACATCGATGGTTTAAGTACCTTATTTATTTTCGCCGGTATTTATGCTGCAGGAACCTTTCATATGAGTTATACGCAAATTTTATATTATGCGATGATCTTAAACGTCTCAGCGGGAATCGGAGCTGTAATCTTTGCCTGGGTGGATGACTTTGTAGGGCCTAAATTTACGATCTGTTTTTCACTCGTCGCTATGATCGTTGCTGGCTCTCTTGTTTTGGTTGTGAAAAGTGTGCTTTGGTTTTGGATCTTATCAGCTGTAGTAGGTTTTTTTGTGGGACCTACTCAAGCAGCAAGTCGTAGCTATATGGCAAGACTAGCCCCTCCTCATCTTATTAATCAAATGTTTGGGATCTATCAGCTATCAGGTAGGATTACGACTTTTATTGGGCCTATTCTAGTCGGAGTACTTACAGAAGTTTACAAGAGTCAAAGAGCTGGAATGGCTGTGGTCTTTGTAATGATGCTTATAGGCTACTTTATTCTACTTGCTGTTCCAAAGCCTGCTGAGCCCACTTAAAAGCTTAATCTAAGCCTAAAGAATCAAAATTGGGGTTGCTAGCAGGTTGCATTCCATCTAGAGCGTCGAAGAAAAGATCCCCGTCATCATCAACTTTACCAGAGTCAACGCTGTTTGGAGATGGACTGTCAGCTCTCGCATGGTCAGAGTTAAGATATATAGCATCTGAGCTTTGATTGCCAGGACTCGCACGGCCAGAGTTAAGAGAACTCGCATCTGAGTCTTGATTATCAGGAGCAATGCTGTCAGGACTCGCACGGCCAGAGTTAACACGTAACTTAATGGCTTCGACTCCTGGTTGTATAGTAGCACCTATCCTCACCTGATCGGAAATAGGGGCGAGTCGATTTTTTGAAACACTTCGGGCTCCGCTAAGACCTCTTTTCACTTTTTCTACTATAGAAAGTTTTGGGTTTTGTATATTTTCAAGAGCTTTCTTCGCGCCTAGATATTCTTTGTTTGCATCAACAAGTACTGTGTCTGAAGCAGCTCGTTTCTCCATTTCTTTTGAAACAGTTTGCAAAGTTAATCGTTTCAGTTCTTGTAGTGTCACGTTAGGGTCCTCTAAAACGACATTCGAGATAACTTTTTCAAACCAGGCCGAAAGTTTGCCTTTCTTTACAGGTTGAAACCCTGAAGTAATGTCAGCTTTTAATTGTTCATAGAGGCCTTCTTTACGAGACAGGGTCATTGAGGCAACTTTTCTTGAGATAAACCCTTTCAGTCTTCTAGGAAGGGAAGATTTTATAGGTGGAGCTTTCATGAAAATATCATATGTACGATTAATTTGTCCGTGTAAGACTGTCGCCGTTTGTACTGTAGCCTCAAAAGAATTTAGAAGCGCGGCAGACCTTATCAATAGATCAAATACAGAGGCTATTAAATCAAGGGTTCTACAAGCCCCGGAACCTTCTTCAGGAGATTCTAAAAGAGTTTGCGACATCCTCCTGAGAGTTTCTTGCGTGTCTTTGTATGCTATATCCGCTTTGTTTAAAACATCGGATACCATACCTTTTGCCTCGCCTATTACTTGTTCGATATGATCTCTAGTTACTTCTTCTCCAATGCAAACCTCAACAAAAGTAGCTTCCATTTTTTTGATGATAGCTTCTTTATTAGCTTTAACAAGATTGATAAGTCCTAAAAACTCCACCTTCACTTCAGTATTAAGATAATTAAAAGCTTCTTTAATATCAGCTTTGCTTCTCTTAAATTGAGCTAGCTTTAGTGCTTTTTCAGCTTCGGCTAGTCTTTCCTTAGCTTCTTTAAGAATGTTAATTGAGTCACTTTGAGGTGAAATAGACCTTCTTACAGCTTCTGCTAGTTCAGGCGAAGGACTGAGTCTTAAAGAATTTTCATTGTCATTTAAGTGAGCGCTACATAAAGCGCTTCCATAGAGTGTAGCTATGGCCCTTTTTGAAAGAGGAGTTCCTGCTTTTTCTAGAGGGGTACAGATCATCTTTCGAATTCTATTAGTGAGCTTTGAAACTTTACCTGCAGTTGAATTCTCAGTGTTTGTAGATTTAATTACTGTGGTATGATATTTATTTAAGCTATTGGTATTTAGATGGATAAGCTTTCCGTCAATCCTGACTGCTGTAGATTTACCCAAGGCGCGCTGGACGATATTAGCTATACGAATCCCTTTCTCTAATGCCTTTTTTGAGATAGCAGTGTCCGTTGCGCTTGGCGTGAAAAGCAAGCGATTACCTGAAAAGTAGTTAGTTCTTACATTTGTTGATACTGACACAATTATCCTCCGTGAATGTTCTATAATTATAGCATATATATATATATAAGTCAAGAATTTAATTTACTGACAGTAAAAGAGTTAATTCTATAAGTGACATATAGTTAGTTAAGTATGTTTAAAATGGGGTGTTTTTTACCGAAATATCGAGGTTTTGAGGTGATTCTATGAAATAAAGCTCAATATCCAGGCTTGAATGAAGGTAAACATTTACAGAAGGGGAGAAGTTTCTTTATATTATCGAGTCTTTTCTCAGATAGATTGAATGAATCTAGATATTATATCCCACATCTTCTCATACTCTAAATGATGCTCTTGGCACCAGGTGACAAAGAGCTCTTTATGTAGTTTTTGCTTATATTCACCAGCATCAGAGGGGTCTAGAGGGCGTTGTTGATTTAATCAGGATCGGCCGATTCAGACAAATAAATATTTAAGAAAATAAGCGTATAAATGAAAATGGACTCCTGATAACGATAACAAGGAGTCCAAAGATGAGCTACGTTAAACGTAACTGGAAAGAATATAACAAAAAACTGGTTAATCGAGGAAACATTTTTCTTTGGATTGAGGAAGATACTTTTAATCAGTGGACTGTGAAGAAGAAAAAGCGGGGTCGGCCCGCTTTTTCTTCTTCTGTTATCCAAACTGGTTGGTTTTTAAAGACTTTTTACCGCTGTACTCTAAGAGCTTTACAAGGTTTTTTAGATTCGCTTATTAAGCTCATGAAAAAAGATCAACGTTCTCCTCATTATAGTGTTTTCTGTAAACGAGCTGCAGAGGCAGCAGCTCGTTTACCTAAATTGAGCCAGAGAAGACCTACTGATTTAATTATAGACTCTTCAGGTCTCAAAATTTTAGGAGAGGGAGAGTGGAAGGACAAAGTACATCGATCTAGAACTCGAAAATCTTGGATTAAATTGCATATTGCCCTTGATGAAAGAACTCAGGAAGTTACAGCTGCTGTAGTTTCTGATGAATATACTTCTGATAGTTCAGCTTTACCTTTCCTCATAGAGAAAAGCCCAAAATCTGTGACAAAAGTATTAGCTGATGGAGCTTATGATCGCAGTAGTGTTCGTGAATTTTTAACTGAGCAAAAAATAGATCCCTGTATTCCTCCTCGTAGAGGAGGAATACTTAGAAAAGAACCCTATATGGAGTCCCGAAACCAAGATATTTTAGCTATTCGAGGGCTTGGAAATAATGAAGAAGGCTTTGCTCTCTGGAAAAAGCTTAGACTATACCACCGAAGAAGCCTTGTAGAGACGGCTTTTTCCAGACTAAAAAGCCTTTTTGGAAATAGACTTAACAACAAAAAATATCAGAATCAAAAAGCCGAAATTGAGTTTCGTTTACACGCCTTGAATAGATCTCTTCAATTCCAAAATTAAAAAAATTAATTGACTTCAGAAAGAGTCGCCTTAAGATCTGATTAAAGCAACAACGCCGGTCTAGAGTTTGAACTAGAACAGGAGTCGTATTCATGTAATAGGGAGTGACACCTACTTTTGAGGTTGTGATCTCTAAAGGAGTATCTTACTATTCTAGATAACAGTGAGCTTCAAGTAGATGATCTATTGAATTCTCCTCCAACTCATTTTGAAATTCAGGAAGATATGAAGAGGAAAGGGGGAAAACAACAAGCTTGAGTAAAATCTCGTGATAACCATGCTCAATAGCGACTTTTGCTGCGAAGGCATGCTTGCTACTACAAGTTCCACATTTTTCAAGAGCTACTAACTTTAAATTCTCGAGATCTGAAATACGAGAATAAGCTAGATTATAGAGAAAATTTAAAACTTTATGGAAAGAGAAAAGATTTAAAGAGACTAAGATCTTTCCTAGTTCAGTATTGGGATTGATTTTGAAATCAGGAAATTTTTCAATATTTTTAATCATGCTTTATCTGCTTAAGAAGCAGCCTTGCTCCGCAATAGGGTAGCAGATTTCAACTGCTCGTCTAATAGTTTCTGAAACAGTGATGAGCTTCCCTTCTTGTCTTGAGATCTCTATAGCCATCTTTTCAACTTTTAATAGCTGTTCTTTAGATAAGCAGACACTGACTCTTTTTTCACTTCGAACAGACACTTTTTTCGCCATAAACATTCCCACATAGCAGTTTTAAGGTAGTCACTTCATACCAAAACAAACTTTTAAATACATTTGAATAATGAAAAATATTCTAATTATTTCCTAGGTAAGGAAAGTCAGGCTACACCTTAATTCTCCATGTGAAATCATAAGATTGACATAATTACCTCTCTAGAGCTAAGACTAGGGTGTATGGCGACAGAGGTAAACGTTTGAAAATTCTATTTATCGTAATCATTTGCATTGGCTTAGGTTCTTGTATGAGAGTATCCGATCTCAACGAGAATACAGCGTTTTTGCCTCCTCAGGAAATACAACCTTCGGTAGATCTAGCTCTCAATCAACCTCATTTTAAAGTAGGGCAATGGCCAAGCTTGAACTGGTGGGAAACTTTTAACTCTTTAGAGCTCAATCAGCTCGTTGATCAAGCGCTTAAACAAAACCCCTCTATTCAATCCGTTGAGCAAAAAGTAGAAGTTGTTCTTCAAGAGGCAAAAAAGGAAAAAGCGCCGCTTTTCCCTTTTGTTTTTTTCAGTGCAACAGAAGATTGGGGTAAATTAAGTAAAAATGGAGTTCCGTTTCAGTTTAACCCCTCTCTTGGAAGTATTTATGATTTAGTCGACCTCAAGCTCTCTTTTTCATATGAATTGGATTTTTGGGGCAAAAACCGCAATCAACTCGAAGCCGCTTTGGGAAAGCTTCAATCTCAAAGAGCGGAAAGCAAGCAAGTAGCACTTATGGTTACCACGAGCATGGCTAAAGCTTACTTCGCCCTTAAAACGAACCTAAAGAGGAGAGAACTCTACTCAAGACTCTATGAAATTAAGTCAGATGTTCTTAGCTTAAATGACTTACTTTATCAAAAAGCACTTCGATCAAAACTAGATCCAGCAACTTCAGTAGAAAACTTAGAAGAGCTTGAAAAAGAAATACTAGCCTTGGATGAAGAGATCCAATCGAACTTTTATCTACTTAACATTTTAAGAGGGATCTCTCCTGATGCACCTCTTGAAATAACCTCTTTCTTGCAAGATGTTCCAGATGCATTAGAGTTACCACAAAACCTATCCTCTGATCTACTTGTAAGACGGCCTGACTTAATTGCCTCTATTTGGTATATTGAGGCTCTCGCTCATGAAGTCAACGTAGCTGTTGCGGACTTCTTTCCTAGAGTAAACCTGCTCGGGTTCTTAGGACTTGAAAGTTTTCCTTTCAAGCATCTCTTTGATTGGAAAAGTAGAGAAGGAAGACTTCAGCCTTCTATCCATATCCCTATTTTTAAAGCAGGTGAGATCAGAGCTAATTTTAAAAAGAACAAAGCTGAATTAGAAGGAGCTATCTTCAATTACAACGAGCTCTTGTTAGCTAGTTTAAAAGAGGCTGCAGACAGCTTACTCTTAATCAATAGAACCTATCAGCAAAAAGCTTCTCAAAAAATCATCTTAGCGCAAGCAGAGCTTAAATTTAATCTTTTAGAACTTAGATACACAAAAGGAATTGATGGATTGCTTACGGTCTATGAGATGGAAGCAGAACTTCTTCAGAAACAACTTGATGATGTAATGATCACCTATGAACAGTATCTCTCCGTTATACAAATGATCAAAGCTCTAGGGGGTGGATATTCTACCGAAGAGTTGGATTGGTTCACGAAAGGGGGCTCTAGTGAATGAAGTGTCTCTAAAGCGTAAAAGATTTTGGTTTACTTGGATTTTCGTGTTCGTTGTATTTTCTCTTATAATTGCTTTTTGTATCTATTGGGTGACAAGCTTGAGGTATATTAAACGAACGAGCGATGCTTACGTACAAGGCAATCAGGTTCTCATAACCCCTTTAGTGAACGGCTTTATTACAGAAATCTATACAGACGACACCTTTTTAGTAGAAAAAGGGCAACTTCTTATTCAGCTTGATCCGACAGATTCAAAGCTGGCCTATGAGGACGCTAAACAAAATTTTTCAATGGTCATTCGAGAAGTTTGTGCAACCTATCATCAGGTGTTTGCTTATCAAGCAGAGATCCATATTAGAGAAGCTGAATGCGTAAAGGCTGAAGAGTTTTACAATCATCGTCGAGAGGTTCTAAATCAAGGGGCTATATCGCTAGAAGACTTTCAAACAGCAGAAGCTGATTTAGAAGCGACCTATTTTGCATGGTCGAATGCTAAAAGCCTCTATGAAAAAGAAGTTTCATTTATTATCGGACGTTCTATCAGAGATAATCCATTAGTCATAGCCGCAGAAGATCGTCTTTCACAAGCCGCTATAAATCTCTACAGAACGAAAATCTTCGCTCCTGTTCGTGGATTAGTGGCTCAAAGAGATGCGCAGCTTGGAATGTGGGTTTCTTCAGGAGCACCTCTTCTAAGGGTTATTCCTTTGGATCAAATTTGGGTCAATGTAAACTATAAAGAGACTCAGATGAAAAATATGAAAATTGGGCAGAAGGTAGAGCTTAAAGCCGATATGTACGGGAGTGGGATTCTGTATAAAGGAACCATAGTAGGTTTGCCCGGGGGAGCTGGAAATGCATTTTCAATACTTCCTCCGCAAAATCTCTCAGGTAATTGGATTAAAATTGTACAAAGACTTCCTGTTCGTGTAGCTTTAGAAGATGACGATCTAGTTTCACACCCTCTTCGAATAGGAATGACCATGCGATCTAAAGTAGATGTTAGAAAGCAATCTGGAAGCTATCTTCCGAAGTCTTCTCAAGGAGCTCCAATCTATAAAACAAGTATTTATGAAAATGAGATCGAAAAAAGTAAAAAACAAACTTTGAATCTCTTTTTAGAAAATGCCGATCCTTCCTTAGAAGCTTATTTCTTTTCACCTTATTTTCCCGATACAAACTGATTTAACTGTAAAAAAAAGATCTAATAGGGTAAATTTTTTTGATTTTTCAGAACTTCAAGACTAACTTTCATCGTTTTTTAAGCTGACTTTTTCAAAATCACTTTAAATATAAATTCTAAATAATGACTGATTTAATGAGCCCTAATTTTATACCCTCAGAAATAGCGTTACTAGAAAAGGTATTAGGCTATACATTTCAAAATAAAGATATTCTGTATGCTGGGATTTGCCATAGCTCTTTTCCGAAAAAGGCATCAGAAGAGATTAAAATAACAAATGAACGTCTTGAGTTTCTTGGGACCTCCGTTTTAGGGCTAATTATTGCTGACAGAGGCTTTGAAAAGCTCGTTAATCTCAAAGAGGGCGCTTTAAGACGACTTCGTTCCAAGCTAAGTCGAGAAAGTGTTTGTGCTCAGTATTTCTCTCATTTAGAATTAATTCACTTTGTTCTGATAGGAAAAAATGAGAGAACTCATTTAGAAGAAATAGGAAATGATCGAATTGCAGGCGAGCTAATAAGGTCTATCATAGGTGCAATCTTTAAAGATGGGGGACTAGATGCTGCCAAAAAGTTTTTTAGCACAGCTTGTTTACCTGCTCTAAAATCCGTTTTAAAAGATAGACATCATTCTAACTGGAGAAGAAAGCTACAAGATATATGCCAGAAAAAACACAGCAAGCAGCCCTCGTACGTTCTTTTAAATGAGGAAGGGCCAGAGCACTCCAAAATCTATAAGATTGGAATCTTTATGAATGACAACTTATTAGCTAAAGGGAAAGGTAAAACTAAAAAATTAGCAGCAAGTGAGGCAGCCTCAAAAGCACTTGAGAAAATTTAAATAGAGAAAAAATTAGATTTTTTTTCAAATTGAAAGAGGTTCTCAATCGATTAATTTGAATTGAAAAGCTGGACTTTTTGAATCGAATTAATTATCGTATCCTTTTTTAAATTATTAACCTGTAAGGTTTTTGAAAATGAAAAGATTTGCTTTATTATTTCTTTTTTTCGCCACATCATTATCGGCAAATAAAACTCTTCATTTTAGCGAAGAACTCTATGATGATATTTGGGTTCAAAAATATAAAGTGAATGAGATCCTCTTTGAGGACAAATCTGAATTTCAGAAAGTCTGTGTTTTTGAGAATGATTTTTTTGGTCGTGTTTTAGCGATTGATGGAATCATTCAAACTTCTGAAAAAGATGAGTTTTTTTATCATGAGATGTTAACTCATGTTCCGATGTTCTCTCATGCAAACCCTAGGAACATCCTTGTAGTAGGGGGTGGAGATGGAGGGGTTCTTCGCGAGCTTTTAAAGCACCCTGGAGTTGACGCAATTACACTTGTAGAACTTGATTCAACTATAATTGAAATTAGTAAAAAATATATGCCTAGTCTTTCAGATGGAGCTTTTGATCATCCTAAAGTTAAGGTCGTCATTGAAGATGGCTGTAAATTTGTAAAAGCAAATCAGAATCAATTTGATGTAATTATTGTTGATTCAACAGACCCTATAGGTCCTGCTGAGGTCCTCTTTACCTCAGAATTTTATGGAGACTGCAAGGCTTCTCTAAAAGAAGATGGAATTTTAGTGTGCCAAAATGGAGTATCCTTTCTTCAAAACGAAGAACTTGTTAACTCTCACAAGAGAAGAGAAGAGCATTTCAAAAACTCCTCCTATTACTTAGCACCTATTCCTTCATATATAGGTGGATCTATGGCTTTTGGGATAGCCTCAGACAAAGAAGGCTTTAATCGCTTTGATGAAGAAGTATTAGAGGAGCGAATGTCTACCTTGGAGGCCCCTTTACGCTACTATAATCCTAGTGTTCATGTTGCCGCCTTCTCTCTTCCTAATTATATTCTTAATGATTTGGAGTAGAGAAATATTGGATTTGTCTTTAAAACTCGTCGAAAATATTATAACAGAGTAAGGAATAAATTAATGTCTTTAGTTTCAGGATTCAAAGCAACAGATCTTATTGCATTTGAAGATCTTGCCTCTCCCAGACCAGTCAGATTATCCTTGAATTGGCAAGATGGCGCAAATATTAGCTTTAGGTCCAGAGGTAGTGAAGGGAGTTTACTTGATTTCGATCCCCTAAGTATTTTTGAAGATTCACTTAGTCCTGGACTGCCTCTATCGCTGAGAGATCTTTCATCATCCCATGTTAGCTATGAAGATCCAGATCTTTCACGTATCCCATCTGATGCTGTATCCTATTGGATTAATGGGAGTCAGGTTAGTTTTAAGGCTAGTGACTCTAATTCTTCTGCTCGATCAACATCTGAAGCTTCTTTTGAGTTTGAAGAGCCTCCAGGGCAGCCCTTAACGTTAGCGGATCTTGAAAGCCCCGAAGGTTCAATAACCTCTACGCTGTCTAATTCTGATGAGTGGATTAATGGGGGAGAAGTTAGTTTTCATCGCTCACCTGACTTAGATATTGATGAGAATGCCCCTTCGATTTCTCCAGGACCTCAAGCAAGTGTTCTCAGGCTACCTTGTGGAACCCTACCCCTATATTCACCAGGAGGGGGAGTTGTATCTACTGTTAAAAGATATATAAATGACCCTTTTCGGATTTAGGTTTCATTTGCCATGCTTAATACAGACAAGAAAATACGTTGTTTCGGTGGAGATAAAGAATTCTATGCAAAGTACCATGACGAAGAGTGGGGGATTCCTGTGCATGAGGATCAAAAGCTTTTTGAGATGTTAATTTTAGAAGGAGCTCAAGCAGGGCTTAGCTGGGAAACCATTCTAAAAAGACGTGAAGGATACAGGGCCGCTTTTTATAATTTTGTACCCGAGAAGGTTGCCTCAATGGGTGATCAAGAGTTAGAAGATCAGCTTCAAAATAGTCGGATTATTCTAAATAGATTAAAGGTTTTTTCAACTCGTAAAAACGCGGAAGTTTTTTTAAAAATTCAAAAGGAGCATGGCTCTTTTGACCTCTATCTTTGGGAATTTGTAAAAGGTGAGCCCATTAAGAACCATTGGAAATGTTTTAAAGAAGTCCCTGTAACTTCCAGTGAAAGTGAAGCTCTTTCAAAGGATCTTAAAAAGAGGGGTATGAAGTTTGTAGGTTCTACTATTATTTATGCCTATATGCAAGCTGTAGGCCTTGTCAATGATCACTTAACAACTTGCTTTTGCTATGAAGCCTCAGTAAAAGAGGTCTAGGTAAATACTTACACACACTAATTTAAATTTCAGCTAAAATTCTAATTTTTCACATACCTTATTAGGAGAAAACGTGCGATTACTCATATTTTTTGTTTCGATATTATTTTTAACACCTCTCTATTCTCATTGTCAACTACCTTGTGGCATTTACCACGATGACTTAGAGTTTATGCTGCTTGAAGAATATACAGAAACTTTACGACGAGCTAACAAAGGAATCCTAACAAATACCGATGCTTCTGCGCAGGGAGACAACCAAATGGTTAGATGGGTAAATTTAAAAGACGAGTATGCAGATAAGATTTCAACGCTAATGACAACCTATTTTTTACAGCAAAGAATTCAGCCTGAGCAGGAGGATCTCGTAGATCTTTTAAAGGTTGTTCATCAGATTTTGAGAACGGCTATGAAAGTTAAACAGACGGTTGATCAAAATATAGTGAAGCAACTCGAATGTGAGATAACTAATTTTAAAACGCTTTATCAGCCTCCAGTTAAAGAATAAGGGGCTTTAAGGTTTAACAACCTTTGCTTTCTTTCCAGACTCTTTGTTGTTGTTTTTATTCCCTCCCTGATTTGTGTTTATCAACGATTTCTTTAAAAGCTTCAGAGGCATGACCAATAACAGCAGCAAGCATAACGGTCATCCAAAGTATGGAGCAAAAAACATTCAAGGCGTTAATGCCTTGAGCTAGAGTGGAATTTGATTTGATAGGGGAGCTTCCACCTGTACTCATACTATCTAATGAGTAAATAATGAAGTCCAAGAAGGCATCTTGACCTTCTGGAACACCTAGCGAACTAGGGTGATATAAATAAAGGAGACTGTAAATTCCTGCAAAAATCACGCCAATCATGACATATCCAACAAAGAACATAAATGCTGGTTTTGCTAAAATGACGATATAATCACAGATTTTTGAAAAAATGCTAAGCTCTGTTCTCATATAGCCTTCAAAGACATAGATCGCGAGAGTTCCAAAAAACACACCTATAATCGCTCCTATTAGAATAGAAAAACCTATGCTGTCAGTATCCTTTTCTGCAAAAATTAAGATTAAAACAAGCACTATTAGAGCTATAGTATTAACAATTAAAAAGGCGTATTTTTTCATCTCACTCTGTTTAAAAATAACAACCACAGAAGCTGTTAAGCAAAAGAAGACAAAGAAGCTTCCGATGAAAAAGAAATTTTCAGTAAATCTAGCAACATGCCCAATAAAGTTCACTCCCCAGAGAGCTAGAGATAAAATGAAACCGCTAATCAACGAACATAAAAATGAGCCCACTACTTTTTGATCTTTTAAAAAGAAGAAAAAGTAACTCCCAATAATAACCAGAGAGATGAAAGCTCCAAAATAAATATAACCTGCAGCTACAGCCATAGGGAATATAAGCGCTACAGCTATAACAACAGCAATAATAGTTTGAATAGTTTTAATCACTTAAGTCTCCTTTTAATGAAGATCGCACAGTAGCAAAAAATAAATTAATGTCAAAAAAATATTTTATTTAACTCTATTGTTTTTCAGGTAAACTTCAAAACAAAAGCTTTTATTCCTTGATAAAGATTGCATGTGGGCAACAGGCCTTGTGATAGCCAAGCTTATTTCAAGTGAAGGATCGTTAAGCAGCGTTACATACAAAAAAACAGAATTAGAGATGACTGCTTAGAAGTAAACTCCTTGACTCAAACTGATATGAAGCTTAAAATTTTTCTTTTTATTAAACTTAAGGTAAGATATTTATGACCATTTCACCAACCAATAGAGGATTAGTTTTAGATGTTAACTGCTTATTTAAGCAGCTTCCTCCTGAAAACCGTTTTACAGTTGTTGTTAAATCTAGGGCAATAGAAGACGATGTAGGATTTGAGGTTGTAACTTCTGACTTAGGGGACTCTTTTGAGCATCTCACTGTTACTAAAAATACCAATAATTCAAAAAACCTCAATTTAATGAGATTTTTACTCGTACAATTGGAGCTGATGATGGAGACTCTTTTGAGCATCTCACTCTTACTAAAAATCCCAATACTTCAAAAAAACCTCAATTTAATGAGATTTTTACTCGTACAATTGGAGTTGATGATGGAGACTCTCGACATGAGATTATGCTGAATGAAAATAGAGAATATCGTATTTACTCATACTATGGATCTAAATCAGTTCCTTTACAATGTAGTCTTGGAAACAGTGGTACTTTTGGATCAGAGGTTAATAGTTGCAATGTTGCATTTAACAGAGTTCAGTTAAATGTTTCAGGCTTCATAACGTTAAATCTGGATAAAGAAAGGAAAATGATTTTTCGCGGGGATTGAGATACATAGTATTATCAGACCTTGAATAGAAGCATATGAAGGAATGTTAAATAGAGGTAACAAAACCATCAAGGCTTGCAAGTTAAAGTCCTCAAACAAAAAAAGAGGACTCTGATTCTTTAGCTAGCATGACGAATAAGTTTGGAGGATACAGGCTGGAATGACTTATGTTTAGAAGTAATACTCTACTTAAATTTCAACAATAATTGGGTTGCTTTACTATTTTCTTTTGTGTTTTCCAGCAGCTCCAAGGCTATCTCACCTCTATTATTTTCTTTCCTAATGCAGGCTCCACCTTGTAGGAGCGTTAAAATAACTTCAAAATCAGCTTCAAGTGCTGCTATGTGCAGAGGAGTGTCTCCAAAATTATTGGGAACGTTAACTAGATTGCCTTGAGTCTTTAGTATCGTTTGTATACCTACAAGATCTTTGTCTCTTACAGCTAAATGTAAAACAGTACTTTCCATTAATCGGCCCTTTTTTGAATAGGTGGTAAGATCTTTTTGCCTTCCGTCACCAAAATTTTGAATATTGCTACACGCGTCATAAATCATGATTAATGCTCCTTAATGCATTGTACAGAACTAAATTGTAGCATAAAAATTTTATCTTGTCAATAATTTCAGGTATTTTTCTAGAATAATGATAGGTAAATGCCTAAGACGCCTATAGATAGTCTCTTAGGTCTGTAGAGAGGGTTTATGAGTTCATTCAGACGAAAGTGTCTTTTTGATGAGATCATTGTGAGTGTTTTTTTCATTTTAAAAAAAAATGACCAGCCAAACTGGCAGTGCACCAGAAGAGAGATAGTTTTTGAACTGTGTTTTTTTTGATTTTTGAAATATTAGTCAGATCAATATGATCCTTTATGATCGGGTCTTGCCTTCTATGTTATCAAGCGTTCAGCCTTTCTAATTCTAGAGATTTTGAAGCTCGATTAGTTTTCTACCTAAGGAATGCAGCCTGTATAATTCACTGGATACGCACTATAAAAATTTGTTTTATTAAGAGTGTTTTTAATGAACAAAAACAAGGGGATTACTGGTCCTGTTTTATAGGGGCTGCTCACAGTCCTAGAAAAATAGTTAATAATAATAAAAAAGTTTTTACTTAAATAAATGAATATGTATAAGGGGGTTTTAATGTCTCAACCCAAGGTTTTTTATGAGATTACGATTTTATGCAGGCTTTCTTTTTGCCCTGCTATTTATAACTTCGAGTCAGATTTTTGCTAATGAACTCGACTATGATCTATTGGCTAAAGCTAGTACAACAAGTACACAACGAACAGATCAAACTTGTTTCAAGATTCAACAGTCTATTAATTCAGCTTTTTACTTAGGCTTTGGAGGAAGTATAGGAACTCCCTTATCTACGGAAGAAAGAAGCGTAAATAAAACTGAGGAAGCCAACCTTCAAATAACAACAACCCAAACCTTCAAGCAGGTA
>FUWD012885917.1_pt1 | contig 22062 bp, 26 predicted proteins | sample 1063281 | NCBI WGS metagenome assembly FUWD01 (sample SAMEA79048168, study PRJEB19326) | metagenome | biome: marine | reverse complement strand
GACCAAGTATCTTTAAGGGCCGAAGGCCCAACAGATGCTATGCCGAGCAGTTAGATGTAGAGGTGGGCGACCTGTTTTTCGTATCCGTTGAACGGCAGTGTTTTGTGTATTGTACCCGTGCCTAACATTTTTTCCTTAGCCTGCGACCAGCGAGGATGGTTGACGGTGGGATCGACATTGGCCTCGAAGCTGTATTCCAACGGAAGTACCGTGTTCCAGAAAGTCATCGGTTGATGATCGAGCAACTCAATCTTAACGATAGATTTAATACTCTTGAATCCGTATTTCCAGGGGACCACCAATCTCACGGGAGCGCCATGCTGTTTTCGCAGGGGATGACCATACATGCCAAGGGCAATGAAAGTCAGTTCGTTCTCAGCTTCCTCGATAGTCAGGGCTTCCGTGTAAGGCCATGGACGCCAGAAGGCAAGCTGACCTTGGGCAGTGAACGGTTTGTAAAAGGTGGTCATGGCAATATGCGTGGCACTGGATTGTGGCTCAACCATATCCAGTAGGGCTTTCAGCGGGAACCCGGTCCAGGGAACCGCCATGGCCCAGGCCTCGACGCACCGAAATCTGTACAAACGCTCCTCAACAGGCATCAATTTGAAAAAGTCATCAGGATCAAACGTCCGTGGTTTGTTGACGAGTCCGGTAACTTCCACCGTCCAGGGCCGGATAGCCAGGGTCTGCGCATGAAACCTTGGGTCACTTTTGAGTTCGCTGAACTCGAAGAAATTATTGAAACTCGCCGCCGCATCCTCCTTAGTCAGCTTGCGGTCCAGTGTATAGCTGGCGTTGCGTTTGGCGGGATAACTCTTTTCCTCAATAGCGGACCATTCAACAGGCGCGTTAGGTTCAGGAGTCGGACCGATCCCGCATCCATAGAGCGAAGCCGTTGTAGCCAGCGTCGCTAACGAGGTTCCCTTGATGAAATCGCGCCGGTTCATGTAGACCGATTCAGGAGTGGCCTCACTTTCTGCCATGTTCCAGGATTTTGGAAAAATTAGGTTGCTCATTGTCTAATTATTAAGGGTATCTTTGAAAATGTGACCGCAAGGCTAAGGCCTTGTCCTACTCGCTATGTTTCGTAGGGCAACCCTTTAGGGTTGCGAGACGTTATTTATCCCACCCATTTATCTATGCACTTGAGATAATCGTCAGAACCTTGTGCGATGGGCAGAGCGATTATTTCCGGGACATCGTAGCTGTGGCTTTTTCGTAGCCAGGACTCCAACGCTGTGTACTTTGCGCCCTGGGTTTTTATAATAAGAAGCAGTTCTTCATCGACACACAGTTTACCTTCCCAGTAGTATGTTGACTGGACGGAAGGGACCGTATTCACGCAGTACGCCAGTTTTTCCTCGACCAGACCCAGGCTCAGTTTATCAGCTTCTTCCCTGGAGCCAGCAGTAGTTAAGACGACAATATATCCATCCATAATAATTTTTCAATTAGAGAAGCTCTTTCAAAGTTAAAATTCGGGAGTAATTTGCAACTAGAGAAATACTTTTAAAACTAAAAATCCAAGAACAAGGAGAATGAAAAAGGACAATGGTCGAACAGATTAAAATATTTTTCTATGAGTACTTTGCAGTGTGGGCCAAATTTATACATCAGCCAGGCTACCGTAAAGAATCTTGCCGCTCGCGCTCCTGTTGATGCAAGGACGAATATCAGGAAATCAATTTTAAACGCGCCCGCCGCGATGGTGAACACCTTATAAGGAAGCGGGGTATAACCCGCCGCCGCTACTGCCCAGGCGTTATTTTTCTCATAGAGCATACCAATTTTATCCCACTTCTCCTCAAAATGATAAAATGCTACTATCCGGTCGCCAATCACATCCATGAACTGATATCCAATCAAATACCCAAACATGCCACCGAGCACAGACCCCACTGTACACACAAACGCGAACCGTAACCAGCCCAAAGGCACAGCAACGACCATTGCAATCAACAATACATCCGGGGGGATGGGAAAAAAAGATGATTCGATAAATGAAATGACGAATAATGCTGGTAAGGCATATGGCGTGGCCGCCCAGTGCAGGAGCCAGTCGTAAAGTTTTCTAACCAATACCATATGAGCTTTCCTTGATTTTGTAGTTTCGGATTACAGGAGATTGACCGGGTCAACATCGAGAGTCAGTTTTACTTTAGAGTTTGACAATGTTTTGATTTCAGGGATTTCGTAGAGACGGCGAAGAACCGATTGTAATTGTCGGTGGTCGCGGGCCCGGAGAATCAGGTGGCGACGAAACCGGTTGTTGATTCTGTACAGTGCGGCACGCGAAGGACCAAGTACTTCGATGTCTTTTGTTCCTTTAAGAATGCCATTCAAAGCTCGTTGAATACTACTGGCCAGAGTTTCTCCCGCTCGTTCATGGTCACTTTCAATTTCCAGAGCCGCCATGCGGGTGAAAGGAGGGTAATTTAATTTTCCTCTGAATTCCAGTTCTTTTTCAGAAAACCCGCTATAGTCGTGATCTTTTACGAACTCAAAAACATAATGATCCGGCGAAAGAGTTTGTACGATGACCAGCCCGGGAACCTTGCCGCGCCCTGCACGTCCCGCTACCTGTGTTAACAGTTGAAATGATCGCTCGGCAGAGCGGAAGTCGGGAATGTGAAGTGAAAGGTCAGCGTATACCACCCCGACCAGAGTGACGCTGGGGAAGTCATGACCTTTAGTAATCATCTGCGTTCCAATAAGAATGTCGATTTCTCCCGCATTCATTTTTCGGTGGACATCTTCGAACGATTTGCGTCCGCTCACTGTGTCGCGGTCGAGACGGGCGATGCGTGCCTGTGGGAAAAGTTTTCGCGTTTCATCTTCCAGCTTTTGCGTGCCGAATCCACTAAAGCGTATGACTTCACCTCCACAGTCCGCGCAGTTGCCAGGTTTGCGTATGGCGAAATTGCAGTAGTGGCAGAGCAAGGTATGTTCCCTGCCATGAAAAGTCAGTGTCACACTGCAACGTGGGCACTCAAAAGCGAATCCGCATTCTCGACAGAAAACATATTTTGCGGTTCCCCTCCGGTTAAGAAATAGAAATGACTGCTCACCCCGGTCGATTCTTTCATGAAGAGCTTTTTTGAGAGAGAGAGAAAAAATGGAGAAGTTCTTTTTTAAGTCCATTTCCTGTTTCATGTTTACGATCTTTACCATTGGGAGTAAACGGTTGTGTATCCGTTTTCCCAGTGACAGGTAATGATATTTGCCCGACTCTGCGTTCTTGGTAGACTCAAGGGAGGGCGTTGCCGACCCAAGCAAAACAACAGCATTTTGTTCGCGAGCTCTCATCATGGCAGTGTCTCTGGCGTGGTAACGCGGGCTGGAGTCCTGTTTGTAGGATGTGTCGTGTTCCTCATCGATCACAATAATCCCCAGGCGTTTGAACGGGGCAAAAATCGCAGAGCGGGCACCGATTGCTATGGAAACTTTTCCATTGTGAATTTTTTTCCATTCAGCGAAACGTTCCTTTTGCGTCAGTCCACTGTGGAGTACGGCGACCTGATCGCCAAATCTCAGGCGAAATCGCTCAACGGTTTGCGGGGTCAGGGAAATTTCCGGGACCACCATCACGGCAGATTTATCCAGATCAAGTACACGCTGGATACAGCGTAGATAAATTTCTGTTTTACCGCTTCCCGTTATGCCGTGTAAAAGGTAGGCGTGAAAAACTTCCTTGTCAATCGAGTTGGCAAGCTTCCGGTAGCATCGCTCCTGATCATCGTTAAACTTAAGCGGACTCTCAGCAGTCCATTGCGGGTCCGATTTCTCAGAGGCCTGTGTCTTCTCCTTTTTGTTGGTAAACGTTTCAATCAGTCCTTTTTTGAGCAGGTTTTTAAGAGCGTCTGATGGTGAGGAAATTTCTCCTGTCAAATCGGCAACAGAAATTTCTCCCTGGCAGAGCTTCTCGTAAACAGCACGTTGTTTCGGACTGCGCTTTAGCAGGCCATCTATTTCTTCTTTTGTCGGTAAATTTGTGGCCAGCCGGACGGATTTTTCGTATTTGTAATTCAGAGAGCTTCGTTTGATTTTGGTTTCGAAGTTGACCAGGCCTTCGCGTTTCAGTTTTGCCAAAGCTCCCGCGCTGTATTTTCTTTTGAGGGACCGTTCCAGTTGCCTAGGCGTCAGACATTTTTTCGCGGACAAAGTCTGGAGAATATAAGCGGCTGAGGCGGACTCAGGCCCGTCTGCCAGCATCTGAACACCTTTTTCCGTTAAACGGAGTTTGTCCAGGCTCGTATCATCGAGTCCGGCAGGCAGAGCGGCTTTAATGGCTTCGCCCCAGGAAGCCTGATAATAATCTGCGATCCAGCGAGTGAGTTTGAGAAGTTCTTTCGAGATGACTGGCCCGGCGTCTGGGACATCTTGAATGGGTTTGAGTTTAAACTCTTTTTCATGGTGGGTGGCTACCGAAACAACATATCCGGTGAGACGGCGTCTCCCAAAGGGAACAAATACTCTCATCCCCACGTCAACCATTCCGCTAAAATGGACCGGTATTTCATAAGTGAAAGCTTCTTTGATCGGCAGGTTGAATACGACATCCGCACAGGCGAGAACAGGTTTTTCATCTGACAGCATAGTGGATTGTGGTGAGGGTGGGGAGTTCATCGTTATAATCAAGTGCGGTTGTTTTGGCGATTGTACCAGAGAACAGACTTGAACCAAACTCGCATTGTCATTTCGCTCAAAGAAACCGTTGACTCCCGGATGGATTTAATTTAGTCTTGTCATCTCTTTGAGATTAAATGCCTTCGGGCCGGTATGGGTCGCTGTTTGACCTGCCGGAATACGGGTCAAACAGGAGCGATATTATGAAAGTTGGAGACAAGATTAAAATTGATTTTGCGGGAAAGAAAAAAGATGCCGTGGTGTTCAGGCTTTTCCCCAACTCGGTTCATTTGAAAGTGGACTTTGAAAAGGATAAAGGGAAAGTTGTGAAACGTAAGCTCGGTCAGGTTGGCGGCAAGAAAGCGGCTCCAAAGAAAGAGAAGAAAAAGTAAGTTTGTAGCTTGCTCATTCATGGGCGGTTTTAAAGTTGTTCGATTTATCGGGCAACTACAAAAACATAATATTCCAACCCTTATGCAAAGGGTTCTTTGCATAAGGGATATGTCGAAGCGTCCCTCAAAAATACGTTTTTATGTCGGCTTTCTCTTTGAGCGTTTCGACATAACTACGGGTGGCGCTCCCTACCTTTGTTGCTCTAAGTATTTTATCTATTCGTTCTTTTGCTTCATCGAGGGGTATCGTTTCACCCGCTTTGAGGTCGGTCAGTTTTAGCAGGTGGAATCCGTGTCCGGTTTTGAATGCCTCGCTCACTTCCCCCACTTTCATATCAAAGGCCCTTGAGCTGAACGCACCAAACATCTGGTTTTTCGTGAAATAACCCAAGTCGCCTCCTTTTGAAGCAAGACTGTCCTGCGAAAATTTGGTTGCCAGCTCAGCAAAGTTTGCTCCGCCTTTTATCTGGGCCAAAATACTTTCTATTTTCTTTTTAGCGGCTTTTTCAGATTTCGCATTTCCACGTTTGGCTTTAATAAGAATCACGCTTGCCCGGGCTTTGGGGTCCATGTTGAACTTGTTCTGGTTCTTTTCGTAGTACGCCTTGATTTCGTCAGCGCTGATTTTGATGTCCGGTTCTATTTCGCGGTCTATCACCTGTTGCATCTGGAGATCAATTTTAAGTTCCTTCTTATATTGCTCCAGTGTCATTTTGCGATCCTTCAACTCATGCTCGAATATGGCATCCGATTTAAAGGATGATTTGATTTGCCTCAGTTTTCTTTCGAGCATCTCATCGGTGACATGAGCGCCGGTTTCCTTTCCTTTTTGCAACAGCAGAGCACGACCAATTTCGTTGTTGATTAACTTTTTTGCCGCAGATTTTTCCTGGTCGACCGAAAGAGGCATGCCTCTCTTCTTATAGTTTGTCAGGGCTTGTTTAAGTTCGCGAACGATGTCGTCATTGCGGATGTCCTCACCGTTGACTTTGGCCACTACATCGGGCAGGGCGATCCGCAATTTTTCTTCATGCGTGTGCCCAGAATGCGCGAAGGCGGATGTTCCTGAAGAAATCAATGCACAGGCTGAAACAAGACCGGTCCAGAATATATTTCTATCCAATTGAAGCATAGAATCCCTTTCAATAAATGAGTTGCTGAGGAATAGTGCGTAAACCTAAACTATCTATTCAATACAGGGTTGTCAACCCGTTTATTCATTCAATATATAGGGGCAGGCAGGGTTAAAGTCAGCCCGCAACGCTGTGTTTGGGGAGTTGCTTTTTCAGTTTATTGAATAATATAACTGTGATCACGGTGATTAAAAGAAGGCTTCCTATGGCGGCTCTGTATTTTAGAGTTTGCGTGTCTTGAAGCATCCAGACGACGCTTCCCCAGATTAAAGGTCCAGCAATGGAGGCCATTTTCCCAGCGAGACCATAGAGTCCGAAAAATTCCCCGACCTTTTCTGTGGGCGATAGTTCGACAATCATTGTTCGGCTGACGACCCACACCCCTCCCATTCCTGCTCCCGCCAGTGGGCCTACTATCCAGAACAGTGTTTCCCCCGGACTCACCATGATGAGTGTCAGGGCGACCAGCCAAATCCACAGGACAGTGCAATAAGAAAAGACCGTTCCTTTGTTTTTTACCAGCCAGCCGATGACCACGGAGCCCAGCATGGCAAAAGTTGTCGAAAGAATTAAGAAAGTTGTGATCTGACCATCGCTGAACCCAATCACTTTATTTGCGTAAACCGCCATGAACGCAATGACAGTATTGACCACGTCGAGAATAAGAAAATGAATTCCGATGAATTTTAATAGAACATGATACTGCGATGCGTCTGCAATCGTCTTCTTAAGAGTGCGGAATGCTTTGCCGACATCCACCTGAAAAGGTTTTGGATCGGGATCTTTGACGAAAAGGAAACAGGGAATGGAAAATATCAGAAACAGGGTTGCCGTTGGAAGAAAAGCGGCCGTTCGACCACCATCGGCTACAAAAGGTTTGACTAGAAGGAGTCCGGCAATGGAACCAACGTATCCCAGCGCGACGCCATATCCTGAAATCATGCCAACGCTTGAGTGGCGGGCGACACTTGGCAACATGCCATTGTAGAACACAAGAGCAGACTGATAACAATAGTTGGCGATAATAAACAGGCACAGCCCCATTCCCAGTTGATTGGTCTGCCCGATGAGTGCGGTGGCGATAACTGCGATGAGGGTGAGCAGGGTGAGAGGGAATTGTCGTCTTCCTGTATGGTCCGAAATCGCGCCGAAAATAGGAACACTGATAGCGACCGCGAACATGGACCCCGAAAGTGCCAGACTGTAAAGAATGTCTTGTCCGCCATGATCTACTGTTACCCATAAGGCAAAGTAGAGCGAGATAACATTCATCGAGAAAATTGTGTTGGCGAAATCGTAGAACGCCCAGGAGGTGATGGCCCTTTTATCGGGTCGCCCGGTCATGGCACTGGAAGGACGGTGCGAAATCCGTAGATTTCGTTTCTAATATGAGGACGGTTGCGTGATCGCCTGACAACCTGGACTCCATCAATACTATTCAGGTAAGAGCCACCGCGCAGAACTTTATAGGTTCCTTTGCCTGGTGGGCCTTGCGGGTCCAGCTCCGGGCTGACTCGATAGAAATTTTCATCGTACCAGTCGAGACACCATTCCCAGACATTGCCGGACATATTGAGTACGCCAAAGGGGCTTGCTCCCGATTGATAATAATTAATCGGAGCTGTTTTTTTGTAATTGTCATCTTCGCCAAAAATGTTGACGAAGTAAAAGAAAAACCCTTTATCAAACTTTCCGCCCCAGGGCCACAACCTGTCATCATTTCCACGAGCGGATTTTTCCCATTCGGCTTCAGTGGGTAATCGGCGTTTTTTCCATTTAGCGTAAGCCATAGCATCATGCCAGCTCACCCCAACAACCGGGTGGTCTGGTAGGTTCAGTGTTTTATCTTCCCAGAACTCAGGTTTTTCATGGTCGGTCGCTTCAACAAATTCCATGTACTTCGCATTGCTAACTTCATGCTTGTCGATAAAGAATGCTTTGGTGTAGACAAAGTGAAGAGGCGCTTCATCTTCCTTGCCAGAAGAAGTTCCCATTTGGAAATACCCTTCTGGAATGAAAATCATCCCCGGCGGCGGTGTCGGATTGGTTTGAGCGTTTGTTGGCGCGGCAAAGCAGAATAGCAATAGGAGAAGAAGGAACCGGGTGGAGAATTTCGTTGATTGTCTGCCGAAAGTCTCATTCATGGAAGTTCGAAAAAACTGATCCTTCTGACAAGGGGTTGAGAGGTTTGAACTTTCTTTTCAATCGGCAGATCAGACTCTATTCCCTCAATATTTATCCATTGATAGTGACCGTTCCAGCAATTCAGAGTCACCACGGTATTCCCGTACTGGTCGTCTGACCGGTTCAGGAAAACAGGAGCCTTGCATTTCTGACAATGCCCTTGAATTTCGTCAATGGATTTCGTTTTCACAGTCGATTCTTCCAAAGAAAGTTTTTGTTTCTCAAAAGCCAGTTCTTAACATTAATAATGTATGCCTGATTTTATGTTGAAACAGCAACAGGCATCAAGAAAAATTTTCATCAAAATAAATTTCGTGGAAAAAAGTTGCTGTAGAAGTCAAGTTAAATTTTTGGAAGGAAGTGTTCAGGAGCCTTTGTTAAAAGGGAAGCCGGCCTTACATAGCAGGTCTTTCAACTCATCTATTGGGAGACCAATGATATTAGAATAAGATCCATCGTAACCTTCGATCAGGGACGATCCTTTTCCCTGAATGGCGTAAGCGCCCGCCTTGTCCATGGGTTCTCCGGAATTAACATAAGATACGATTTCCGTCTCAGTCAGAGATTTGAAGCGTACCCTTGAGACGGTGGCGGCAGATGAGGTGTTTGAATGAATTATCGCCATGCCGGTGATAACTTTATGTTCGCGTCCGCTCAGGCGTCTTAAAATCTGGCACGCGTCTTCGGCATCAGTCGGTTTACCGATGATTTCATCGTCCAGCACGATCAGGGTGTCCGCTCCGATGACCCAGTGACCGGGATGACGGTCGGCGACCCAATCTGCTTTTTGCCGACCCAGGGACACGGCATTCTCCTCGGGTGAAAGGTCGGGAAGGCAAACTTCATCTACTTCACTCGGAATTACCCGAAAATTACCAATGATTTGTTTGAGCAGTTCAATTCGCCTTGGGGATTGAGAGGCGAGGATGACAGGGGCGCAGGAATCGTTCATGATGGTTTAAAATTTGAATTTAACAGGTTCTTCACTGGCATATTGGAAACAGTTTCCTTATTATATATGACTCCGATGATTGCAAGGCAAAATCAGGGTGGACTCAAGACCGGGTCGGGGTCCGTAGTTTACCAAAATTAAACATAGGGAGGTTTTAAATTTAATCATGGCAGGAGCTTCTTTTCAAATTCAAGTAAGGCATATTCAGGTTGCTAAGAAAGAAGTGGCAGACCTGTTAATGGAAACGGTTGGATCCAGCAAGGCAGGTGTGCCTCAAGTACAGTTGTTGATGAAACTTGCAGGCAAGTACAGTACTTGTCGCTCGAAAGATGATGGCGGCAATCTCGGGTGGGTGGAGATGGGGTGGAATCCTGAAGACCCGCGCAAACCGCGTGGCGGATTCAGAAAGCTCGAGAATGAAGAGCTTCATGACATTATTGGCAAAGCCCTGGAAAAAAATGAAATAGAGCAAGGGGTGGTTTTTGGTCCAGTACAGACTAAACAGGGCTATCACGTTGTGATCATATCCAACGAATTCAAGACAAACCGGATTTTATAGTAATCTCCAACTTGCTCATTCCCGCTAATTGTTGCTCTTTGGTTTCAAGTCGTCCAGAGCGCTTGCCTGTATCCAACTGGTTATTGGCGGACTTTGCTTAGATAAAATTGTAGGCGAAACAGCCGCTTGAACAGCGGACCATGTAATGAGGGCAGGACTTGCATGGTTCCTTGACCTCGGTTTTTTCAAACACGTTGGTCAAAAACCTCGCTCCCATGCGGGCCGTGGCGATAGAGTTCACTTCCTTGAACTCGCTGGTGTTTCCTAGTTGCATTTCATGAAAAGGAAAACAGTTGAAACAATCTCCCTTGGCGTCGATATCCATCGGGCTTCCATCAGCACAGCCAAAATAAAGTTCCTGGGTTTTCCATTCAGCCAGTTCCGGAACCTGTTTGAATCCGTGAAAATAAAAGCGCTGGACGAGATCAGTTTCATCTTCCTCAATTTCGTCGAGAAAACAGGGCGGGAACGAACAGTCAAACCGGAAGGCCATCTGCGGGAATCTCTTAAGGAGCTGGAGCATTTTGCGGCCCAACGGGGGATAGTCCCGTATGGGAAGATAGACGTTGGATTCGCCCCCAACGATAGGAAAAGCCGGGCTCACCCTGATCCGGTATTCCTGATCTTTGGGCAACCCCACTGTTTGGTAAATCGCATCGATTTGTTCGCATTGCGATTCTATATTCTGATCTTTTGAATACAGGTTAATGCTGAAGGTTATGCTGTAACCATTAGCGCGCATAAATGTTTCGGCGATTTCCTTGCACCGTTCATGATTTTTCTCAGAAATATTATCGAGTGTCTGCCAGTTGAGCAAGACAGCAAAACTGATTTTTCTCTTGAGAGCGCCGTTGCGTCCTGCGGTGCTGACCAGCAGGTCCAAAGCTTTGTCACCCATCAATCCATTAGTGAACAACCCTAGCGAAGTGAAAGACGGCATCGCTTCAAAAGTCTGGCTGAAAATTTCATTGAATTGAGGGTGCAGTGTGGGTTCGCCGCCCATGAAATTGATGACCGGTGAGTTTTTTATTTTTGGAAGAAGCTCACGGGTGAAATAGTCAAACTCCATGGATTTCCCGGGAGTTCGCACCGTTTCTTCCATATAGTCATCCGCGAAGCAGTAGTTGCATTTCAGGTTACAATAGCTGTTTAAAATAATATTCATTTGTAAAAAAGGAACCCAGAGGGCAACCAAAATTCCTAAAGAAAGTTAATGCTGTCGTTACTCATCCTATCATAGGTAGGCAGGATTCTTTCAGGTGGGCAGGATTATTTTTTCAGGATCAAGGTTCGAATGTTTTTTTTCGCCGGATGATTTGTGAGGTTCCGGCATGAACGACCATGCGCAGTTCAAAGGGATAGGTCCGGCAGACATTGACGAAGATTTGAATGGCCTGATCCTTGGCTTCAGACTCATCTTCTGCTTCGCATTTCATTTCCCAGGTAGAGGCGAGAGTGGGTAATTTTTCCATGCCGTGTTCTTCCAGGCGTTCGCATATTTCCTTTTCAGCATCCTCGCTGATATCTTTCAATTCGGTGGCAATCAGGACATTGTAAAATTGACTCAAGATGTTCCTCCATGAAGAGTTTCAATAGATCCACAGGTTCTATAGTGTATAATAAGCCGGAGAAAATGGAAACCGATGCTGTGATCATCCACATCATTTTATCCATCCAACCCTTGATGTTCCTTTGAAGAACCTGTTAAAAGATCAGCCCGGCGCAGTTTGATTGTACGAGTAGATATTGAACCGGGAACGACCCTCACCGAAGAAATGATTAGCTCAAAACGACTGGGTACCGGCATTTTCCCCGCCGATCTCGAACGGGTTATTGGTCAGACAGCCAAATTGAAAATCCTCGCCGAGCAGATCATCACCTGGGACATGGTTTGACGATACTTCACTGATTAGCATCAGGCTGAAGATTCGCCCTCGGCAACGCGCAATTCTTTTTCTCGTTTAAAACTTTTCTGAACGCGGCACAATCCTGCGGCAATGCTTCCCAGGATGCAGTGGGTCAAAGCCGAGATGGCTCCGGGAACAGTCGCCAGACTGAAATCCGGGAAGTTGCTCCTCGCAAGTTCCGTAGCCAGACCCGAGTTCTGCATTCCCACCTCAATGGATACCGTTTGCGAATTATTTTCATCAAACTTAAGCCATTTCGATAGCAAATACCCAAGAATAAATCCCAGCGCGTGCAATATAACAATTGCGGTTACGAGAGATGATCCCGTGGAGATAATGGAGTCCTTTTTAACGGCAAGTATGAAGTCGACGATAAAAACGATGGACATGACTGCAATGAAAGGCGTGTAAGGATTAATTTTCTCCACCCAGGCGCTGAAAAAATGATTGAGCAAAACTCCTGCGGTGACAGGAAGAATGACCACTTTGAATGTGCTTATGAGAAGCCCCAGGGTATTGACCTGAACAGCAGTTCCCGTCAGGTCCCGGGAAAGGGATTCTACCAGCAGGGTGGTCAGTAAAGGTGTGACAATCACAGCGATGAGGGTGGATACCGTTGTGAGGCTCACGGAAAGGGCAATGTTGGTTCGCGCGATAAAACACACAACATTTGAGGCGGTTCCGCCCGGACAACAAGCCACCAGCACGATTCCGATAACATAGTCCATCGGCAGATGAAAAAGCTTTGCCAGGCTGAACCCAAGAATTGGCATGAGGGTATATTGCAGGCCCACCCCAAGGGCAATGGATCGTGGGATTTTAAAAACTCGCAGGAAATCTTCGATGTTCAGAGTTAGTCCCATGCTAAGCATGATGATTCCGAGAAAAAGAGGAATCCATGTGGGCTGAAACCATGTGGCAGTAGCGGGTTCCCATAAAGCGAGACTCGCACCTCCCAGAACCCAGATGGGGAACAGGTTTGCCAGTGCGATGAAAAGTTTTTCGATTCGATTCACAGTCAGGGTTTTTGCACAATGATGCTGGAGTAGGCCTCCTTGCCATCGTCATATGCCTGATAACGAATGATTTTGAAATCTTTGAAAATTTTCAGGAGTTCGTTATTTTCGAGGAGATATTTTCTTGAAAAGCGGGCGTAGCGCAGGTAATCAATATTATATGTTTCGACCAGAGCCATGCCGCCTGGTTTCAGTGATTCTTTCATCTGGTCGAATAAATCCCTCTGCATGTAGTAGGTGCAGATAATGACATCGTAAGCATTTTTTTCGAGTTGATAATTTTCCAGATCAACAACACGGGTTTCAATTTTGACCTTGTGATGTTCTGCCAGTTGATGCGCTTTGTTCAGACCCACAGGAGAAATGTCCAGCCCCAGCACATCAAATCCTTGAGTGGCCATATAGACTCCGTTTCTACCTTCACCCATTGCCAGATCAAGTGCCCTGCCTTTGGGTAGAAGGTGGATGTTGTCCTTCAGGAAACGAATGGGTTTGGAGCCAAAAAGAAAACCTTCGATGTCGTAGTGTTTATCCCAGCGCGACTGATCCTTTTCTGCCGCCGCGGCAGGCATCGGAATAGAGACGGCCAATATCAGAAGAAATATAACCACCAAGCTTCTATCAAATAACACGTTCAGGCGGGAAAACATGAGTGATACTCCCTATAAGAAGGTGATTTCATTCTACCTGAAGGCGTTGACCTGTCAAGGCGAATTCCCGTTTACAGGTTCAAACGGACATTGTAGAATTGTATGAACATACATGCCATAAATTGGTGGTAATTTTACCTGTAAAAACCTCAAGGAGGATAGCGATGCGATCCAGCGCGCGTTTTCTGCTGATTTCGACTGTAAGGTTAGCCTCATGGCTAATGATTGCCACGTTTGCGGTTGGCTTGATACCGACAGTAAGCGCAGAGGCAGTGAAATTGAAACCCGTTAAAACTTCTTCTGACAAGCGGTTCGAAGCTTTTGCCGATGGGACTATTCACGATAAAAATACCAGCCTGATGTGGATGCGTAACGATTATTGGCAGATGGAAAATAAATGGGTCAATTGGTATACCGCCGTAGAGTATGCCCAGCGGATGAACAATAAAAATTTTCGCGGGATACAGTGACTGGCGTCTGCCAACAGTTAAAGAAGCGAACTCGCTTTATGAAAGGCGTAAGCGAAACACAGATAAGGATGGTGATAAAATTTTCATCGACCGCATATTTCCCAAAGGTTCCGGTTGGAGCACCTGGACCAATGAGGAAAAACAAAACAAAGCCCTCATCGTTTCGTTGAAAGATGAAGGAGGCAAGTCGTATCAAGACAAAATAACAGCAACCGATGCTTTTTTAAGGCTCGTGCGCGGCCCGGTGCCACAGGAATAATTAAAACCAGGCTGATAAACTAATTCGAATTGGTGTCCATGTTTGCAAAAATATTTTGGCTGGGTATTTTGGTGTTACTTGCATTGCCGATGACTTCAGCCAAAGCATTTCATAAAGATATTTACCAACCGCGTGTTCCGGAGCATCTTCTTGAAGAGCTTCAGGATATGGATAATCCGTTTGCTCCCACACCGGAAAATATAGAAGACGGTCGTAAAATATTTTTGGGTAAAGGGTACTGCGTATTGTGTCATGGTAAAAATGGCAAAGGGCTTGAGATTCCCGGGCACAAGCCGCGTGATTTTACTGATGCCAAGTGGCAGGAAATCCGGACCGATGGCGAAATGATGTGGATTTTGATAAATGGAAGTCCGGGAACAAGTATGCCTGTTCGAATAGGAAAAGTGATCAACGAGGAAGAGGGTTGGAAGGCGATTCTTTTCATTCGCACTTTTGCCAGTGAATGACGGGTAAAGCTTTGCTGTTAACAGCATGGTCCGCTGAAAAAAGATTTGGGACGTTGCAATGTGAGTAAGGAAGATTTCGACAAGGAAGCTTTCAAGACTCCAGGGCTCCGCAGTGTAACGTTGTCGTCAACTTTTATTTGCACTACGGCAGTGAACCGATCCTGGAGAGCGTGATCGAATTTTATGGCCGAGATGGAGATGTGGAAAAAATCGAAGTTCGTTTATTACCAAGCTGGAGTTGTTTGTGCAAGAGAAAGAAGACCTGCTGGAATTTTTGCAAGCGCTTGAAGAAGAACCGATCGTTGTGACTCTCCCTCAATTACCCTAGCTACTGCAAAAAGTTCGTTGGAGAGGCTTTTATGAAAAGAATCAGTTTGAATAAAGAGAGAATAATTCCTGTTCTGATTATGGGAGCCGTTTTTGCGATGGTTCTTCTTTTTAATCAGCCAGTCTATTCGGCCGATCGATTCTTAAACCCGATACAGGTCCGCCCCGTAGCGCATTCAGGAGAGGAGTCTCATGCGGAGGCAGGTGGCAACGTAATGGGTTCTTCAGGGACCTGCCCCCAATTACGCAAAACACCAAAGGCCCCTGATAATTATCTTTCCAGGAAAAATCCGCTCAAGCCTACCCGCAAAAATCTATTGGCAGGGAAAGGGTTGTTTATCTTTGACGCTAAACCCACCCCATGCAAGGTATGTCACGGATTTAAAGGAAACGGTATGGGTATCCTGCACAGTCGGTTGATTCCGCGGCCGAGAAACTTCACCTGCTACTACACAATGGAAAACCTTCCTGATGGCCAGTTATTCTGGATCATTAAAAACGGCTCTCCCGGTACGGCGATGCCTTCATTTTCGTATTTGGAGGATGATCAGGTCTGGCAGTTGATCCTTTATATCCGCCAGTTTCAGAGATAGGATATGGCAAAGAGAGGACCGGTGGTTGAGCTGGTGAATGAAATCTGGAATAATGATCCTATGCGAAATTAAGTCGCGGTGATAATTCTCTCGAAGGAAATAATGATGAACCGATTTTTCAAGTTTCTGTCCGGGCTTCCGGTGCTTTTTGTTTCACTGTTTTTTTTGCTGGGTTATGTTGATGAAGCCTGGTCAGGTCCTGGTGTACGGCATGGTTTGCGCCAGCATCGGCACCATGACATGCATCATGGTATGGGGCATATGGGGAAAGGAATTTGCCCACAGCCGCGAGCCACCACGCCTGCCCCTGATAAATTTATAAAATTGGAAAATCCGTTAAAGCCCACACCGCATAATATATTTTCGGGAGAATCATTTTTTCAGACAGACGCGCAACCGACAGCATGTAAAGTATGTCATGGGCTGACGGGAAACGGCATGGGTATGATGGCGCCAGGCCTTAACCCACCTCCCCGCAACTTTACTTGTGCTGAAACGATGAACAAGATATCAGACGGCCAGATGTTCTGGATCATTAAAAACGGATCACACAGCACGGGAATGCCTAAATTCACAAGCTTGACAGATGAGAATGTCTGGCAGATCATTCTTTACCTGCGAACACTGGCTCAGTAATCGACAGAGCCGGGTGACATGCGGAAAGTGTGTTTTCTTGAGTGTCGTACGAAGCCAGTCGAAGTGCATTCCTTTTCATAACCTTGGGGCAGTAACCAGTGAAAGTTCTTCTCTGGACAGTGATGGTATCTGTGTTTGCATTTCCAGGGGGAGAGACAGGCTCGGTGAGTCAGTCTCCCGAGTTATTGCGTGTCGCATCAGGCATCTGCCCTCAGCCGCGTAAAACAGAGAGAGCTCCATCAGGGTATTTGCGCAGGAACAATCCGTTACCAGCCAGCCCCGAGAATATTGCGCGAGGGAAACAGCTTTATCAGAAAGAATCAAAACCGACTGCTTGTAAAATGTGTCACGGGGTTCGAGGCAACGGTAACGGTCGTCTGGCGCAAAGGCTGGTGCCCGCCCCAAGAAACTTTACTTGCAAAGAGACGATGAATCCTTTGTCTGACGGCCAGTTGTTTTGGATAATAAAAAACGGGTCCAGGGGAACAGGCATGCCCGAACACAAATCGACCTTGAGCGATAAGGATATCTGGCAGATCATCTATTACTTGAAAAGTTTCATACACTGAGATGTTTATATTTTAATAAATTGAGTTAGTGAATGTCTGAGTCGCAAAAATATACAGAGGGTTTTCTCCTAGGCTCAAAGGTTGCGGAAGAGTATCAAATGCTTCATGAAGTGGCCAAAGCGCTTCATTCCTCCAGCAGTCTCAAAGGGATGTTGCAGAATGGTTTATTTCTAAATCCACCGTAAAAGTTAAAATGTAAATTATCAAATGGAACAACAAAATGCGGGATATGCGGCCGGGTGATGTGTTGGATCAGGCGCAGGAATTTTTAGAATCTTATGTTCCAGAAAATGTACCCAATCATCGACCCGTTTATGTCTGGTTTGATGTTTTTGATCTTGAAGAAGAAAGGTTGTGATTGACTGGCGACCGGGTTGCTGAAAAAGTTTTTTCCAGCAAGCTAAACTTTTCAGCAAGCTGGTAGATAACGTTATCGAATAGTCAGTTTTTTATATTTAGAGCGTCGGTTTTCTTCTCGTCCGCCTAATTCTTCGCGTCGTTTTTCCTGATATTCCTCAAAGTTTCCTTCAAACCAGCGCACCTTGCTTTCACCTTCAAATATCAGCAGGTGGGTGCAGATGCGATCGAGAAAGAATCGGTCATGACTGATCACCAGCACACAGCCGCTGAAATTCAGGATGGCGCTTTCGAGGTTGCGCAGGGTGGTGACATCGAGATCGTTTGTGGGTTCGTCAAGTAGCAAGACGTTGCCGCCCCGCCTCAGCAGTTTCGCTAAATGGACCCGGTTGCGTTCGCCTCCTGAAAGATTGGCGACCTTTTTTTGTTGATCGCTTCCTTTGAAATTAAATTTCCCCACATAGGACCGGGAGTTGATTTCTCTACCGCCCACTTCAATTTGATCAGCACCTCCTGTTATCTCTTCGTAGATGGTTTTTTCGCCATCCAGATCATGCCGGTGCTGGTCAACGTAAGCCAGTTCAACCGAAGAGCCTGTCTCTATTGCTCCGGAATCCGGAGTCTCTTCACCAACGATCATGCGGAAGAGCGTCGTTTTTCCTGTTCCATTGGGTCCGATCAATCCGATCACAGCTCCGCGCGGGATGGAAAAAGAAACATCATCAATGAGCAGGTTATCGCCATAGCCCTTGGATAAATTTTTAGCCTCTATCACCCTTTCGCCCAAGTGAGGTCCGGGAGCGATTTGAATATCCAGCGTGCTTTCGTCAATTTCCACTTTTTGCGAGAGAAGTTTTTCATAGTCATTGATTCGGCTTTTATTCTTTTTCCGTCGTGCGCTGGGGCTGGCGCGAAGCCATTCGAGTTCTTGATCCACGCGTTTTTGCAAGCCGGAAGCAGATTTGTCTCTGTGCCTGAGCCGCTCAGCTTTTTGTTCCAGCCACGAAGTGTAATTGCCTTCAAAAGGAATTCCCTTGCTGCTTTCCAATTCAAGAATCCATTTTGTGATGTTGTCCAGAAAATAACGGTCATGAGTTGAGACAATAACGTTGCCTGGATAGTTAGCGAGCGCTTCTTCCATCCATTGCACGGTTTCTGCATCCAGATGATTAGTGGGTTCGTCCAGCAGGAGGATGTCTGGTTTTTGTAGTAGAGTTCTGCACAAAGCAACGCGCCGGGCTTCGCCTCCGGAGAGAGTGGAGGTTTGCTGGTCGTCCGGCGGGAGTACCAATGCGTCCATGGCAATGTTGATCTGGCGGTCCAGTTCCCATCCGTCTACGGCATCGATTTGATCCTGCAGTCGGCCCATTTTTTCGAGAGCTTTTTCCATTTCATCGTCTGCCAGGGGTTCGCCCATTTTCGCGCTCACCTCATTGAATTGTTCGAGGAGTTTTTTGATCTCGGCGAAAGCGTCTTCCACATTTTCCCGCACCGTTTTATCCAAATCCAGAACCGGTTCCTGGGCGATGAATCCGACACGCGTTCCTTTAAGCGGTTCCGCCTGCCCATCAAATTCCTTGTCTTCGCCTGCCATGATCTTGAGTAGGGTGGATTTTCCTGATCCATTTTCACCCACGATACCGATCTTGGCTCCGTGATAAAAAGACAGGTGGATGTTCTCCAGAATAGTTTTGGGTCCGTAGGCCTTGGTCAGGCCACTCATTGTGAATACATATTCTCCCGCCATGATTCTCCTTCTAATATTTTTGCATGATGATAAAGTCGTTTTCGTTGTTGTGGCAGATGTTCATTGCAAATTCATCGGCTATCCAGGAAAACGTCTTGGGACAGTAGAACGCGACATGAGTCGGGTCGCGCTTATAATACCACTTGCTGAAGGTTTCTGGACAGAGGGTATTGTTTTTTACTGGATAAAAACGAGTCATCACCGCGAGATAACCTTCATTTGAAATCCTGGGGACCAAGCGTGTCAGCTCGTTTCGTGGTTCTTTAAAATGTTCAAACGTTTCAGTCGAGATGATGAGGTCGTATTCCTTGTCTGATTCCTCGCAGGGAAAAAAATTCGAATCGTAACCATCAGCCTGATACCCCTCTCGACTCAGCAGTGTTTTGAGAACCGGTTCATAGCCGCACCCGTAATCAAGTACGGTATTGACCCCAGGGGATATCTTTTTGACTGTGTTGATTTTTTCCTGAAACATTTTGACATATCCCACGTTGTCCAGGTTGTTCTCGTGCTCCCGATATCGATTGACTTCGTCTTCTTGAGATATGAAAAACTCCGGCGGCACGAAAACGAGAGCACATTTCGGACATAACCAATATTCCCTCAGATCAGCTTGCAGGTGAAAATTGGGAGAGGGGTGATGGCAAAGCGGGCATTTCATTCAGCGTACTTAAGGTTAGGGTTTTTGTTGCCGGGGTTGATTTTACTTGCTTCTGTCCGGGTGCCAGATATAATCACTCAAAAAAACATCGGGGTTTCGCCAACGATAACGCAAACCAAGCATCTGGAGCATAACATGGTAGCTTATGTTAATGGAAACGGGGTACGCCCCGGTTATGTGATTAAGTATAATGACAAACTTTATCGGGTCATGACTTCCGAGCACAGGAGTCCCGGTAAAGGGAGGGCCTTCACCCAGGCGAAACTTAGAAACCTGATGGATGGTTTGCAGACTGAGGTGAAATTCCGTAGCGATGAACAGGTGGAGCGTTGTGCGCTGGAACAGATAAAGATGGAATATTTGTACAACGATCCTTCTTCAGGCCACTGTTTTATGAACAGTGAAACTTTCGAGCAAATATTCCTTGATGAGACGATATTAAAAGACAGCATCAAGTTTCTTCTTCCCAACACCCATGTCCAAATTGAATTTTATGAGGAAACAGCTCTTGGTGTTGCGCTTCCCGAAGCGGTGGAACTGGAGGTGACGGAGACCGATCCTCCATTAAAAGGTGCCACAGCTTCTGGTAGTGGAAAGCCCGCTACTCTTGAAACCGGGCTTGTTGTTACCGTTCCCAACTTCATCGAGATTGGTGAAAAAGTCAAAGTATCGACCACCTCCGGCAACTATCTGGAACGAGCGAAGAAATAGCTCCTGATCATTTTGCATCGCGCCCTTTTCCTCTGATGGGGTGTCCGGTTCCGTGACGGAATACCACTCATTTCTATTTGAATATTCATGAGTTTTACTTCGAAACGGCTGTCCCGTGAATCGGCCGTGTTGCGGTTGTCTGCATTTGATTTGACAAAAATATGCTATTTCACTATAGTGAATTGGTAAGCTTTTTTGATTGAAAATAAACAATTTAAAGGGTCATAGTTGCTCCCACCCCAAGATGACCTCAACCAGAACTCACCGTGCAGGAACCCTTATCTGAAAATTCTTTAAGTGTCGTGAATCTGATGCTGAATTCCAGTGTCATGGCCAAGAGCGTTTTATTGCTTTTGCTCTTGTTCTCTGTTGTGTCGTGGGCGATCATCTTGCAGAAATACTTCTTTTTTAAAAATGCAAAAATTGAGGACCAACGGTTTCTCACCTATTTCTTCAAGTCCGGCAGTTTGACCAATATCTATAATTACTCACGCGAGCTTCAATACAGTACCGTCTCTCGCGTTTTCCTGACTGGCTACCGCGAGTTATATGTGTTTCAGGAAATGGCCCGGTCCAAACAAGGCAAAGAGGATTCGCAGGGTGACAGTGACCTGATATCAGCAAGGGACATTAAGGGAATAAGCCTGGCTCTCAACAAGGCGATCAATGCTGAAATCAGCCGACTGTCGCGTCGACTGGATTTTCTTGCGACAACTGGAAGTACCACGCCTTTCATAGGTTTGTTTGGTACTGTGTGGGGGATCATGACATCATTCAGCGCCATTGGACTTCAAGGGTCTGCCAGTATTGGCGGTGTTGCGCCGGGAATGGCGGAGGCGCTGATCGCCACGGCGGCAGGATTGGTCGCGGCGATACCGGCAGTTATTTTTTATAACTACCTGAGTGACAAGATCCGAATGTTTACCAGCGATCTGGACGATTTCTCGCACGACTTTATTTATCTGATAGAAAAGAATTTTTCCAAAGATACATCCTCGTTTCAAGTTCATGACATGGACCTGACTTGACCGCTGATATGAAAAACCTGTTTTCAGTATTAGGTGTCCTATGTTGAGAAGAAGGCGGCCTATGATGGCTGAAATCAACGTGACGCCGTTCGTGGATGTCATGCTAGTTTTATTGGTGATATTCATGATCACCGCTCCGTTGATGCAACATGGCCTAGATGTACAACTTCCTAAAGAGTCCACCAAACCCATTCCGGTTAAAGATATTCCAACGGTGACGCTTAAGAGCAATAAAAAGGTTTTCTGGAAAAAGGACGAGATGGTGAATATGCTGGTCCTCGCTCGAAATGTAGAGGAATATCTTGATCGGCACCAAGATGGAGGGGTTTATTTGAAGGCTGACAAGACGCTGGATTACGGATTTGTCATGCAGGTGATTGCCACCGTACGCAGGGCTGGCGTGGAAAATATCGGGATGGTGACAGAGCCTTGAACCCATGCGAGTTGAATTTATACAATCAATCGACTTTAATCAGATGCTGGTCTATTCGACCTTTGTGCATCTGTTTGCTTTAGCAATACTAATGTTTCTTCCAAACCCCAGAATTCAGGAGCAAATTGTTGTTCCTACTTTTAGATTAGATCTCATTGAACTGCCTTTTGAGTCGAAGTCGGCATCCACATCTGGAAACAAACAAAAGGTTGTCGCACCACCGGTTAAGAAGCGTATTGCGACCAAAGCGAAACCCATCGCTAAAAAACTGGAAAGACAAAAAATAAAAACACCTGTGTCCAAGCCTGAATCTAAACCTCTGCCTCCTCTAAAATCTGAAATAAAAAGGGCGATAGTACCTGTGCAACCTTTGGTACAGGTC
>FUWD012829606.1_pt1 | contig 22086 bp, 23 predicted proteins | sample 1063281 | NCBI WGS metagenome assembly FUWD01 (sample SAMEA79048168, study PRJEB19326) | metagenome | biome: marine | reverse complement strand
ATTCGATAGTATCTAATGGAGGATTTGAAATTTCTCCAACATTAATAAAAAAAATAATTATAAAAAAGGACAAGAGAATTTTGAATAAAGAAGTTTCAAAAATATTAAATCCAATATTAAGAAAGATTGTTTCCACAGAAGAAGGTACAGCAGGTTTTGCCAATGTTAAAGGTTATGAAATAGGAGGCAAAACTGGTACGGCAGATATAGCAACTATAGGAGGTTATTCTAATAAAAAGATAAATACTTTTGCCTCAGTATTTCCAATTTCCAAACCTAAATTTGCATTAGTTGTAATGCTTGATGAGCCGAAAGCTAATAAAGAATTTATTTATCATTATAGAGATGGAAGAGCACCATACAAAGGAAATTGGAGAAACACAGCAGGCTGGACAACAGTTTGGATAACAGGACAAATAATTGAAAAGATTGGGCCAATTTTAGCCACAAAATATTAAGAGCGTGAATAATGTTCCTTAAAGATTACTACCCAAAATTAAATAAAAAATTTATTAAAGTTAAGTTTAATGGAATAGCATTTGACTCAAACCTGGTAAAAAAAGATTATATTTTTTTCGCAATAAAAGGAAATGATCTTGATGGAAATAAATTTGTAAAAGATGCTATTAAAAAAGGATCTAAAATAGTCATATCTGAAAAATCTAAAGAAGGGTTTGATAATAATATTTTATATTTAAAAAATAAAAATCCAAGAAAGTTACTTGCGGAATTTGCAGCAAAAATAAATTATAAACGTCCAAATAATTTAATTGCAGTTACCGGAACAAATGGCAAATCTTCAATTGCAAATTTCTATTATCAAATCTTAAAATTAAATAAAATAAAAGTTTCATCAATAGGGACACTTGGAATTAATGGTATTAATTATAAAAAAAACATTTCAAATACTACTTATGATCCCATTCAATTAAATAAAATTCTTAGAATTTTAAAAGAAAAGAAAATTAACAATGTTATTTTAGAGGCTTCAAGTCATGGATTAAAACAACATAGGTTAGATGGTTTAAAGTTTAATGTGGGAATATTTACAAATTTGAGCAGAGACCATCTTGATTATCACAAAACATTCAAAGATTATTTTGATTCAAAGTTAATTTTATTTAGAAAATTAATGAAAAAAAAATCAAATATTATTTTTGATGAAGATTTAAATATTGCAAAAAAATAAAAAATATTTCAAAAAATAAGAATCTTAAAACATTGAGTATAGGATCAAATAATTCTAACTTAAAAATTATTAACCATAAATTTGTGAATTTAGATCAGCAAATTACATTTTCATATAAAAATAAGGTTTACAAATTTTCAACAAAATTAATTGGAAAAGCACAAATCAAAAATCTTATTATGTCGATTTTGGCAGCTTCTAAAAGCAATATATCTTTAAAAAATATTTTAAATTCTATAAAAAAAATAAGACCTGTTCCAGGAAGATTTGAAAGGGTAGGTAATTTAAGAAATAATTCAATTGTGATCTTAGATTATGCACACACTCCAGATGCTCTGAAAGTTTGTTTGAAAAATTTAAGAAATCAATTTTCGATAAAAAAAATTAATCTAGTTTTTGGATGTGGAGGAGAAAGAGATAAACCAAAAAGAAAAATTATGGGGAGAATTGCAAGTAATTATTGTAAGAAAATTTATTTAACTGATGACAATCCAAGAAATGAAAATCCAAAAAAAATAAGAAATGAAATTAAAACGCAAATAAGTAGAAAAAAATTAATTGAAATATCATCTAGAGAGCATGCAATTAAAACTGCCGTTAATAATATCAAATCAGATGAAATAGTAGTTGTTGCAGGAAAAGGTCATGAAATATATCAAGAATATAAAAAGAAAAAATTTTTTTCTGACAAAAGTTGCATATTAAAATCAATTAAAGAAAAAAATCGAAAATTAAATGAAAATTGGAAAACAAATATAATAGAAGAAAAACTAGAAAATAAACTAAATGATAAAGCAATTATTAATAAAGCTTGTATAAATTCAAAAGAAGTTAAAAAAAATAATATTTTTTTTGGAATAAGAGGAAAAAAAATAGATGGTAATAAATTTGCCAATGAAGCCATAAAAAAGGGAGCATCACTTTCAATTATTGATAAAAATTATGGAACAATAAACAAAAAAAAATTAAAGTTAAAAATACATTAAAATTTTTTACTGAATGTGCAAGCAAAGTTAGAGCTTCATCAGATATTATTGCAATTGCGATAACAGGTTCGTCGGGAAAAACATCTTTAAAAGAATTGATAGGACAATCACTAAATAAAATTTACGAAACTACTTATTCTAAAAAATCATTCAACAACAAGTATGGAGTTCCCGTTTCATTATTTAATATAAATAAAAAAGATAAATTTGGTGTTTTTGAAATTGGCATGGATAAAAAAGGTGAAATAGATCACTTATCAAAAATAATTAAACCGAATATTGGTGTAATTACAAATATTTCTTACGCTCATAGCAAAAATTTTAAAAATTTATTTGATATAGCAAAAGCAAAATCAGAAATTATAGATAATATTTTAGAAAATGGATCTATTATATTAAATGCAGATGATAAGTTTTATAATTATTTTAAATTAAAAGCTTTAAATAAAAATTTAAAAATTATTTCTTTTAGTAAAAAAAATAAATCTAGTATCAAGCTTGAAAAAATCAGCAGATTAAAAAATATAAGCACTTTAAAAGTAAATATTTATGGAAGATCAAGAAAATTTATAGTTAAGAGAAATGTAGATATTTACGCAGATAATATACTGGCCAGTCTTGCGGTAATCTCAAGTTGTTTAGATTTAGATAATATAAGCAAAAAACTTTTCTTCAATTATAATTTACCCGAAGGAAGGGGAGACTATAAATATGTTAAAATTAATAAAAAAAGATTCATCTTATTGATGAAAGTTATAATTCCAATCCTTTATCTTTAGAGTTTGCTTTAAATAATTTTAGTAAACTGAGAAACAAATCTAAAAGAAAAATAATTCTTCTGGGTGATATGTTGGAATTAGGTAAATTTTCAAAAAAATTGCATATAGAAGCGGCTGAAATAGTTAATAATGCTAGTATTAATAAAGTTTATGTTTATGGAAAAAAAATTATTTATACATTTAACAAAATTAGACCACAAAAAAGAGGAAAGATATTATATTCAAGTAAAGATGTCTCAAATTTTCTAAATAATGATATTAAAGACGGTGAATATTTAATGATTAAAGGATCAAATTCTACAGGTCTAAATACTATGACAGAAAAGTTAAAATCAGGAAAGATTAATGCTATTTAGTTTATTATTAAACTTAGTAGATACTTTTAGTTTTTTAAATGTTTTTAAATATTTAACTGTAAGAACAGGTTTATCAATGTTTACTTCAATGTTCGTAGTTTTTATTGTTGGAAATCCTTTAATAAATTACTTTTCAACTAAACAAATACATAACCCAATAAGAGATGATGGGCCTTCAGAACATATTGTAAAAAAAATAGGAACTCCAACGATGGGCGGGCTAATGATATTACTGGGAGTTTTTTCCGGCGTATTATTATGGGGAGATCTTTCAAATCCATATAATTGGTTTTTGATTTATATAGCCGGGTCTTTTGGATTATTAGGAGCTTATGATGATTATAAAAAAATAAAGAAAAATAATTCTTCGGGATTGTCTTCAAAATTTAAAATTGTTATTCAAATTATTTTAGCATTAATTGGAATATTAATTATTTATTTTTTTAGTGAATCTAATGAAATTAATAATTTATATTTTCCATTTTTAAAAAACCTTGTAATAAATTTGGGTTGGTTTTTTATTCCTTTTTACTTATTTGTATTAGTTGGTTCTTCAAACGCTGTAAATTTAACCGATGGATTGGATGGCCTAGCAACAGTACCAGTGATACTTGTGGCTGCTTGTTTTGCATTTATTAGCTATGTTTCAGGAAATATAGTTTTCTCAGAGTATTTGCAAATTCCATATATAGAGGGTGTAGGAGAAGCATCAATTTTTTGTGGGTCAATCATTGGAGCTTGCTTAGGATTTTTGTGGTTTAATGCTCCACCGGCAAAAATATTTATGGGAGATACAGGTTCGCTCTCTTTAGGAGGATCGTTAGGAGCCGTTGGAATAATAACCAAACATGAAATTGTTTTGGCAATAACTGGTGGTTTATTTGTTTTAGAAGCAATATCGGTTATTGCACAAGTCGTTTCTTTCAAACTTACAGGAAAAAGAATATTTAAAATGGCACCTATACACCATCATTTTGAAAAAAAAGGATGGCCAGAGTCCACGGTTGTTATTAGATTTTGGATAATTTCTATCATTTTAGCAATGATAGGACTGGCAACTTTAAAATTAAGATAATGAATGCGAAAAGAAACTATATTTTATAAAAAAAATTTTTTAATTTATGGTTTTGGAAAATCTGGTTTTGCATCTTATAAATTTTTACATAAAAAAAATTATTGCAAAATTATTGATGATAACAAGAAAAATATACCTCAAAAATATAAATATAAAACAATTAACTACAATCAATTAAAAAAAAATAATTTTGATTATATAGTTTTGAGTCCCGGAATTGATATAAATAGATGCAAACTATCCAAATATTTAAAAAAAAATAGTTCTAGAGTAATTACAGAACTTGATATTTTTTATTTAAGCTATCCAAAAATAAAAAAATAACGATTACAGGAACCAATGGAAAGTCTACAACTTCAAAACTGTTATATGATGTTTTAAAAGAAAATAGAAGAGATGTCAGATTAACTGGAAATATAGGCAATCCAACGTTATTAGAAAAAGGTTTGAAAAGCAGCACGCTTTTTGTAATTGAAGCATCATCTTACCAATTAGAATATAGCAAATATTATAGATCAGAATATTCGTTAATATTAAACCTTTCCCCAGACCATCTTGAAAGACATGGAAATTTTAAAAATTATATAAAAGCAAAGTTTAAATTGATGCAAAATCAATCAAAAAATAATTATGTATTTATAGAAAACAAAAATAACTTATTAAATAATTTAATTAAAAAAAATAAAATTAAATCAAAAATTTGTAGAGTAAATTATGAAAAATATCAAAAATATTATAAATTAATAACCAATCATTACTTTAAAAATAAATCCAATATTAAGAATCTTTCTTTTATATTTGCTCTATCAAAAAATTTAAAACTTAGCTTTAAAAAAATAATTAAAATAACAAATAAATTTAAAGGATTAGATTTTAGGCAACAGATTATTTATGAATCAAAAAAATTAACTATAATTAATGATTCAAAATCAACAAGCCTATCTTCAACAATACCTTTGTTGGAATCGTATAATAATATTTACTGGATTTTAGGAGGATTAGCAAAAAAAGGCGACCAATTAAAATTAGAAAAGAAATATTTTCGAAAAATCAAGGCATTTATTTATGGAAAAAATAAAGTATTTTTTTCAAAAATATTATCTAATAAAATTAAATATAAAATATCAAAGAATTTAAATTATTCATTGCTACTAGTTTTTAAAGATTTGAGAAAAAATTTAGAAGAAAAAAAAATAATTTTATTTAGTCCTTCAGCAGCTTCTTTTGATCAATTTAAAAATTTTGAAGATAGAGGAAAATATTTCAATAAAATTATTAAAAATTATTTAAAAAAATAAAATTTTATTTTATGAAAAATTATTTTGATAACTATTATGATTGGTGGAAAAACATTGATAAATATATTTTTTCTTTAATGATAATACTTTTTTTCTTGGGATTATTTTTTTCACTAGTTTCAACTTCTTTAATTGCTTCAGACAAACTTGATACAAACTCTTACTATTTTTTTATTAAACACTTTATTTATATAATTTTAGGAACAACTATCTTAATTGTGTTTTCATTCTTAAAAGAAGAACTTTTGTTTAAAATATCAATTATTTTATTTGCTATTTCATTTATCACTTTACTTTTAGTGCCATTTGTTGGGATAGAAGTAAAAGGATCAAAAAGATGGATAGATTTGATTTTTTTACCAAGATTTCAACCTATTGAAATTATTAAACCTTTTTTCATTATAACGGTATCAACTTTATTATGTCTTAATAAAAATAATTTATATTTTAAATATTTACTAAGTAGCTTTATACTTTTGCCAACTTTATTATTATTAATTTCACAACCAGATTTAGGACAAACTTTAATTATAGCAATGATATGGTTAACTCTTATTTTTGTATCAGGGATTAATATTTATTTATTTTTTTATTTTTTTTACTTGTGTCATTAACTGTTTCTTATTTAGTTTTTTTTGTTTCGAAATTTGAATATATAAAGTTTAGATTTTTATCATTTATAAATTCGTCAGATGTAAGCAACTACCAAGCAGAAAAAGCAAGTGATGCAATTATTAGCGGTGGATTTTTTGGAAAAGGTATAGGAGAGGGTACTCTTAATTCAAAAGTGCCAGAAGCTCACACAGATTATATTGTTTCGGTGGTTTCAGAAGAATTTGGAGCAATTATTGTTATAATTATAATATTATTTTATTTGATACTTGCATACAAAATCATTCAAAAAATAAATTTGATAAATAAAGAAAAGATTAAACTGATACTAATTGGTAGTGTTTCGTTAATTTTATTACAAACTTTTGTGCACATAGGGGTAAACATTAGGTTGTTACCTACTACCGGTATGACATTACCATATTTAAGTTATGGAGGTTCATCAATTATCAGTACTGCAATTATTTCTGGAATTATTTTAAATTTAACAAAAAGAAAAGTAAATTAACAATGAAAAAAGTTTTGATTGTTACTGGGGGTTCAGGCGGACATGTAATTCCAGCATTATCAATTTATGACCATTTAAAAAATTATTTTGTTGCTTCAATTATCACAGATATTAGAGGAACAAATTTTATTAATAATAATAAATATCAATATGATTTAATTGATGTACCAAATTTATTTTCTAAATTCTATTTATTACCGTTTAATTTGATTAAATTTGTATTTTCTATATTTAAATCTTATTTTTATTTAAAAAAAATAATATAAATATTTTAATAAGTACCGGAGGATATATGTCTCTACCGATATGTATTGCGGCTAAAATTTTAAACATAAAAATTATTTTATTTGAACCAAATAGTGTTGTAGGCAGAGCAAATAGGATTATGCTAAATATTTCTCACAAAATAATATGTTACGATAAAGATTTAAAATTGTTACCAATAAAGTACACTAATAAAATTTATTTAATTGACCGAATTTTAAGAAAAGAAATTTATTTATGTAAGAAAAATAATAAGAAAGATTTTGGAGAAGTAAAAAAATACTAGTTATAGGCGGCAGTCAAGGGGCAAAATTTTTTGATCAAAATATTACCAATTTAGTTTTAAATATTTCTAAAAAATTAAAATTAGAAGTTTACCAACAATTTTTTGATAATAAGAAAAAGTTAGCTATAGAGAAAAAATATAATAATGCTGGAATAAAACATAGACTCTTTGGATTTGATGAAAATTTATCAAAAAATATTTATGATATTGATCTTGCCATTACAAGATCTGGCGCCTCATCTATTTCTGAACTTTCATATTTAAATATTCCATTTTTGGCCATTCCATTTCCATTTGCTAAAGATGATCACCAATTTTATAATGCAAAATATTATGAAATAAAAAATAGTTGTTGGTTAATTCGTCAAAATGATTTTGATATAGTTAGAATTGAAAATTTAATTATTAGCTTATTTAAAGAAAAAATAGATTATTTTAATAAAAAAGAAAATTTAGAATATATTTCTAACCAAAATACCTGGGATAATGTAAACAAAAAATTAATAGATTTAATCAATGAAAATTAATTTAGGTAAAACAGAACTTATTCATTTTGTCGGAATAGGAGGTATAGGAATGAGTGGTTTGGCTTTAATTATGAATGGGTTAGGTTTTAAGATTCAGGGAAGCGATATTTCAGATAATAAAAATATAGAACGCTTAAAAAATAAAAAAATTCCAATTTTTTTAAATCATAATAAAAAAAATTTAAATAAAAGTAGTATTTTAGTTATTTCATCTGCAATTAAGAAAAACAATCCAGAACTAAAACAAGCAAAAAAATTAAATTTACCAATTTATTCAAGAGGAGAAATGTTGGGAAATATAGTTTCTTTAATGAGAAATGTTGCAGTAACAGGCTCACATGGAAAAACTACAACGACATCTTTAATTTCAAGTATATTTAGTCAAGCAAAATTAGATCCAACGATTATAAATGGAGGTGTTCTAAATTCTTTTGGAAATTCTGCCAAACTTGGAAAAAGCAATTGGTGTTTAATTGAATCAGATGAATCAGATGGAAGTTTTCTTAAAATTCCATTTACATATTCAATAGTTACAAATATAGATTCTGAGCATTTGGATTATTACAAATCAATTAATAATTTAAAAAAAAACTTTTCTAATTTTATTGAAAAAACTCCTTCTTTAGGAAAAACATTTGTATGTATTGACGATAAACATAGTAGAGAAATTTTAAAAAAATAAAAAAAAAAATTATTACACTTTTGGAATTAACAAAAAAGCAAATTTTCAAATATATAATATTTTGCAAAATGAAAACTTTTCTAAGTTTGATTTAAAAATAAGAATTCCAGGAAATGTAACTCGCATACAAAATATAAAGATACCTTTGATTGGTTTGCATAATATAAAAAATGCCACTTCTGCATTAGCTGTTTCATTTTCTATTGGAATTAATTCTAGAACTATCAAAGAGGGATTGTTAAAATTTAATGGCGTTCAAAGAAGGTTTAATTTTTTATTTGAAAAAAATAAAGCTATTTTTTTTGATGATTACGCTCACCACCCAACAGAAATTACATCAGTGCTAGAAGGTGTTAAAAAAGTATATCATAAAAAAGAAATAATTTGCATTTTTCAACCTCACAGAATATCAAGAGTAAAAAATTTGAAATTACAATTTTCTAAAAGTTTTATAAAATCCGATACAGTTTTGTTATGTCCTATTTACAAAGCTAGTGAAAATATTAAATTAGGTTTTTCCTATAATTCTTTTGCTCGACTAATAATAAAAAACTCAAAAGTAAAATTAATTAATATTAAAAATGAGAAAGAGTTACAAAAGTTTTTAAAACAAACTGCTTACGGAAATAAAATTTATATTGGCATGGGAGCCGGATCCATTTCAAATTGGATGAGAAATCTAAAAAATAATATTTAATGAAAATCAATGATATAGAAAAATTAGTTTCGGATATTGACGGAGATATTTTTTTTAATTATGACTTAAAGAAATTGAATTGGTTTAATATTGGAGGGAAAGCGGAAATTTTTTTTAAGCCAAATACGCTTAAAAGTTTAGTAGAATTTTTAAATATTTATTCAAAAAGAGGAAAAATCTTTATTTTGGGTGCTGGCTCAAATGTTTTGATTAATGATACCTTATTTCCAGGAGTAATAATAAAATTAGGAAGAAATTTTTCAAATATTTCAATTTTAAATGAAAATCTGATTGTAGCTGGCTGTGCCACATCCCAAAAAAATTTATCTGAATATGCAAAAGAAAATAATCTTGGAGAAATGGAGTTTTTGTCATGTATTCCAGGATCAGTTGGAGGCGGTATTAGAATGAACTCAGGATGTTTTGAAAAAGAATTTAAAGATATCTTGGTTTCTGTACAATATATTGATTTTAATGGAATTGTTAAAACAATAAATTCAAAAAATATAAACTTTGAATATAGAGGAACAAACTTACCAAAAGATGTAATTTTTTTAAGTGCAACATTTAAGGGAATGAAAAAAAATAAAAACAAAATACAAGAAAAAATAGACGAACTTAAGAAAAAAAAAGAACAATCTCAACCAACTAGAGTTAAGACTGGAGGTAGTACATTTAAAAATCCAAAAAAAAAACAGAAAAAAAAGTATGGCAATTAATTAAAGAATCTATACCTAATGATTTAAAATTTGGAGACGCTCAAGTTTCGGAAAAACATTCAAATTTTTTTGTTAATACTAATAATGCATCTTTTAATGACATGAAGACATTGATTGATTTTGTAAAAAATAAAGTTAAAGAAAAAACAGGAATAGATATTAGTCTTGAAATAATAATTGTAGAATGAAAAAAAAAATTCTTTTAATTGCTGGTGGTTATTCAAACGAAAGAGATATTAGTTTACAGACCGCTAAAAGCGTTTATTTAGAATTAAAAAAAAATAAAAAATACAATCTTAAAATTACTGAACCAGATGGAAATTTTGTAAAAAAATTAAGATTGTTTAAACCAGATGTAGTTTTTAATTTACTCCATGGTAGATTTGGGGAGGATGGATATATTCAATCAATACTAGAATCTGAAAAAATCAAATATACTCATTCTGGAGTAATGTCATCTTCTATAGCAATAGATAAAGAATTATCCAAAAAATTATTTATTAAAAATAATATATTAACACCCAAATATATTAAATTTGTATTTAAAAAAAACATTATTAAAAAAAATATTATTAGAAATATTAAAAGAATATTAGATTTTCCTGTAGTTATAAAACCAATTAATGAAGGTTCTAGTGTTAATGTGTACATATGTAATAAATCAAATTTTATTAAAAACTTATATAAGTTAAAAAATTACGGAGAAGTTTTGATTGAAAAATTTATTCCAGGTCGTGAAATTCAAGTTGCAGTATTAGATAGAAAAAAACTAGGAGCAATTGAACTAAAACCTAAAAGAAAGTTTTATGATTATGAAGCAAAATATAATCCTAAAGCAAAAACTGAACACATAATTCCGGTTAAAATTACTAAAAAAAATTATAACAAAGTTACTTCTTTGGCTTTAAAGGCTCACAATCTTTTAAAATGTAGAGGGGTTACAAGGTCAGATTTTAGGTTTTATAAAGATAAATTTTACTTGCTAGAAACTAATACTCAACCAGGAATGACCTCACTTTCACTAGTTCCTGAAATTGCAAGTTATAAAGGCATTAGCTTTATTCAATTAATTGAGAAAATAGTCAATGATGCTTCAATCAATAAGTAGGAAAAGGATTTATTTTTATTTATTGATATTATTATTATTAAGCTCAACTTTTAACTTCAATATTATTTCAAAATTTAAAAAATTAAATTTAATAAGTCATATAAATATTTTGGGACTAAACGAAAAAGAAAAGAATATATTAGAAAAAAATTTAGAAATTTTTATAAACAAGAATATTTTTTTAATCAGCAAAGAAGAAGTTAGCAATAGAATAAAAATCAATAGTTTTTTGGATAATTATAATATTATAAAAGTTTTTCCATCAAAACTATTAGTTAATGTTAAAAAAACAGAATTTGTAGGAAAAACTATTTTAGATGAGGAAAAATTCTACATAGGTAAAAATGGAAAATTTACAAAAACATTGTTAGTTGAAAAAGAATATAATTTACCTCAGGTTTTCGGAAGTTTTGAAGTAAATGAATTTTTAAAACTACAAGAGATATTAAATTCAAATGGTTTTAATTTAAGTAAAATTAAAAAATATTATTATTATAAAAGCAATAGATGGGACATAGAAAATAATGATGATATTATTTTAATGCTACCTTCTCACAATATAGAAAAATCATTAATAAATTATAGATCTTTATTGAAGACAAATAAAATTATACCAGGTCAGTTAATTGATCTAAGAATGAATAATAAAATTATTTTAACAAATGATAAAAAATAATCACTCAACGATTATTGATTTTGGATCAAGAGAACTAAGATTGGGAGTATTTGACAATAAATTATCTAAATTATTTTTTCAATCAAAAGAAATTTCTCAAAAGGATAATTATGAAGAATATTTAAAATCAATAAATTTTTTAATTAGAGAGGCAGAAAATAAAGTTTCAGCTCATCTTGAAAACATAACGGTTTTATATGATACTTCGGAAATTTTCACTATTGACTTATCTATTAAAAAAAAATTGGATCAAAAAATAATTTTTAAAGATGTTTATTCTTCAATAATTTTAGAAGCAAATCAATTAATTAAAGATTGTTACATTAATAAGAAAATCATTCATTTAATAATAAAGAAATACATTGTTAATGATAAAGAATTCTTAAATATGCCAGATGAAATGTCGAAGCTTAATTCTTTAATATTAGAAATAAAATTTATATGTTTGCCTTATAATCTATATAAAAATGTTATTGAAACATTTAAAAAAAATAATTTAAAAATATTAAATTTTTTTTCTTCAAGTTTAGTTAAGTCATTTAAATATATTGATTTTTTTAAAGAAAATAAATTTGTTGCATTTCTTGATATAGGACTAGATAGAACAACGATAATTTTTTTTATCAATCAGAAATTAGAATGTTTAAATAGTATACCAATTGGAGGAAATCATATTACTAAAGATATATCTCAAATAATGAAATTAAGCTTAGATGAATCGGAAAAATTAAAAAAAACTTTTAATAGATCTGAAATAGATTTTTCTTATAGCGAGACAGATTCGAATGATAATACAGATATAATAAAAAAAATTATTGGAAAAAATATCTCAATAGATTTATTAAAAAAAGTCGTATTGACAAGAGTAGAAGAAATAATTGAATTATCATTTAAAGGTATGAGTATTTCGAATAATATCGAGAAACAACATAATTTGAATTTAGTTTTAATTGGAAATGGAGCAAAAATATTTAATAAAAATTCTTTTCAAATAGAAGACAAATACAACTTTAAGGAAATAAACTTTTATGAGGAAAATGATATTGAGATTTGCAAAGCGGGCTTGATGTTTGAAAAAAATTTTATAGACGAAGATCCACAAAAATTGAAAAAAAATCAAAAAAAACTAGGTTTTTTTCATAGATTCTTTAATATTTTTGGAAATGGCTAATTGTATTTTGTTGTAACATTAGTTGTATATCTAAATTTTTAGCACTTTTATATAAGTAGCTAATGTCAATATTAACTCAAAAAACTGTTTCAAAAGAAATATCTATAGATGGAATTGGCATACATACAGGGTTAAAAGCAAAATTAGATATTTTGCCAGCTCTCCCTAACACAGGAATTATTTTTAAAAGAGTTGATATAAGAAAAAACAATATAATTATACCAACTTATAATAATGTTGTAGACGCAACTCTCTGTACAACAGTCTCAAATGATTGTGGTGTTAGAGTTTCCACAATAGAACATTTGATGGGTGCCTTTTATGGCCTAGGTATAGATAATGCAATTGTAGAAATAAATTCTCAAGAAGTACCAATTAAGGATGGGTCTGCAAAACAATTTGTTGAACTGATAGTACAAGCGGGTATTCAAACTAGTGAAGTACCAATAAAGATAATTAAAGTAGAACAACAAACTCAAGTTAGAGAAGGAGAGAAGACAATTTCAATTAATAAATCAAATGTAAGTTTAGATATAGATTTTGAAATAAAATATCAAAATCCATTTATCAAATCTCAAAGAAATAAAGTAAGTGTATTCGAAGATAATTTAACTGATATATATAATTCTAGAACTTTTTGCTTATTTGAAGATGTTAAAAAATTAAAAGATATGGGTCTTGGAAAAGGCGGTAGTTTAGAAAATGCATTGGTTGTAAAAGATAATTCATTAATGAATGAGGGCGGTTTAAGAAATGAGAAAGAATTTGTTAATCATAAAATTTTAGATTGCATGGGAGATTTGTATTTATCAGGTTACAGAATAATTGGTTCGCTGGAATGCTCTCAAGGCGGACATTATTTGACAAATAAATTGCTTAGAAAATTATTTAGTGAACAAAAAAACTATTCGTTAATAGAAATTAAAGGTAAAAATTTACCTCATTCCTTGGCAAGCAAGAATCAATTAAGATCAATTGCTTAATTATTAGAATTTTCAAAAAATTCTGATAAAATTTATAAATGAAATTTCCTTTAGTATATTTAATTATAGCTTTATTATTTTTAAACACTTCCTGTTCAAAAGAAAAAGAAAAAATATCCATCGTCGAAGAAGAAAGTTTAGAAATGCAAATGATAAGAGCCTACAATGATGGACTAGAAGAATTGGATAGAGGAGATGTTATATATGCTGCAAAAAAATTTAATGAAGCTGAATTACTATATCCACAATCAATTTGGGCGCCTAGAGCCGCTTTGATGGCCGCATATTCATACTTTTCAAAGTTTTATTATAGTGACGCAGTTCTTGAATTAGAAAAATTTTTAGATAAGTATAAAAATCACCCAAGGAGAGATTATGCTTATTATTTATTAGCACTTAGTCATTATGACCAAATAATAGATGAGACAAAAGATTTAAATGAAATTCTTAAAGCAAAAAAATATTTTGAAATTATTATACAGAAATATCCAAACACTGAATTTGCAATAGACTCCGAATATAAGTTAGAGTTAATTCAAGAGTTGCTTGCATCCAAAGAAATGTATTTAGCAAGATATTATCTTGATAGAGAAAAATGGATACCGGCAATAAATAGATTCAAAGTAGTTGTAGAAAATTATGATTCTACAATTTATGTAGAAGAAGCTCTACATAGGCTAGTCGAACTGCACTATAAAATAGGACTAATTAATGAATCTAAAAAATATGCAGCTTTATTAGGATATAATTATCAATCCAGCAAGTGGTATGAAGAAAGCTATGGGATATTAAACAAAGATTATGTAAAGATTTCAAAAAGAAAAAATAAAAATAAAGAGGAATCATTAATAAAGAAATTCAAAGATCTACTTAAATAATAGGTTTTATGAATAAAAATATAAAACAAAGTTATCTTAAAAAAATATATGAATTTAAAAAACATAATAAATTTTATTATGAAAATAGTTCGCCATTAATTTCTGATAAAGAATATGATAAATTAAAAAAAGAAATATTAGATTTAGAAAAAAAATATACTTTTTTAAAAAATAATTTCTCTCCATCTCAAACAGTAGGTTTTAAACCTTCAAAAAATTTTCTTAAATTTAAACATAGGCAAAAAATGTTATCATTATCAAATGCTTTCAAAGAAGAAGATTTAATAAATTTTGAAAAAAAAATATTTAATTTTTTAAATAAAAAAGTTTATTTGGAGTATAGCGTCGAACCTAAAATTGATGGTATATCAGCTTCTCTAACTTATAAAAACGGCGTTCTTGTTTATGGAGTATCAAGAGGAGATGGAAGAGAAGGAGAAATAATTACAGATAATTTGAAAACTATTAAGGACATACCGCATAAAGTTGAAAATAGTAATTTTCCCAAAGATATAGAAATTAGAGGAGAGGTTTTTATAAATAAAAATGATTTTGAAAAAATTAAAGGTACTTTTGCAAACCCAAGAAATGCCGCTTCAGGTTCCCTAAGACAGAAAAATTCTGCGGAAACAAGTAAAATTCCACTAAATTTTATAGCTTATACTTTTGGTTATTTTGAAGATAATAAATTCAAACTACAATCTGATTTTTTGAATGATTTACAGATATGGGGATTTAAAACAAGCAAATATAATAAAATAGTAAAAGACATTAGTGGATTAGTATCTCTGCATAAAAAATTTGAAAAAGAAAGGTTTCAATTAGAATATGATGTAGACGGTTTGGTCTATAAAGTTAACAACCTTCAATTACAAAAAAGACTTGGGTTTACATCCAATGCACCTAGGTGGGCTATTGCTCATAAATTTTCTGCTGATTATACATATTCAGAAATATTAAATATAGACATACAAATCGGAAGAACTGGAGCATTAACACCGGTTGCAAAAGTAAAAGCCGTAAATATTGGTGGTGTAGTTGTGTCTAACGCAACACTTCATAATGAAGATGAGATATTAAGAAAAGACATTAGAATTGGGGATACAGTAAAAATAGAAAGAGCAGGAGATGTGATTCCTCATGTAATAGAAGTTGATTTTAAAAAAAGAAAAAATTCTTCAAAAAAATTTATTTTTCCTACAAAATGTCCCTCTTGCGGTTCAAAAACAGAAAAAGATTTTAATAAAATTACAAAAAAATATGATGCCGTTAGAAGATGCGGCAGTGAAGGATTTGAATGTGAAAAAATTGCTATTGAAAAAATAAAACATTTTATTTCCAAAGAAGCTTTAAATATTGATGGTTTAGGAAAAAAAGTAGTTGAAAAATTTTGGGATTTAAAATTAATTAAATCGCCAGAAGATATATTTAAACTGGATTATGATAAGATATCTAATTTAGATGGATGGGGAAAAAAATCGATATCAAATTTAAAATATTCGATTGAAAAAGCAAATGAAGTAACATTAGACCGATTTATTTTTTCTATTGGCATTAGACATATTGGTATTGAAAATGCCAAATTAATAGCTGATCATTCAAAAACAATAGAAAACTTTTTAGATATAATTAATAAAAAAAATATTAATCAGCTCTTAAATATTGATGGAATAGGTGAAACTCAAATTCAATCTATAGAAAAATTTATTAAAAATAGAGCAAATATAAATAATATAAATAAACTTCAAAAAGTTTTGTCTATTCAAAAATTAGAAATAAATAAAAAAGGAAAATTAAAAGATAAAACATTTATGTTTACAGGCAAGCTAATAGATATCAGCAGAGCAGAAGCAAAAAGTTTAGTTGAAAAAAATTCTGGAAGTATTGTTAGCACTGTTAACAAAAAATTAAATTTTTTGATAATAGGAGAGAAGCCAACAAATAAAAAAGTTGAATTAGCAAAAAAAATTGGTGTGAAAATTATAAACCAACAAGAGTGGACTAAACTTTTAAATTAATTTAGCCAACCATTTTTTTTGTTTTTTATTTAAAAATGGAGAAATTTTAGAATATGTTTCTAAATGATAATTAAACAAATAATTTTTTTCATTATTAGTTAACATTTTTACATCAATTAGATCTCTATCAATTGGTGCAAAAGTTAGATTTTCAAAACATAGTTTTTTTTCAATTTTTTTTATGAAAACTAAATTTTCAATTCTAATGCCAAATTTATTTTCTAAATAATATCCTGGCTCATTGCTTACGACCATTCCTTCTTCTAATTTAATATAGTTATTTTTTGATATGCTTTGAGGACCTTCATGCACATTTAGAAAGAAACCAACCCCATGACCTGTTCCATGTCTATAATCTAGGCCAGATTTTTTTAAGCTCTGTCTTGCTTTTTTATCAATATTGTGGCCTATTTTTTCATATTTAATATTGCTTTGAGCTACAGCAATATGACCTTTAAGAACTCTAGTAAATAATCTTTTGATTTGTTTTCTAACTTTAGAAAAACAAATGGTTCTTGTTACATCAGTTGTTCCCCATTTATATTGCCCACCAGAATCTATTAATAACAAGTCTTTTATATTTAATTTTCTATTAGATTGTTTGTTAGATCTATAATGAATAATTGCACCATTAGGACCAGAACCAGCAATTGTATCAAAACTTGGATATAAATAATTTTTATTTTGTTTTCTATAATTTTCTAATTTTTTCTCTACTTGCTTTTCAGTTAAATTTAATTTTTTAATGTTTTTTATCCAATGTAAAAATTTTGTTAAAGCAACGCCATCTTCTATATGAGTCTTCATCATATTTTTTATTTCAGTTTTATTTTTTATAGATTTTAAATAATAAATAAAATCAGATCTCTCTTTAATAATAAAATTTGATTTAATTATTTCTTCATTAAATATTGAGCAAGTTAGTTTGTCTATGCAAAAACTTCCAGGTTTAATTGATCTCAAAATTTCAAATAATTTTTCTTCTCCATAAAAAAATACTTTTTGATTAATAAATTTTTTTTTATTTTAGATATTTTATTAAATTTAGAAAAAAAATAAATTTTTCTATCTTTGGTTAAAATTATATTGCAGTTAGCAACAGGAGAATTTGGCAGATCTTTACCGCGAATATTCATTAACCAGCATACATTTTCTCCGGCACTTACGAAAAGATAATCTATTTTTTTCTTATTTAATATTTTGATAACTCTATTAATTTTTGAATTAGAACTTTCTCCAGTAATTTTTTCATCCAATTTATAAAATTTCTTTTTATCTAAATTCTTATTACTTTTTTTATTAAATAAATCTTCATTTATTGGCGATAAATTGCAAGTATTAGAAAAATAATTTTTTAATGAATTGTAAGTAAATAGTTTTGGATCAAATCCTAAATTAAATTTATTTTTAGAAGATTCAAAAATGTTTCTTGGCCAAATTAAGGGAATCTCAAAAATTTTAAAATTTTTTCCAGCCTGTTTTTTTGCTTGAATTGTATATCTTCCATCAACAAAAAGATAATTTTTATTTCTTAATATTATAGCAAAACCTGCTGAACCACTAAAATTAGAGACTAATTCAAGATTGTTAATTTTAGAATATTCAGTAAAAAATTTATCATTTTTAGGGACTATATATCCATCTAAACCTTTATTAATTATTATTTCTTTTATTTTACTTATCATTTAATTTTTTTTGATATCTGATCCAACCTGGACTTCTAGCTTCTTCACCAAATTCTAAATCTTGATTAAAATCAAAATCTTCAGAACTTTCTTCAATAAAATTATTACTTTTTTTAACATATTCTTCTGGAAGCTCATCTACAAATCTTGATGCCATACTGTCTATCCAATCGCCTTGATAAAATCTATTCATTGAAAATGAAATTTTGGCTAGTTTTTTTGCTCTAGTAATCCCAACGTATGCCAATCTTCTTTCTTCTTCCAATCCATTTTCTCCTTTTTCTTCAATGCTTTTTTGATGAGGAAACAAACCTTCTTCCCAGCCTGGTAAAAAAACAACATCAAACTCTAAACCTTTTGATGAGTGCATTGTCATTAAATTTACTTTTTCACTTTGCCAATTTTGATCAAGTGATGTAGCAAGAGCCACATGTTCCAAAAAACTCTCAAGGTTGTCAAATTCTTTCATAGCATTTAAAAGTTCTTTAATATTTTCTAACCGATTTTCATTTTCTAAATCTTTTTTATTTTTCAACATCTCGCTATATCCCGATTCGTCCAATATAATTTGTAACAATTTATTATGATTAGTATTATTTTTTAAATCATTTCTCCATTTTTTCAAAAAATTTAATAATGAACTTAGTCCAATTTTTGTTTTATGTTTTATTTTATTTTCTTCTATTAATTTTTTAGATGCCACTTCTAATGAGCAGTTATTTTTTTTTGCACATTCATTAATATTTTTTATAGTTGTATTTCCTATAGATCTTTTTGGAATGTTAATTATTCTCTCAAAAGATAAATCATCCAAAGATTGATGAACTACTCTTAAATATGCAATACAATCTTTAATTTCTGCTCTTTCATAAAATTTAATTCCTCCTACTATCCTGTAAGGAATTCCAACTTTTAAAAATCTTTCTTCAAATTCTCTAGTTTGAAAAATTGCTCTCACTAATATAGCCATTTCATTTAAAGAATATTTTTTTTTAAAATTTCAATTTCTGAACTAACCTCAGTGGCTTCATCTTTTACATTTCTAAAACATGTTAAGGCTACTTTCTCTCCATCATCATGGTTTGTAAATAATTTTTTTCCAACTCTGTTTTGATTGTTTTCAATTAAATTTGAAGCAACACTTAAAATATTTTGAGTAGATCTATAATTTTTTTCTAAGCGAATAATTTTTGTATTTTTATAAACTTTGTCAAATTCTAAAAAATTTTTTATTTCAGCTCCTCTCCAACTATATATTGACTGATCATCATCACCAACACAGCAGATATTTTTATTATGTTGTGATAAATGCTTTAACCATTCACTTTGAATGAAATTTGTATCTTGATACTCATCTACCAATATATATTTAAATTTTTTTGAATATAATTCTGAGATATCTTTATAATTTTTAAATATTTTAACTGTATGCAAAATTAAGTCACTAAAATCTGCAGCATTTAAATCAATTAATTTTTTTTGATAAATTTTATATATTTCTAAAAAGTTTTTTTCTAAAGGATTTTTTTCTTCAAAATTACGTTATCAGGGTAAAGACTTTTATTTTTCCATTTGTCAATTACTGCCAATATATATTTAGGTGATATTTTTTTTGTATCTACATTTTCGGCTTTACAAATGTTTTTTATTAATCTTTCTTGGTCAGTTTGATCTATGATCGAAAAATTACTTTTTAAACCAACTGCATCAGCATGTTTTCTTAACAGTTTTGCACTTATTGAATGAAAAGTTCCTAACCACGGTAATCCTGTGGCTTCTTTTCTAAGTAATTTTGAAACTCTTATTTGCATTTCTTTTGCAGCTTTATTTGTAAATGTGACTGCAAGTATTTGATTTGGAAAAGCTTTATGTTGTTTAATTATATGTGCAATTCTTGATGTAAGTACTCTGGTTTTTCCAGAACCTGCTCCAGCAACTATTAATAGTGGTCCCTCAATGTGTAAAATGGCTTCTTTTTGATTCTCATTTAAATTATCTAAATATTCTGAATTTAACATTTATATTTTTATAGTATAAGCCATATTAATTTTTATGAGGAAAAGAAAAAAAATAGACTCTTCCAAAATTATTTTATCATCAATTATAGTATTTTTTACTGTAATTTTATTTTTATCATTACCGATTTTATTTAAATATAACAACTTACAAAATATAATCGAAAAAAAATTTTATACAGAATTTAAGATAAATTTAAAAATTTTAGGTGATATTTCTTTCAAAATTTTTCCAAGACCTCATTATTTGGTTAATAAAGCGAATCTAGATTTAAATATTGAAGATGACAAATCTTCAATTATTGAAATCAAGAACTTAAAAATTTTTATTCCTACTAATAAAATATACTCTAAAACCGAAATAAATATTGAAGGATTTGAAATCCACAATACTAATATTTATTTTAATATAAAAGATATATTAGACTTTAGAAATCATCTTTATTATAAAATAAACAAACCCATCTATATTAAAAAAAGTAAACTTTTTCTTTTGGATAAAAATAAGAAAACTATTCTTATTTCTCCTATAAGAAAAATAAAATATTTAATCAATAATAAAAATAATTCTAAGGAATTAAAAATTAAAGGAAACATATTTGATGTTGATTATTATTCATTTTGGAAAAGAGATTATGATAATCCAAATAAAACTTTAAATGAAATAAGATTGAAAAATCCAAATTTATTTATAAAAAATTTTTTTTCATTTAAAGACAAGTTATTTTTTAAAGGTAAAAGTTCTATTAATTTTTTAAACGAAGATATTATTATTAATTATTTAATGAAAGATAGTAAGATTTATATTGATTCTCCTAATCAAAATAGTAGTCAAAAAATTAAATTAAATTCAAAAATTGAATTAGATCCATTTTTTTTTGATGCAAAAATTAATATTGATCAAAAAGATACTAATTTTTTAATTGATAATTTATTAAGCATTATCTTAAATTCAAAAGAAGAATATTTGGGAAATATGAATGGAAATTTAACTTTAGTAGTAAATAATTTAAAAAATTCAATAATTAATAATGGAAACATTAATTTATCAATTAAAGAAAAGGTAATTAAATTAGAAAAATCATTATTTGAGATTAAAGGCATTGGAAAAATAAGATCAGATTTTAGATATTATGAAAATAAAGGAGATTTAATATTTGCATCAGAAAATATATTAGAAATAACTAATAAAAAGGAATTTTCAAGAAAATTTCAGGTAAATTCAAAAAGTGTAAAAAATATAAATAAAATATATTTTGATCTTGAAAAAAATATTGATAATGGAGAAATATCTATTTCTAATATATATTTAAATAAAATTGAAACAGAAAACTTTTCAGAAGAATATTATATAATTAAAAACATCCAGATATTAAAAGCTTTAGTTAGAAATATTTTATCTTAATTGGGGCCAATCATCTTAATTGGATTGACAATTTTATCGTATTCTTTTTCGTTTATTAGTCCAGTTTTTAAAGCTTCATATTTTAGTTTTGTATTATTCTTCAATGCTTTTTTTGCAATTTTTTGCAGCATTGTCATATCCTATTTTAGGTGCCAAAGCAGTTACTAAC
>FUWD012849285.1_pt1 | contig 22115 bp, 16 predicted proteins | sample 1063281 | NCBI WGS metagenome assembly FUWD01 (sample SAMEA79048168, study PRJEB19326) | metagenome | biome: marine | reverse complement strand
AGTGCTTCTATTGAACTTCCACTAGCTCGCGAAGTTATTCAGGCTCTTGGTAATGAGTTAGCTTACGCTAAACTACTTGAATTCCCAATTGACGTAACTATGAACCTCAGTTCTCTTACTAGGGACTTTGCTTCAGGCGCACTTGAATATGCTTTAACTGGAGCGGCTGAAAACAATAAAACTGATATCGCATTGGATATTTCAGAACCCGGCAATGGAAGTCAGCTCAGGTATGTCCTTAAGGGAGCAGTTCTTGATAATCAGTCTTTCTCACAAGGACTTGATGATAACGAAACTGTTGATCTAACCTTCTCTGCTCAAATTGGAGGTGCTGATACCGTTTCCCAAGGATTGTTCTTCTTCCCACAGGAGAGTAGAGCTGTTCCTGCCTTTACTCCTGTCAGTGGACAGGCAAACAAAGAGGATGATCAGCCAATCAAAGTTATCGGCGGGGCTGGCGCTTAATCCCACTAAAAAACTCACAAAGCAGCCTCACCGAAAGGTGGGGCTGTTTTTTTGTGTAATATATAAAGAATGAAGGTTTACCAACAAGTTTCGGGTTACGAAGAATCAATTACAAATTTAAACATTTCTATTGATGACACTTTCTCTGGTTTCTCCGTAGCTGCTGGGACTGGAGATGTTGTTGCTGGAGAAGGAGGCAGCACAGGATTACTTAACAGTGGCTTTGTTTTTTCTGGAAGTGTGGGGTATATTTTTGATCAATCAGGTAGATTTGTTGGGGGTTATTCTGCTAATGATTCATTTGATATTTCAGTTCACATGAAGAGAAATAACACTTATTCTTACTTCATTGATGATGTTCTAATCGCAAATAATGTCTCTGGTTCAACTGGTTTTGATTACATTGAGTTTGAAAAACATGGAGATTCCAGTCTTGGGATCGAATATATTTTCTAGTATTTGTTGATATATTTGTTTTTTTACGATAATATTTCGTAAAAAGTTTATGAAAGAGCTATATTCATTCCCAATTAAGAGAAAAGTAAAGCAAAAAGTCTCGATAGAAAAAGAGAATGCTAAAGGGGAGATCGTAGAAACCTCAAAAACAAAGACTAAAACTGTCTCTAATAGGGTTATTTTCGCTAAACCTTCTTTTGCTGAGATTGAAAATGCCGAGTTTTTTTATGGGCAGCAGTATAATGATTTTATCAATGCTGGATATTTAACAAGGTTCCTGCTTAACAACAAAATTGGCGACGCAGGAGGTTCTTCTTCTAAGTTGAGTAACGAGCTAATCAATAAAGCTTTTGTTGATAATATGGAAGCAGCCAAGGTTATTGAATTCTATGAGGGTCAAAAAGACCTAAATGAAGAACAAGAGAAGAAGCTTGCAGAAGCAAAAGAAACATTTGCTGAAACACAAAGAACTGTAGCGGAGTTTGAAGAGTTTTATCGTATTCAATACAATCAGACGGCAGAAGCAAAGGCAGAGCAAAAGCTTATTGAGTGGTTTATCTTCAACTTTTCTTATTATGAAGATAAGGTAAATGATTCTGTAGAAGTATTCCCTTTATTCTTGGGGGACGATTTTGATCAGAAGCGAAGCCATTATTTGCAGTTGTGCGAAGATGAGGAAGATATTGAAGACGTTTCTCTCTTAGACAACAAGGCAATTTTTGATTTATCCTTTCAGACTTTGGCTAGGGTCGCTAATTTGTGGTATAACAAAATGGGAACGAATCAAAAAGAGATCGAAGAGAAAATGAAAGATGTCTTCGGTGATGAATGAACAAAGAAAGTTCACTACTCTTAGATATACTGCGTGGTTACAGTAAAATAACTTACAAGTATAAAAACTATTATTTCAAACACTTTGGGGTGTATGATAGCTTAAAGCTTGAAGAGTTTGAGTTAGATTGTATTACTGAAGCTAAGAAGCAAGGTATCAAGGGCCAAGATGAGCTTTTAGAGTTAGCAATAAACAGGGGGGGGTGGTCAAAAGAGGAAGAGTCTTCAATGAAGGACTTAAAATGGATGATTGAAAAATCCAGAAAGGCTTCTGCAAAAATAGCGGATAATAATACTAAAAAATCTTTTGAAGATTCTATCGCAAAGCAGGTAGATCAGCTTACTGAATTAGAGACTAAAAAGAACCAGTTCACTAATCATAGTGCTGAAAATCTTGGGAAAAGAAAAAGGGCTAATAAGGAAATAAGTCTCAGCCTCTTTTACGATAAGGAGATGACGAGAAATGTGAGTGAGGAAGATTTATTTTTTTTAATTTCAGAGGTTAATTTAAAGATAGAAGAACTAACAAATATTGAGAATTTATTGAAAGTCTCATATGAGTCTTCCTTTTTTGATGTATATTGTTTGAATTATAGAAATCCAAGTCAGATTCTTGACACAAATATTTACAAAATAACAATATGGCAAAAAAACTTATTATCTTACGCCTCCGTCCTTTTAAATAAACTTAAAAATCTTGATATTCCTGATGATATTAGGGAAGATGCCGTAAAGGTGTATAACTTCCGGCCCAAAGAAGATGGAGATAAGGGAGATAAAGTCACAGAAGGAGTCTCTGACCTGAGAGCTAAAATGTCACAAAAAGGAGGAAAGCTGACTGCTGATGACTTTTAGTGTATTTAATTACAATGGCTGCTCCACTAAATATTAATGCTAATTTAAACCTAAACCCAGCTAGTATCAATGCCTCTGCAAAGCAGGTGCAGCAAGCTTTAGGTAGGATTACAGGTCAAGCTTCTGAGTTTCAAAAATCACTAGATGCCTCTACTGCTCGTGTTTTTGCGTTCGGAGCGACGACTGCTGTTATTAATGGAGTAACTCAATCATTTAAAGCTCTCCTCTCTACTACAGTCACTGTTCAGTCTAAATTGGTGGAAATTAACTCAATCTTAGGAGCAGGAGCTTCAGAGTTTAATAAATATAGAAATTCAATTTTTCAAGTAGCCAAAGTTACAGGGCAGTCATTTGAGACTGTAGCTGAAGGTGCTGCTGAACTTGCGAGGCAGGGTTTGAGCGCTACAGAAAGTGCTAGAAGGTTGCAAGCTTCCCTTATATTAACCAGAATATCTGGACTGGGAGCAGAACAGTCTGTAAAAGCTTTGACGGCAGCTATGAATGGTTTTACCTCTGCTGGACTTAGTGCGGAGCAAGTGGTCAACAAAATTGTTGCTGTTGATACGGCTTTTGCCGTTTCCGCTCAAGATCTTGCGGAGGGTTTTAGTCGAGCTGGTTCTACGGCTGAAGATGCTGGAGTTAGTTTCGATGAACTGCTGGGACTGATTACCGCTGTTGAGCAGAGAACTGCGCGAGGTGGAGCTGTTATCGGTAACGCTTTTAAATCAATTTTTACTCGCTTGAGCAGGGGAACTACTATTGAAGATCTTAAATCGTTGGGAGTTGAGATTAATGCTACCCAGACTGGAGTTCAAAAACTCCAAGCGCTTTCCAAAGCTTTAGAAAATATATCAGATCCCACTGTAGCAAGCCAAATCAAAGAACTCGCTGGTGGAGTTTTCCAAATCAACGTTGTTAGTGCTGCGTTAAAAGACATTGGTAGTGATGCTTCTGTTTTTGGACAAGCTACAGAAAAATCTTTTAATGCTACTAATGAAGCTACAAGTAAAAACATTGCACTTAATGAGCAGCTTTCAGCTCAAATTAATTCCCTTGTTGTCTCTGTTACAAGCTTAGGAGAAAAAATAGGTGGTATTACTTTTGGACCACTTTTGAAAAATTTAGTTGGGATTGCCACTAAATTTTCAGAGGTGCTTGATAAAGCATTCGATCCAGAAAAGGGTAATCAGTTTATACAGTCATTATTCAAAATTATTGGAGGATTTTTATCTGGGCCGGGGTTGGCTATCTTTACGGTTGCTTTTGCTAAAATTTTTGGAACAGTTATTAAATTTGCTAGAGACGGATTCAAGACTGTTATGCAGATGGGTTCCGCTACCGAAAGAATTAAGAATATTGAAGGTGGTATTGTTGGGTTATTACAAAAAGACGCTAACTTAAGAAATACACTTGTAAGCACCACAGCGACACAAGCTCAAAAAGAACAAGCTGTAATCTCGGCCATTCAAAAAGAAAATATGCTGTTAACTCAACAAGAACAGCTAGTAAGGAGTATAGCTAGACAAGCTGCTTCGAAAGGAGTTACAGGATTTAGTGGAACAGCTGGTTTCACTGGTAAGCGAGGCAAGCGCTTCGCTGCTGGAGGAGCAGGAGAAATGGAGCCAAACTTGATGACTGCCATGATGAACGAGGCTAGAGATGCACCTAGAGGAGCAACGCCTTTTGTTACTAATTTTAGGGGGCAACCTGCTGTCATGAACACTTCCGAAATGCAAGTTCGCATTAATGGAAGAGAAGAGATTTTACGCGAAGATCAAATCCCTAGATTTAACAAAGGTAGCGGGAAGAGGAAACAATTTAAAGGGAAAAAAGGATCAGCCGAAGGGACTAAGATTGCGAATGATAAACAACTTGGAGATCGTTTCGTATTTTTGACTCCAAAAATAGACGAAAGAAGTTCTTTCGGTCCAATGACGGTGGATAAAGTGAAGCACAAAGCGATTCATCAAATTCATGGACTAAAGTCATCTCAAATTAGAGCCATATCTGACAAGGAAGAAGATTCACTTGAATCTAGAATTAAAAAAAGTCTATTTAAAGAGGCTGCTGATTGGACTTCAAGGATCAAACCATTAGATAAATCTGCACCAATATCCGAAATAGAAAAAGGATTTGATACTATTCGTGGAGCCAAAGGAGCTTTACAAGCTGCTGTTGGATCTGCATTTGAAGTGGGCATAAGCAAATCTTTACAATATGAAGCTAGAGAAAGAGATTTGGGTGGTGATTTTGATGTTAGAGGAGGGCCAAATATTAGCAGAATTCAAAAGCTTTTTGGGATACGCCAGACTATTGGTGATTTTAAAAATTCTAGTTCTGATGGAAATAAAAGGTCATTCGTAAGAAAAGTAAGAAGAGAGAAGGGGGCTGGATCTTTCACCGAAGCCGAAGTTAAAGCACAAGCTGCCAATCAAGCAGGTAAGAAAGGAACGAACCTTAGAGTAGAAAGAAGGAAAGCAATTAGCGCACAAAGAGCTAGTAGGCTAGGGAATTTCGCAAAAGGCTCATTACCCAACCTCAAAATCAAAAGATACAATGAAGGGTCTATGGGTATGGACCTCGACCAACTGATGTTCATGGCGATGGGCTTGGGAATGGCGGGAACAGAAGGCGGGAAAAAAGGAGCAGACCCGATTAAAGACATTAAAAAACGAAATCAAAAAATAGTTAGCGATCTTGCTAAGAAGCAACGCGCTGCACAAGCACAACAAAATTTCAACAATTCAAGGACTGGAAAATTTCTAAATAAGGCTGGGACAAATATATCTAATGTCGGATCTAAAATCGGATCTGGAATAGCCAGTTCAAGAATAGGCCAAGGAGTTGGAAGGGTTAGGTCTGGCATTACTAATTTGGGATCTAGAGGGGGAAGCCTAGCAAGATCTGGCTTCGGAAATGCTCGTCAATTTGGAGCTAATCTTATGCATCCCGCTAGAGCAATGGGATCTAGTATAGCTAATTCAAGATTAGGTCAAAACAGATTCATTAGAGGAGCAGGTGCGGGAATTAAGTCAGTCGCTACAAATAGAACCCCCTCTCTTCGTGGAGGCATGGGGCTTAGTATGGCTGGGCAAGCCGTAGGCATGTTCTCACCAAAGCTTGAAGCAGCAGGGGCCGAAACAGCTGCCGCTTTTACGGACGCAACTAGCACAATCACAACATTCGCTGCTACTGGAGCGATGATTGGTGGGCCACTGGGTGCAGCGGCTGGTGCTGCGGTAGGTTTTGGAAAGTCGTTGCTAGATGCAAAAGCAATGACGGAAGAAGCCAATAAGATTGAAGCGAAAAACGCAAAACTCTCGGGAGACGAGCAACGAAGCCTTGAGGTAAAGAGGAAGAGAACTTCTATTATGTCGGGTATAATAAACGAAGGCACTGGAGACAGCATGGGTCGAGGTAGAAGGATTGGTGCAAAAGACGTTCAAAAAAGGTTAAGCACATTGGCTAAAAATACTGGAATCGCGTCTCTTGATGTTTCGCGGGAGCTAGAGCAGATTACAAAGGCATTGTCCAACTCTAAGATCTCTGCAACTGATCGTGTTAGACTTGAAGAACAATTTGAAAAAGTAGCCCGAAAGGCTGCTTTCACCATGAAAAATGCAGCAAAGATTCAGGAGAATGTAAATCAAATCAAGAAAAATGAAATTGCACTAGACAAAGAAAGAAAAAATCTCATTGCTGAGAGGGTGGGAAAAGACATCATGAAGCAACGCGAAAAATCATTCATAGGTGGGGAGTTAATGACTGGAAAGGAGGGGCCATTCGCAAGTCTTTTGAAAAGAGATTTTAGTATATCTTCAATGACTGGAGAAACGGCTCAAGCTCAAAATCTACTTCGACAATTAACGAGTCAAGTGGCCGCAGCGCCGGGGGACGAAGATCTTGCAGAACAATTAAAGAAAGCTTCAGAGGATTTTAAAGCAAGAGTTCAAGAAGGCGCGATATTCATGCAGAAAAAGCAAAATGAAGTCACTAAAGAATTAAGAGCAGCTGCAAAAGATAGGTTAAATCTTATATCAGAGCGAGATAAAGCTAGAAGCGATGTAAATGTGTCTGACATAACTAAAGCAGGGGCTGGTGAAATATTCGACCTTGGTATCGTTGGCAGATTCCAAGAAGAGTTAAAAAATGTCAGAAATAGCAATCTTTCTCAAGATGAAAGATCCGTAAGAATAGCTGAATTAGCAGCTCAAATTAACGAAGCTATTTCAGGGCTTAATGAAGGAAGGCAGAAGCTTATAAAAGATATTACTCTTGGGACTATGACTGCCACAGAGCGTTCAGCGGCTGCTGGAAAGAGAGCCATAGGTGGGGGAGAAGTAGATGCATCTGGAATTTCATTAAAAGAAAGGTTTATGGCTGCTGGCGTAGACGAAGGTGCTTACAAAAAAGCGCTAACTGCTAATGAAGAACAAATGAGAGCTTTAGCGACCCAACAAGAGTCTATAAAAACACAAATGCAAAATTATGCCGCCGCTTTTGATGTTGAGGGTTTAACAAAGGTCATTAATAACACAGAGTCGATTTTGGCTAATGCTGCTACTGATCTTGCGGGATACGCAAGCGCTTCGAAAGAAATAGCAAATTTATCAGTAAACGTTTTGGATATGGCCGAAAATGCAAGAGTAGCAATAGAAACCCAAAACGCAGTAATAAAGGGTCTTGCTGCCGATAGTGCGACTAGAAAAAAAGAAATTAATTCACTTTCGGGTAGTGAGCGGCCACTATTGGGGCCGGGATATTAAGTAAGTATATACAATTTTAAATATGAGCCTATTAGTTAATAATGTAATTAACTCTAATTCTCAAATTTCCTATTCTTATTTCGGGAGTCAGGAAGTTTTTGGTTATTTGGTTACTTTAAATTATACTCTAAAGGTAGAAGACATACAGTTCGATAATAATGACGGTGTTCTACTTTCTGGAAGAGCTGCGATTAGATCAGCTTATAAGAGGCAAAACATAACGGCTCGTATAGCTGGAGACGAAATATTAAACGGGCTAGTTACTAGGGTATCTTTTGCAGAAGGCTCCCTAAACGGAGAGGACACTGTAGACATAACAATTGAAGAGAGGAGGAGGTTAGATGATTATAGCTCAAAAACCTTCGCTAAATATATTCCAAGCCCTCATTTATTAGAGGACTTCTCTGAAAGCTACAATTTTACAAGATCAGATGCAGACTATTCTTATAATAGGAGTATATCTATAAAATATTCTCAAGATGCAGGAAATCAGTTTTTGACAAATGCAAAAGCCTTCCTCACTAATTACTACTATGCTAATAGACCCAGCTTAGGATACTATGAAGATGGTATATCTGAAAATGCTAGATTCAATAAAAATTATAATGGAACTCTCGACCAGACAATAGATTTAGTAAACTTATCTGTTGATCTACAAGAAAATTTTGACTCTTCTTTTATTGTTGATTCAGAAAACGTTTCTAAAAAAATAACCACTTCTAACTCAGTTGATGAAAAAGGATATCTCACCAAAGTTATTAGTGTTGAGTTAACGTCATTAAAGCATCACTCGTCCAAAGTTTTAGGGGATGCCATAGGATCGACTATAGATAGTATAATTTCCGATGAAGAAAGCCAGTTTGGAAAGCCATTCGCTATACAAAAAGGCATAACAAAAGACTCTAGAAAAGCATCACTATCTATTAGTTTCTCTACTAATCCAGAGCTATCTCAAGAAAATAGTATTTCTTATCAATGCACTAAAAATAAAGTAGGAGTGTTTTTCGAATACGATTTAAGTGTGAAATACAAAGCTAAAGATAAAAATTCACAAACGAGATATGACAGTGTTATAGCTTTGTGGGATTCCAACAAAGACAAAAATGAAACTAAAGTTGTAGGATTGTTTTCAGAAGCTACGGAAATATACGAAAAATCAAGATCTGCTGCGATTAACAAACCAAAAGGATCAGTAACAGAGAATATAAAATACACTACAGATGATTCTTATAACTCTGGCCCCTTGCCCGAAGGAATTTTAAAATTTAAAATTTCCGTTCAAAAGCAAGAAAAAGTGAAAAGGAGCGGTGTAATCCTTGATTTATTAGATCTGAAGCAAAAAGTTGTTACCTCCGATTTAAACTCGTTAGGTTCAGCAACTGTTACTGCTACTACTACAGCAGACCCTACATATGGAGTTCATCATGGTAAAAATTTTTTAAATAGCAAAACCACGGAAATGAATGCAGCTTTAGAAGAAACAGATTTTCACGGAGTAAGCGATACGGTTACATCTAATTTAGTTGATGGAACAACAACTCGTGTAATAGAGTATATAATAGCTTAATATGGCGACTTCTATTACATACGGAAGCTACTCTTTCCCTGAGCCAATCCCGCTTTTTTCTGAAGAAGATGAAGCGGTTAAGCTTGGTGGATTATTAGATCATAGCACTATTAGGGTTAATATAGTGGGCTTTTTGACTGGTAGTGATTTGAGTGGGCTAGATTTGCAAAAAATGCAAATGATTAGTGGCTTCCTGAATGAATATCAAGACCTAACAATAACCATTGAAAACGAGGCTAAAACCTGTCCTTGCGCCTTCATAGAAAGTATTGATTTTAATGAAAGCGACTCAACTACAGTACTTCCTTATAGTTTAACTGCGTTATATTATTCTGGAGAAACGTTTTCAGAATATTTCGGTGTTACAGACCCACAAAACTCTTGGTCTTATGAGGAGGGAGATAATAAAATAATTACTGCTACCCATACTGTTTCAGCTAAAGGATTAAAAGTTGGTTCTAAAGATCCTTTTGATAACGCTCGTGAATTTGTTAGCGGCAAGGTTATTAATGGATTTGAAAATATAGCTTTATTCAATAGCGGAGATAACGCTTTCTTGACTTCTAGGACAGAAAACGTAGATAGAAAAGAAAATATTTATGGGGTTACAGAAGTTTACTCTTACTCCGCTGGAGACAGAGATAATTCTGACAAGTCTTACTCCGATAGTGGCGTTTTAAACCTCTCTACGTCAATTTCATTTAGCGACAACTCGGAACTCTCTATCAGTGTCAATGGTAGTCTTCAGGGCAGTATGGACGCAAATACAGGCAGTCAAGTTGGTTTATTATCAACTGGTAACTTTACTCCAGAGCAAGCCACAGAGGTAGCAACTAATGCATTGGTTAATTCCTACTCTGATTATGAATCAGGTGTTTATAGTTTTGTTCAAAAAGGCCCAACTGCATTTAATTATGATTTAAATACTGGAGCTAATATTCTTAATTTTTCTTTTGCTTTCGCTGACCCAGACAAAGTTGATCTTATTAATGATAATGTTTTACACTCTTATGTGTCTTCAATAAGTTTATCAAAAGATGCTTCAGTCTCTTCAGTCGCAGTTCAGGGGAACTTAAAATATTTAGGATCTTTGTTTATTGACTCTACGGGAGAGTTCGAATCTAATGCTAGATTTCAAGCTGTGGACACTGCTTTTGGGCAAGTTGATCAACGAGCAATCGCAGTATCTGCTTTAGAGAAATTTTCTGGTGTTGCTACTGGATATGAAATTAACTCATCGTATGTGAATGAAGAGCCAATAGATTTCTCTATATCAAAAAATCCTGTTGAAAATACTATCTCTTATAATTATAATTATTCTAATCAAGTAGATTTCTCATCAGGAGATTTAAAAAATTTATCTTTAAATATATCAAACAAACAACCTATTGCTGTTAACAATGTCCAAGAAACCATTAGTGGAGTTGGGGCTTCTCAGGTAATTTCGAGAAGTTTAGGAAACTATTCCGTATCGGCTTCTTGTAGTGAGGATGGTAGTAAATTAGATAAACTCAAAGAAGTCGTTTCTGGATTATGTAGCGGAGATTTACTTATACAAGAATCTTATGCCACAGGTCAAAATTCAATATCTTATAACTTAGCCAAGTATTATTAATGAGTGAGAAAGCTTTAAATGCTATTTTATTGAACGCTCAAAGTTCAAACCAAAAGCTATCTGCTCTGTATGATTTTGAAGGAGCATCTGCCTTGAGCATAGGATTTGTGACTGGGGGGGATGGAAATGTTACTGGGGCATACCCCAACTCTATTTATTCTAACCAACCTTCTTTACACACTGGCTTTTTACTTGGGGCGACAGGTGTTGATAACGCAGCTGTTATAAATAAAGCTACTGATATTTTTGATTCTTCATCCAGCGTTGGAGATAAATTAGACTTAACCTATGGTAATTTTCAAGTCCCTCTACATGGGCTAAACGCTGCCGATATGTCGGTTATAATTGATTTTGAGTTTCAAGATGGGAATATTGATGATGGTGTTATACTTGGGTGTTTTAAAACTGGCTCTGTTGTTATATCTAGTAATGAAATAAGGAATTCACAGGGGTTTAACATTGGGGTTACTGATAGAGGACACTTATTTTGTCAAACTTACAGCGAGAGGGGGGATTCAATCAAAGTAGCTAGTTCAATAGAATTATCTAAAAGAAATCTTATCGGCGTTTCTGTAGGTAAAAGCAAAATTAATTTCAGTCATTTTGATTATTTAAATACTTTAACGAACGAGGTAGAGATCCCAATATCTGAAGAGTTTGTTGACAATGAGGTGATCCGACTGATTAGTCCTCAGAGTCTATCTCTATATTTTGGAGGAAGCGACACTTACTTTAGGTCAACAGATAATAAGACTGCGACATTTAGTGGAAGTTTACATGGTGTGGCTGTACTCTCTGGATTTCTAGACCCAGAATTTTTAAAAGAATTGGGAGAAGGGTTTATTGGTAGTTATTTTGAGAATGCAGCTGTTGAAACATCAGCAGAAAGGGTAACTGGTTACTCTCAGAATATTGTTTATAGAACTGGAATCACAGGATACAATTATAACTCTACAGGGACATTAGAGATTATAACTGGAAGAGAAGAATTTACTGGTAGTATATCACTTACTTCTTCAGAAAGCAAAAGCGAGGGCGAGCGCTTCTATAAGTATTATACTTTGAATAATGGTAGCGTTAAGACATTCTATAAAGAAGAGTTAGGTAAACTTCATTCAAATTCTGGATATATTTATTATCCCACTGGAGAAGGCGCTTACGATACTTTAGGATTAAATGATGTATCAGAATCAATACAAACTTACGCAGAGGTTACTGGAATAACTCAAGATAAAATAACAATTGATCTATACGGTAAAACCCCTCTTACTGGAGTTTTGTCTGAGGTTAGTGGTGTAAATCAAACAGCCCTCACTGAGACTGTTACGTTTGTGGAACCAGCATCATCTGGTGTAAATTTAACAGAAAACTCTGATAGCTTTAAAAAGAATTATATTTATTACATGGGAGGTAAATCATGACATATAACTATGTAATAGCTACTGGTGATACTACTGTATCAGGTAGTCAGTTGAACATAACAGGTAAAAATCAATTTCCGTCTTTTGGTGAAGATCCATTTAATGTAAAGTACTTTAGATTAGACGAAAACGGGGAGAAAAAAGATTATCCTTTTCTTTTTGATATCGATGTTATTACTGGCAGTGGAGTATCTTTAATTTCATTCAACTCTCAAACTATGTTTGAGGTTACTGGCTTTACAATTTCACAAAGTAATAATGAAAATTATTATATACAAGCAGCTGACGATTTAGGCAACTACCTTCTTGATTTCGACAATTCTGCGGGGAAAATTATGTTTGATCCAGTTTTAAATTTAAGTAATAGGGATGTTATTTATTATGATAAAAAAGATTTCTCCTCCGCTTTTTCTGAAGTAAAAACTAGCACATCAGCTGGGTCTTGGAATACAGAATTAGATAACATTCACGCTGCTATCGATGCTGGAGCTGTCTCGTCTTCCAAAGCAGAATTGGAAGAGAATTATTTTTTATTTTTTAATGGGCAAAAGCTTAAAGATTTTACTTCAAATACAGAGTTAGATAGTGTTACTGGGGTTTTATTTGCTATACAGAAGCAGAGTAATACTGACGAAATCACTGGAGTTTCAGATTCTTATGGGCCTAAATTTATAGAAAATCACGTTGATTTTTACATAAATGGAATGGAGCAAACCCCAGAAGATTTTCTTCAAATATATACGGGAGTGTATATGATAGAGTCGGGAGTAGACTCTTCTGTCTCCTTAGAAAACAAACAAACATTAAGTTATTAATTATAATGGCCTTTTTATCAGATAGAGAATCACTGGTATCCTTGAATTTTAATTTTTCAAGTTCTGGAGGGGATCACTCGGTATCAGTAGAGACTGTTTTAGATGCTCAAGACTTAGCGCAAGATGGAAATGACCTTGGAACAGTTATTGGCTCTAAGTCTGGACGGGTTACGTTTTCTGATGCTAGGCTCCAAGAAATGATGGTAAGATTCAAGACCGTTAAAAAGACCGTTAAAAAAGATGGAAGATCGACCAGAGTATTCAGAGAAATGACTCATGAAACTGCACTTCGTTTGAGGTCTCATTGTTTTGTTGTCAGGGGAAGTCAAAGCCATCCTAGGGATCAACAAGGAACTATTATAATGCCTTATTTTAGCGAATGCACGAATAGTCCTGTTATACAATCGCAACAGTTTCCCCAAAAAGGACCGTCTAGGAAAGGTGGTGTTGTAAGAATAGGAAATATTTTTAACGAGGAAAGTTCTGTCACCTCAGTGTATAATAAAGAACGTAATATTCTTGCAGACGGCGTTAAAACCTCTTTGGTGTATCAAGGAGGAAGATTACAAGAAAATTTATGTTATAATTTAGAGAACACAAGTCTATTCTATCGAAACAACCCAGAATATGCTAATTACGACTTGCGGTTTGGATATACTCTCAAAGAGGCGAAAGACGGATTGTCAAAGTGTGGAATTTTCCTGAGAGGGCTACCAGATACTAATGAAAACATACTGTTTGAAGAAGCTGGCACTTTAGATTCAATTATTGCTAATATTGCTAGTAAATTTGGTTATTATTGGTTTGTTGATCCATTTTCAACTGGCATTGTTAATTTTATAAATTCTAATGCAGCATTAAACTTATCTCCCTTAAACCCATTTAAACAATCTCTTACAGAGCAAAAAAAATATATTAGCGCTTCTTTTACGGAAGACTCACTTTATCCCGTATTTGTTAACGCTTTTAGTGGAAATATAGAAAAGCAAGAACAAAGTTTTGAATTTGACCAAGGAGAAAGGGTTACTAGATTTAGGAAAGTTCCTTTCTCAGAGGGAACTGACGATGCGCCTGAAGCGATAATAGAAAAACTACTTGTTAACGAAAGTATAATGAAAGTTTTTTATACTATGTATCTCGCTGGAGCTTACAATGAGGAAAATTTTGATATTATGGCGATTGTTGCGACAAGATTCTTATTGGAGAAGAATGCGTATGATATTGATTGGCAAGCCACGGATTGGAAAGGGGCTACGTCCATGAGGAATGCAAGAACAGGGGGTGTTGAGATACTAACTGGGATTGCTAGGAGTAAAAAGAAGATGCAAGAAGGCGGGGATATGGATCTTGACGACGCAGAGTTTATACAATTAAAAGACAAGATCACTGGCAAAAAGATAGAAAGACCATCACAGGGGAATGCTTTTAGATACATAAAGGCTATTTTTGACGTATTACATAATTCAATTTTTGTTTCTAATTACTATAGACAGTATACAGCTAGGAGGACAAACTGGACAGGATCTGAGATGACCATAAGCGGCCCTTTTAAAGTTGAAACGCCCTTTTCAGAAATAGAAGCTTTAGCTAGTGCTGACACCGTTTGGAAAGCACTTGGGTGGGGGAATGGCTCACTTCAAGAATTGATGCAAGCAGCTGGTTCAACAGGGGGAGGGGGATATGGTTTTGTTGGACAGATTAACGGAGCAAATAGGGCAACTTATGGGATGAATAGGGCAGATCTTAATTTTGAATTATTCAATTCTAACGAGTATCGATTCGAAGCAACAGCTGTGGGTGAATATTTAGGAGTCACTAAAGAATTGAAATCCCAGATACTAAAACTTGCTCAGAAATCAATAGAATTGTATAATAGTCAGAATAAATTTAGCATTGGGCCACAAACTGCGAGAGCTTATTTTAGTAGATCGAAAAGACCAACAGATGAAGAGGAGACTGATAAAAGCAGGAGGCAAGAAGAAGCTGACGCTAATAGACAGGCGGGGCTTGATGCAGCAGCACAGAAGTTATCGGAATTAGCTGAGAGGTTCGACACTAGATATTATAGTTTACAGGATAATGGATCTACTGGTGATCATTTTAGGCCAATTACATTGGACATTAAGAAGGGTAACATCGCAGACATAATAGCGTTGGAAAAAAGCTCACTATCTGCGCTTCAATCTATCGCAAAACCTCAAACTCAATCTAGTAGAACCATACTTGGAATTTCTTTGCCGGGTGATTTTAAACCAACAATTAATGCGATTACTCTTGAGTTAGGAGAATCTGGAGCAACCACAACAATTAATGAATCTAGCGTTAAGCTTCTTAGGCCGAGCGAACAATTAATTATTGATAGAAATCAGAAAGCAGCATTAACTTCCAAAAAAGGTACTAATTTTTCAGCAATTCAAAAAAACTTATTAGGGCTATAGTTTTCTAATTGCAGCTCTAATTTTGCGAACCTCTTTGACTGGTATTTCGTCAAAGTTATTCCAGTTTTGAGCATCTTTATTTTGGTAAATTTCTTGCTTCCATAGAGAGCGCAAGGTTCCCTTTTTAAAGTCTTCAAAATTGTTACCCCCACCAGTATATTCTTGCCAGTCTTGAAATAGTCTTGTGTGAGGAGAAAGAATGCTTTCTACAGTTTCATCAGCAGAAGATTCAACTGATTGAGAATTAACGGCTCCTTTAGATTTATCAATCTCATCAGCTCCAACAATGTGAATGTTTAGGAAGTTGCGAACACATCTCACAAAAGCTCTATTGCAAGCGATAGTTTCTAGGAACTTTGCTGCGAAAGAACCTGTATTTTGTAGTGTCGCATTTGCGACATCTTGGTAAACCACACCTTGACCATGACTTTCGTAATTAGGAGACCAAACAATTTCACAACTAGCCACAACATAAGTATCACTAAGGTGGTCGGTTTTGAATGAAACACTCTGAAATCCTCTGAGTCGAGCCAACTCCTTAATACCACCCAGCATGATCAAAAGCTGTTTGTCATCCAAGCCCTCTGGCGAAGTAGGCACATCCTTTTTGCGAGCTTCAAACCAATCTTTATTTGGGTAAAGAAACTCTGGCTTAATCATAGCTCTCCAATTTACAGAGCCGTCCTCATTAAATTGGTATTCTGCATTTTCTAAAAGTCCATGCTCATTACGCTTGTAAAGGTCGGGTCCATAAATCTTTTTATCACTCATTTCCATCAGTATAAAGCATTAGTTTGTCCAAGTCAATGAAAATATCGTCTAAATTTTCTTTGTTATTTGCCTCAAAGAGAGAGTGATATGCTTGCCCATTTTTAAAATAAATTGTATAAGATTTTATCTTTAAATCCTCTTTCGGGAGTTCGACCATTTTTTTTGCTTCCTCTACTTTTTTAGAGTCGTTGATCAAAGAGATTTGTTTGTCGAAAAACTTATACCTTTCTTCATTAATGGTTTTCTCATCTGTGCAAAATAAGCGCAAAGTTATCCCTTTCTTTTTTGCTCTTTCGATAAACTCTGAGTCGAATCGATCACAGAAATAGTTAATGCAATTAATATTTTTTTGACTTAAAATTTTATCCCCTAATGGCTTGTTTGTTAGAATAGAAATATTATTATTTTCGAATAAGTGGAGAGTATTTTCTTCATCATGATGTAAGTCGAACCTAAGAACTGTTTGTTTAGATGATACCGAATATTTCTTATCTGGTACAATATGGATAAATTGTTCTTTATATTTATTGCCAATAAAAATTGTTTTTCTAGAACTCTTATTTTTGCACAACTTTTTTAGAATAGCGTTAGCTATTTCCTCTGGTTTAATTAAGTTGATTTGCTTAGGCTCCTCTTTTAAAGAGTAAGATGGTTTCTTGCCGTTCCTATGAGATTCAATTATTGTATGGTTCTTTTTCGAACCCCAGACTGGACTGCAAGTAGAGGCGTATGTGTGTGCGTATATCGCAACAATAGGTTTATCAAAGGAGGAGGCAATATGAACTGGCAAACTATCTGTGCCAACATGCATAAGCCCATTCTTAATAATATAAGCAGATTGCTTGATACTGGTAGTAGCAAGAAACTTTGTAGCATTTTTTATTTTTGGTTCTTCTCCAGAGCCTATTTGAATAAACTTAATATCTGGAGCTTGCTCTTTAACTAAGCAAATAACCTCTTCCCAATAATCGTATTCTTTAGATTGAACTTTATTATCATTATGGATGGTGATATAATTATCTTCAAGAAGAGGAAAAAAATGGGGTTTAAAATGGGGTTCGCCAATTTTAACTCCCAAGTCTTTTGCGTAAACTTCTACTAAGTGGCTCATCTTAATTTAAATTGAGTTTTATCTTTCCCGTTGTGGTTGTAGCTGTATGTTTTTTGTGTCATGCAGTGAGGAAGAAAGGCTATATCAAAAAGACCCTGATGATCCCCCCTGCCTTCAAGAACGTGCAAGTCTTCAAATGAGTTTGAATAAGGAATAACTTTATGAACAAAAGGATTGTCGTTAATAAGGTCGTAAAATTCTGGCTGGGTGACAAAGAATATCTTCTTGTCTGGATAGAGATTATGAAGGTTCTCCATAAGCGAGTTAGCCATTAAGACATCACCTGCCGATCTAGGAAGAACTACGGCAATCCTGTCTTTGAGTGGGACATCTTTTAAGAAATCCTCTACTGAGATACTGGGCTTCTCGTCCTCCTTTTCCTCTTCCTTCTTCGTTCTTATTTTAACTGACTTGATATGGCCTTTTAATTTGTCTACAGTATTCTGTACTGAAAATTTTTCTTCAACATATCGCTTGCCCGTTTCTATAAGTTTAGATTTAGACTCTCCGTCCATTTCATAAACCTGTTGTAGCCTCTCACAAATACTATCTGGACATGTTGTAGCTTTGATAAATTGAGTGCTTGGTTCCCTATATTCATTCCAAGCTAGAGGTAGTCCACCTTGATGCTCATACGCAGAATCAGTTCCACAAGAGTAGTCTGTAACCAGAGTAATTAGTCCAGCAGCTTTAGCCTCTTGAATTGGTAGCTCCTGACCTCCACTCGTGAATGGATGACAGTAAACATCCATCATGTTGTATAGCTCGTTTAGCTCCTTCTCTCCTACTCCCTTTCCGCTATTCTTGGTTTTTAAAGATTTCTTAGAACCGCACGAAGGGCAATCTTTATCTTCTCCAGAATATGGTCTAACAAAGTAATCATCGCACTTGTGACATACATAAGTTGCCAATACGCTTCCGTCTTCAAGATCTTTTTCTTTTAGGTATCTTGGAATATCCCATCCATGATCTTTTTCTCCCCAGTCCGTATGCAGGAGGAGCTTCGCAGAGACTTTTGGGTTTTTTTCTTTAAATTTTTTAAATCCTTCCAATAGATTCGGGACAGACTTTCTTAGTTGGTTTTTAAATACAAACCCAATTACGAAATCATCTTGAAGACCGTGGAGTTTTCGCAACTCTTCTCTGTTATCCAGAGGCTTAAAGTGACTGTAGTCTACAGCTCCGTGAACAGTCTCCACTGTCTCATGACCAAGCTCCTTCATTGCCTTTTCAGCGAAGCTAGCCCAAACCAACATTTTGTCACATTTTGGTTCCATTTTGATAGCTTGATCTAAAATAGGTAAGCTATCTAAAGTTGTCCAAATAATTTTTTTTGTTGTGTTCCACCAAGGTTTATTTTCATATTCCCTGAAAGCCCAGACATCTTCGATTCCCAAAAATACATCTGGTTTTACTTTTTCTACGATCTCATCAATTACATAAAAACCATATTGCGCGGCTCTTTTTCTAGATGGTTCTTTTTCTATAGCACTAAGGATCTTAGGATTAGAAGGGTAAGTGCCGTAGGACTCCCAAGGTGTGCTTATGTCCCTACCATAAGGAACTCCGTTGGCAGCTTCTATGACTTCAATATCTGGATCATTATAAAGAGCGAGAAGAATATTTTTCATATTCTTCCCGAAACCCGTTACCATACGGGAATAATTAGACTGGACTAAGACTTTGATTTTAGAATGGGACATCATCATCATCGTCCTCAACTACGGACGCTTTAGGTGTGGATTTTTGGTAAGTTTTTTGTGGCTGGTCCTGCTTATAGGCTTCTGATTTAGCGGTTAAACTATCTTTGATGTAGCCTTCAAGCAAAACAGCTAGGCATTCTGCCTCTCCAGCTTCGATTGGGAGCTTAAAGAATTGAGAAGAATTTTTTGTAATCGTCAGACCCCAAGCTGGTGATTTAAAGGTTTCTTGGCCATCTTTGTTTTTGATGATACGGTTTTTATCCCAAGGGGTGAATTTAATGATTGTTGTTTTTTCTTCTGTTTTATGAAAACCCACGAATGGAATCCTAGTTTTCATTGAGGACAGGAACTCTCCAGCTTCAATGTCTGTGAGTTTAATTGTAGTGGATTTATCTGGATTCTTGGCATTCTCCTTAAAAGAACCCGTTTTACGATCATTATTCCAGCTGTGCTGAAGAATCATAGAAACAAAAAGAACTGGATTGCCATTTCTGTCTTTAGTGGAGTCAAAAGTGAATGCTGACCCAGTATTTTTAGCATTAGGCTTATAAAGTGTAAATTTCATAGAAAAAGTGTATTCTTATTTAGATAATCTATTGTAGCATGGCATTTACCAAAATTCAACCACAACAATTACAATTACCTACTTTTACGAGTCCTAGTGGTGATTTTTCATTTACTGACCTTTCAACTGGGATTCAGATTAACCTAGACAGGGAGATTGGTGGGGCGGTGAACTTCACTCATGGTGCTACAGTTAAGACTAGACCTATTATAACTACAGCATCTACTAATTCCATCGCCGATGATTGTTTTATTTTAGGGGGGTCAGATAACGAGGTCACGGGGATAAATAATGTCATTATTAATGGTTCTTCTAACACTAATGTATCTGGGAACTTTAATACCCTCTTAAACGGGACTCAGGTGAATTTTGGAGCTTCTGGACAACAAAATACAATTTTAGCGGGAAAATTAGCGATTTTCGCTGACCAGACCACTGGAGCTGTTATATTAGCAGACCATGAAGGAACTGCCACCAATAGCACTAACCACTCTCTATTAGTTTCTTTCGCAAGTGGAACGACTTTCCAAGAAGGTGATGTTGAGTTCAATTCCCATCTAAAAGTCGATTCAAGTCACTCTGGAATATTTAGTGGAAATTGCAATATTGGTGGAACTTGTGATATTGTCGGCGCTGCTTCCTTTGGAGATTCAGTCACGTTGAATGATAGTGGAGATGCTGTATCAGATCTTTACATTGGTTCAAGAACTGTTAAAAGTAGCGAAACTCCTGCCGCAGTTACTGATAAAGCTAATACTTTAACGAGTCAGTCTGATTTGAAAAATATACTTACGGGGACTGACGGAGGATCTATAGGAAGCAAGGATACATTTATCACTGGGCAAATTGTGACTGGAGCGAGTGAAGCTTACTTGGTATTTAGCTCACCAACTTTTACTGGTTGCATTCCCTTCAGTGGACTGTACTCAGTTATTTAATCTAGATCTATTTTGATCTTAGAGGTTTCGATGGTCTTCTTTTTATCAGAAATGTGCTTTTTGCCCACTCTCTTCTCGTAGTCGTTGAAAGCCTTTCTTTTGACTGGATCTTCTCCACCGTTAGCTTCTGCCCTTTTCGCAGATAATTCCGAGGAATAATCTAGAACATCGCCCACAGTTCCTTTCATCTTGCCAGTTTTCTCTACAAATCCATTGTGGCTCCAAGCGTCATCTTTGGTGTCAATGGCAGCATTTGGTATTGTAAAAACTCTCTTCCACTTCAATCCAAACTCGTCAACATATACATGTTCTTCGTTCATAGTTTGAACGATTTCCTTGTATTCTTCTGTTTCTGGGTGTTTAAAAATATAAATAGGCATTTAATAAATTTTTTCTAGTATTTTTTCAACTGTTTTCGCATATGTAAATTTCTCTTGAAGCTTCAGCCCTTCAGTGTTTTCGGATTTAGCAAATTGAACAGATTGATCCAGAGCCTTAGAGATGCCATCTTGGTGGAGTCGGTAATACTCTCCTTGATTGTATTTATGGCCTTGGACGAAAAACGCATTATCATAACAAGGTTGTTTTCCTACTGGATCTACAAGGATAGCATTATCTTTAGTAGCCCAATCTTTATGTGAAGAGCAATTACTCACGATAGACCACTTACCCAGAGCGGTTGCATTAAATGCGGGTAGATTCCAGCCCTCTCCATTAGATAAACCAGAAATATCAACATCAATTGAATTGATTAGGTCGTTAACTTCACTATTTGTTTTAAGTCGAGGTAGGAAGTTAATATTAGAATACTTTTGATTATTCATTGCTTGAGCAATCGCTTGATTCATTTGTTCTTGCTTTAAAAACGGGTTTCCGACTAAACAGGTTAGTTGATACCTTGGATTGTTACCAAATTTACTGCACCATAGCTGTATGAGAGCTTGGGTATTTTTTCTTCGTTCCATTTTGCCAATAAGACCGAAGTGAATCACATCATCACCAAGGTATTCTTTATCTGTCTTGTGGAAATCTGGATCAAAACCAAGAGGGACATAAGACACATTGTCACACCCTTTGTCCTTAAATGATTTAGCAGCCTCAGAACAAGAAAAGAAAACATGATTCTGAGCTTTTACAATGCTAATCTCCTCTTCTGTAGGAGAGTCAACTTCATAAAAAGTATATAAAAATTGATTATCTCCGATCTTTTTTTCTGACCCGTTAATATGCCAAACCTTTAGGGTGGGGGTAGACCTATCTAAACGACTTATTGCTTTGTCTACATTTTCATTTATGTAGTCTTGATCTTCTTTTGATAACTTGTCAAAGGCTGAGAAGTCTAAATTACCCGTTGGAAAAATATTGAGATCTATATTTTTTTTCTTTAATTCCCTAAGAAAGTTTAAAGAAACATTACCCAAGCTTAGAGAATTGAACGGAGCGTCGAAATTGAGTTTATGCATTTTTTTTAAATTGTTTTTTAAATTCTTCTAATGTTCTGTCGTGGATGTTTATGCAACCCTGAGCAGAAACGCCAATCTGTTCTCCAATGTTTTTCCAAGTTTGAAGTTTTCCTTTTTCTCCTCCAAAGTAGCGCTCTTTAAAAATAGTTTTTACTCTTTCGTCGCGATGGCTATTTATAAGTTCGAAAATTGAAAACATGCTTTCTTTAATTTCGCAGCTTTCATCTGGGTGCAAATCGTCAGACTCTTTGGAGTAATCGATTGAGTCAAATGGCAAAATGGTTTTGCCGTTTTTTCTCGCTGTTTTTTTACTCAAACAGAGATATTTTGCTTTT
>FUWD013429948.1_pt8 | contig 22138 bp, 20 predicted proteins | sample 1063281 | NCBI WGS metagenome assembly FUWD01 (sample SAMEA79048168, study PRJEB19326) | metagenome | biome: marine | reverse complement strand
AAGAATACCAGAAATTATTGCGGGTATTGATGACGATAGTTCTTTAGAAAAAACAATAGGAGAGATGCTAAAGAAAAGCAATAAGACAATTGCTACAGCAGAAAGCTTAACAGGAGGTAAAATTGCAGCTACTATGGTTGCTATTGCAGGATCTTCGGCCTACTACAAAGGAAGCGTTGTAGCGTACTCAGAAGAGACAAAAATTAATTTGTTAGGTGTTTCAGCAGAATCTATTAAAAAACATTCTGTTGTAAGTAAAGAAGTAGCTATAGAAATGGCGAGAGGAGTTAAAGAAAAATTACAGACAAATTATGCAATTGCAGTAACTGGAAATGCAGGTCCTACTAAAGATCAAAATGATAAAAGTATAGGAATTGTGTACATTGCTTTTATATCAGATGAAAAGGAGTTCGTTCAAGAATTTAACTTTGGACAACCAAGAGAAAAAGTAATTAATAGAACGGTAAGTAAATCTTTAGAAATTTTACAAAAAGAAATTCTATAAAAATTCACGAAATTGTTTTGTTCAGAATTAGAATTATATGTAGATTTGCACCTCGTTTAGAGATAACACTATAAATACTGTCGAAAAGATGTCTAGAGTTTGTGAATTAACAGGAAAAAAAGCAATGGTTGGGAACAATGTTTCTCACGCTTTAAATAGAACAAAAAGAAAGTTTGACGCTAATTTAATGACCAAGCGTTTTTTCATTCCAGAAGAAGATAAATGGATTACTTTAAAAGTATCTGCATCTGCTTTAAAAAATATTAACAAGAAAGGAGTTTCTGCAGTTATAAAAGAAGCAAGAGCTAACGGATTCTTAACTAAATAAGGGCTAGCAGCTTAAAATTATACAGAGATGGCAAAAAAAGGAAATAGAGTTCAAGTAATATTAGAATGCACAGAGCATAAAGGAACTGGGAAGCCAGGAACTTCGAGATACATTACAACAAAGAACAAAAAAAACAGTCCTGATAGAATGGAAATTAAAAAATTCAACTCTATTTTAAATAAAGTAACTGTTCACAAAGAAATTAAATAATTAAAACATCTAGAACTCCGAACAGAGCACATAGATTTAAAACATTTAGACAATGGCAAAGAAAACAGTAGCATCTTTACAGACAAGCTCAAAGAGATTATGTAAAGCTATAAAAATGGTAAAATCTCCAAAATCAGGAGCCTATACTTTCGTAGAAGCAATCATGCAACCAGAAAAAGTAGATGCTTTTTTAGCAAAAAAGTAGTATTTACTTCACAATATACTTAAACTATTTTCTATTTTTAGAAAGTAGTTTTTTTTGTGCCTTATTATTCCGTATTTTTGGGTAGGTTTTAAGCGCTATGGGTAGCTATTTCCAAAGAATCACACAGTACTCATTGTTTAAGTCTTGAGAGACACTAATAAAAAAGTGTGCGCCGTGCAGGAAACAAAATTCAGCGCGGAATCAATAGAAGTATCGAATTGATTTCAAGCAACGAATAGATGTAAACAAACAAATGCCCAGTTATAATGTTTTCAAAAAGCAGAAAATAGAAAGATGAGTTTTTTAAAAAAAATATTCTCCAAACAAAAAAAAGAAACCTTAGACAAAGGTTTAGAAAAAACAAAAACTAATTTTTTTGATAAACTATCGAAAGCGGTCGCTGGAAAATCGACAGTAGATGCAGATGTTTTAGACAATTTAGAAGAGGTTTTAGTAGCTTCCGATGTAGGAGTAAATACTACTTTGAAAATTATAAAAAGAATAGAGGAGCGTGTTGCGAAAGATAAATATTTAGGAACGGACGAATTAAATATACTCCTTAGAGAAGAAATATCAGGATTATTGTCGGAGACGAATCTTGAGAACGAAACTGAGTTTACAGTTCCTGCAGATACGAGACCATACGTAATCATGGTGGTAGGGGTAAATGGTGTTGGTAAAACAACTACAATTGGTAAGTTGGCAAGTCAATTTAAAAAACAAGGGTTAAAAGTGGTTTTAGGAGCTGCAGATACTTTTAGAGCTGCTGCAATAGATCAGTTACAAATATGGGCAGATAGGACAGATGTTCCTATTGTCCGTCAAGAAATGGGGTCAGATCCAGCCTCGGTAGCTTTTGATACCTTAACTTCAGCTGTAAAGCAAAATGCAGATGTTGTAATCATAGATACTGCAGGACGTTTGCACAATAAAGTGAATTTGATGAACGAATTGACTAAGATTAAACGTGTAATGCAAAAAGTAGTTGTAGACGCTCCGCATGAAGTTTTGTTAGTGCTAGACGGTTCTACAGGTCAGAATGCATTTGAACAAGCGAAACACTTTACATTGGCAACAGAAGTGACTTCTTTAGCGGTTACAAAGCTAGACGGCACTGCGAAGGGTGGCGTTGTCATTGGTATTTCAGATCAGTTCAAAATTCCGGTCAAATACATTGGAGTAGGAGAAGGAATAGATGATTTACAAGTTTTTAATAAGAATGAATTTGTTGCTTCTTTTTTCAGATAAATACCAACAGTAAAGATATTTATAAACTCCTTTTTAATGAGTTTTATTTTTTATACATTTCTTACAAGTTTCTATGTTCCTGAAAATAGCTGCTATTGAATATTTTAAAGTATTACTTTCGAACAAAAGTGTAACTGCTCTGCGACTTTTAATTGTAAGATATTTTCTTTTGGCATAAATAGCACCTATTGATACCGTATTACAAAAACAAATCAAATTTAAGCAGGTAACTTTTTAGACATATAAAGCAGTATCTTTATGTTTTTAGCTATTATACATGAAAAAACTTCTATATTTTACCTTTCTCATTTTATTATTTATTGGTTGTCAAAAGACTAAGTCGCAACAAGACGCAGTAGTTTTTAAAAAATACTCGGAGTCTAGTGCGATACAAAAACAACAAGATCACGAGAATAAGAGGATGCAGTTTAAATTGTTCCAATCTAAGTATTTAGATATGAATACCGTTTTCAAACCTTTTGAAAATGATTTGGAGTACTTTTTAGAGGAGCATTATACAGCATTAAAACCATTGATCTTAGAGCAGGACATTCCTACACTCCAGAAGCATATAAAGACGGGCAGGCTTTCTTACGAGAAATTGACCTTATTTTATTTATATAGAATTCAGAAATTTGAAAGTGACTCCTCAAAGTCTTTAAATAGTATTATTAGTCTGAATCCAAATGTTTTAAAAGAAGCTAGAGCACGCGATAAAAATAAAAAAGAGAATACTGAGTATGCTATATATGGAATGCCGATTTTATTGAAAGACAACATCAATACCAAAGACATGCCAACAACTGCAGGCGCAATTGCGCTGGCTGAAAACAAAAATACAGCAGACGCTTTTATTGTAGAAAAATTGCGTGAAAAAGGCGCTCTTATTTTAGGGAAAGTAAATTTAAGTGAATGGGCGTATTTCTTCTGTTCAGGATGCCCTTTAGGTTATTCTGCTATCGGAGGACAAACTCTTAATCCCTATGGAAGAGGTATTTTCGAGACTGGTGGGAGTTCTGCTGGAAGTGCGGTCACCATTGCTGCAAATTTTGCAGTAGCTGCCGTAGGAACAGAAACGTCAGGATCGATCACATCTCCAGCAAGCTTGAATTCTGTAGTGGGATTAAAACCAACAATTGGTGTTTTAGGTCGGACAGGGATTGTACCTATTTCATCTACGTTAGATACCCCAGGTCCCATGACAAAGAACATTATAGACAATGCCATTTGTATGAATGCAATGCGGGGTTTTGATCAAACTGATGCAGCTTCTAAAGAATTGGTTGTAGATTACTTTAAAAACGGATTTAAACAAAAGCTAAAAGGACGAAGGTTGGGAGTTATAAAATCGCTTTTAACAGATTCGATCTACTCAGCAACAGTAGGAAAATTAAGAAGAGCAGGAGCAGAACTGATTGAAATAACACCTCCTGAAGTTGCTTTAAATGGTTTTTTAACCTTACTAAATATTGATATGAAAAACGATTTACCAAAATATTTAGCAGCCGATGCAGACGAACAAATTGCAGTAACTTCTGTAAAAGACGTGATTGCCTTTAATTTAAAAGACAGTTTATTAAGAGCGCCCTATGGACAGCAGTTATTTGAGGGTATTGTTGAAGACACCACTACTTTAGCCAAATTAGAAATTATAAAAACGAATTTAACGAACAGCGGTAGAAAATATTTTCAAGCTTTAAAAAATGATAATTTAGAGGCTATTTTATCTATTAATAATTACCATTCTGGTTTTGCTGCAGTAGCAAATCACCCTACTTTAACTGTGCCTATGGGATATAAAAATTCTGGAGAACCCATAAGTTTAACATTTATTGGAACGCCTTTATCTGAAAGAATACTATTAGAAATAGGTTACGCTTTTGAGCAGTTAACAAAAGTTAGAAAAATGCCTAAAAACTATCAATAGAAAGAATACCAATCGTTTAAAAAGCACTATTTTTGCAATCTTAAAATAAAAATACAAAACAGACGGTCTAAAGCCCTAAGCAGCAGACCAAAAATATACATATGCGTACAAAAACCATCAAACAAAATAAGATTAACGTTGTTACTTTAGGGTGCTCTAAGAATATTTACGACAGTGAAGTTTTAATGGGACAGTTAAAAGCCAATGGTAAAAATGTTGTGCATGAAGACCCAGAAGATGATGGGAATATTGTAGTAATTAATACCTGCGGATTTATAGGGAAAGCCAAAGAAGAAAGTATTGATACTATTTTGCACTATGCAAAAAGAAAAGAAGCGGGTGAAATTGACAAAGTATTTGTTTCTGGTTGTTTAAGTGAACGTTATAAGCCAGACTTAGAAAAAGAAATTCCGAATGTAGATCAGTATTTTGGAACACATGATTTACCTAATTTATTGAAGGTTTTAGAAGCAGATTACAAGCATGAATTAATTGGAGAGCGTCTTACAACAACGCCAAAACATTATGCGTATTTAAAAATTGCAGAAGGCTGCGACAGGCCTTGTTCATTTTGTGCAATCCCTTTAATGAGAGGAAAGCATGTTTCTACTCCTATAGAAGACATAGTTACAGAAGCTACAAAATTAGCGGAAAAAGGAATTAAAGAAATCATGCTAATTGCGCAGGATTTAACGTATTACGGATTAGACATTTACAAAAAAAGAGCGCTAGCACAGTTACTCGAGGCTTTGGCAAAAGTTGACGGAATTGAATGGATTCGTATGCATTATGCTTTTCCAACGGGTTTCCCTATGGATGTTTTAGACGTCATGAAGCGCGAGCCTAAAGTGTGTAATTATTTAGACATTCCATTACAACACATAAATACCGAGTTGTTAAAGTCTATGAAGCGGGGTACAACGCATGAGAAGACAACAGCACTAATTCATAAATTTAGAGAAGCAGTGCCTAAAATGGCAATTAGAACTACTTTAATTGTCGGGTATCCTGGTGAAACAGAAGCCATGTTTCAAGAATTAAAAGATTGGGTCGAAGAAATGCGTTTTGAGCGTTTGGGAGCTTTTGAATATTCTCATGAAGAAAATACCAGAGCCTATGTGTTAGAAGACGATGTTCCTGCTGATGTAAAATTTAAAAGAGTGAATGAAATTATGGAGGTGCAATCTCAAATCTCTTGGGAATTGAATCAAGCCAAAATAGGAAAAACTTTTAGATGTCTTTTTGACAGAAAAGATGGAGAATATTTCTATGGTAGAACCGAATCGGATTCACCAGATGTAGATAACGACGTTTTAGTAGATGCAAGAGAGCATTATGTGAAAATAGGTGAGTTTATTGATATCGAAATTCAGGAAGCTGGAGATTATGATTTGCACGGAACACCGGTTAAAAAACAAGAAAGGCCTACTTCTTTAAATCAAAAGAAAAATTAATATCCAATAACATGCATAAAAAAACCGCTCTTTTGAGCGGTTTTTTTATATTTTCTTGTCAAAAAAGTTTTTAAAATAAACCATTTATCTGAGCATCTATCCTGTCAATGATATAGCCTAAATCTTCTTGATTAGAAACGAAATCTAAGTTATCTACATCAATAATTAGTAATTTTCCTTTGCTATACTCAGAAATCCATGCTTCATAACGTTCATTTAATCGACTTAAATAATCGATAGAAATTGAATTTTCGTACTCCCTTCCACGTTTGTGAATTTGGCCAACCAGTGTAGTGATGTCAGCACGCAGATAGATCAATAGGTCTGGCGGTTTTACTAAGTTTTCCATCAGATCAAATAAAGAGCTATAATTACTGTAATCTCTGTTGGTCATTAATCCCATTGCATGTAAATTTGGTGCAAAGATATGGGCATCCTCGTAAATAGTTCTGTCTTGGATAATATTATCACCAGACTTCCTTAATGCTACAATCTGCCGAAAGCGACTGTTTAAAAAATAAACCTGCAAATTGAAAGACCATCGGGCCATTTCTGTATAGAAATCGTCTAAGTAAGGATTCTCGTCTACAGATTCATAGTGAGGTTTCCATTTATAATGTTTCGCTAAAAGTTTTGTTAGCGTAGTTTTACCAGCGCCAATATTTCCTGCAATTGCAATGTGCATAGGTGAATTTGTAAGAGGTTAAAAGGGAAACATAAAGGTACATAAATTTTATAATTTGAAATATAATTAACAACTCAATTTTTTATTAATGTCGCAAATAGTTAAGTTGAAAAATATATTTTATTCTTATATCGTAGAAACATTAATTTATTCTCTTCGTAGGCAACGGTAGTTTCTCTTTTAATTTAGATGTAAATTAAAATTTTAAGTTTTTTTTAAGCCTAAACTAAAGTTAAGAACATTATTTTTGGATTAAAATAAAGAAAATTATGAAGGCAGTATTTATATTTTTATTTACAATAATCACCGCAACCACTTTTGCGCAGTCAAATTTTCAAGGTAAAGCTACCTATATGTCAAAAACGACTATGGACATGAGTAGGTTTGGAAAAATGAGCGAACAACAGAAAAAACAAAGGTTGGCTCGTTTTAAAAGTTTCCTAGAAAAAAATTATACTTTAACTTTTAATAAGACGGCATCTTCTTTTAAAGAAGATGTTAAGCTAGATGCGCCAGGAGCTTCCGGACCAAGTTGGGGAAAAAGCAATGGACAGGGTTCTATTTACAAGAACACGAAAGACAAAAAGATGATTGAGGATGTTGAGCAGTTTAGTAAGCGTTTTTTGGTTGGTGAAGACATGGAACAACCGCAATGGGAAATGGGAACAGAGACTAAAAAAATTGGTCAGTATACTTGTTACAAGGCAATACTTGTAAAAGAAGACAAAAATATAGATTGGGGAAGTATTTTTAGTAGAAATAATCAGAAGAAAGATTCTACAAATACAAAAGAAAACAAACCCGATAAAAAAATGCTAACAGTTACCGCTTGGTATACACCACAAATTCCTGTAAGTACAGGTCCAGATACCTATTATGGTTTGCCCGGATTAATATTAGAATTAAATGCAGGTAGGACGACTATGCTGTGCACTGAAGTGGCCATTAGTACAAAAGAGCTGCTAGAAATAGAAGCACCTAGCAAAGGAAAAGAGGTCTCTAGAGATGAATATAATGAAATTATAAAAGTAAAAACAGCAGAATTAAAAGAGCGTTTTCAGAGCAGAGGTAACCGCCGTGGCTCTCCGCGGTCTCCACAGTAAGATTTTTTATCTAACTCCCGGAAAAATTAAAAAGTACACTCTTATTTATTTATAAAAAATGATGAAAAAAATATTATTTATTACTGTTTTTATGACGGCTGCTTTGGCATCTGCCCAAATAGAATATAAAGGAGTTGTGAAGGATTCAATTGGTACGCCTTTAGAAATGGCAAATGTAATTGCATTAGATACCGTAGCTAAAAGGATAGCATCCTATGGTTTTACAGATTCAAAAGGAAATTTCAAATTAGAACTAAAGGCAAATACTGCTTATAATATCAAGATAAGTTATATTGGTTTTAAGGAAATTAGCGCCAAGATAAAAACAAAAACGTCAAATACTACTGCTAGTTATACGATGTTTGAAGACAATATGTTATCGGGGATAGAGATAATTTCTAAAATGCCCATCACTATAAAAGGAGACACCATAATTTACAATGCAGATTCTTTTAAAAATGGTTCTGAAAGAAAATTAGAGGATGTTCTTAAAAAATTACCAGGAGTAGAAATAAATGCTGCTGGTGAAATAGAAGTAGAGGGAAAGGTAGTTGAAAAAATACTTATAGACGGTAAAGAATTTTTTAGTGGAGACACGAAATTAGCTTCAAAAAATATACCATCTAATGCGGTGGATAAAATTCAAGTTTTAAGAAATTATTCTAATGTAAATCAACTTAGTGGTGTGCAAAATAATCAAGATAGAGTTGCTATAAATATCAAATTAAAAGAAGGTAAAAAGAATTTTTGGTTTGGAGATATAATAGCTGGTGCAGGAAACTCTGCAGATACAAACTTGTATCTTTTTCAGCCAAAATTATTTTATTATACACCAAAATACACTTTAAATGTTATTGGAGATGTAAATAACCTTGGAGACGTTGTGCTAAGCAGAAGAGATTTAAGGAGTTTTGGTGGAGGTTTTAGAAGCCAAAGTCCTTCCAATGGTACAAATATTAATATAGGAGATGCGGGTATCGGTTTTTTAAGTGCAGGGGCAAATAATGCAAATAGAATAGAAACGAAGCTGTCTGCCTTAAATATTAGTTATTCTCCGAATAAAAAATTAGACTTAAGTGGTTTTTTAATTTGGTCTAGTAATAGTAACGGGCAAAGAAATATTAGCGAAATTGACTATATAAACCCAAATACACCAGATGATATTGTTGATAATATAACAGATCAAACAAGTAATACGGGTTTATTTCGGTTAAGTACAACATATAAGAAAGATTATAATAATCAATTGTCCTACAATGTGTCTGGTCGTTTTTCTAGTGAATCTGTCAGAGAAGCAGCAGTTTCCCGTGTCTTAAGTAATATTACAGAGACTGAAAGTGCAACACCTTATACAATTAATCAAGATTTTAGTTATTTCTATACGGCCGGTGAAAAAAGCATTTTTGCACTAGAAGTAAAACATATTTTACAAGATGAAGATCCTTTTTATGTGGCTTCTTTAGAAAATGACCCAGATAATAACAATCCAGATGATATAGATTCTTTAGAAGAGTTTGAAGACGGGTTTGATGATGCAGCTGGAACTCTTGGATTAGATAGAAGCAACCAATTCTATACTTTAGAGCAAGATAGACGTGTAAAATCGAATCAGTTAGATGCAAAATTAGATTACTACTACATACTAAATGCAAAAAGTAATTTAAATTTTGTTGCAGGTACTATTTTAAGCAAACAGAATTTTGATTCTCGTTTCTTTCAAATTTTAGACAGTGGTGCAGAGTTTGATCCAAACCCAACTATTAATGGTATTAATAACCCTCAAACAACAAATGATACTGAATATAGTTTTTCAGATATATATGCGGGAGTAAGATATCGATTGAAATCTGGTATTTTCACATTTACACCTGGCTTTACAGTGCATGCTTATAATTCTAATAATACTCAATTTGGTACAGAGACTTTTAAAGATACCTTTACTAAATTTTTGCCAGAATTTGATATAATAGCTCAGTTTAAAAGAAGTGAGAGTTTAAATTTTAGCTACAAACAAGAAGTTAATTTTACAGACGTTAATCAAATTGCAAGGGGTATTGTAGCGAATAGTTATAATTCTTTTTTCTCAGGAAATCCCGGGCTTTTAAATGCTAGTTTTCATAACTTAACACTACGCTATTCTAGCTATAATTTATTTAATGCGAGTAATGTTTATGCAAGAATAAATTACAAGAAAACGTCAGATCAGGTAAATAGAAATACAATTTTTGAACCACGTTCTGTGGTGTCCAGTAGTACGAATATAAATTCACCCTTAGATAATGAGAGTCTTACTTCATTTATTGGTTTAGGTAAAACCATCAAGAAGATTAGAACAAGATTTGGTGGTAACTTCTCTTATAATAAAAGCTATCAATTTATTAATTCGGAAGAGAATACAAATGAAAGTTTAGTAAGAGGAATGAATGCAAGTGTTGGTACAAATTTCACGAAAGCACCAAATGTTACTTTGCGTTATAGAATAACTTATGTAGATCAAAGTAACAGTGCAAGACCTTCAGACATTAAGACAGTTACACACGCACCATCGATAGATTTTGATGCATATATTTGGAACTCAGTAACACTAACTTCAGATTTCACTTTTAACGAAGTAAGACAAGGTGGAAGTAAACAGAGTTCATTTAATATTTGGAATGCAAAATTAGCCTATAGAAAAGATAGAGATGCAAAATGGGAATATGAATTGGTAGGTAATAATTTATTAGCAACAGGTTCACAAGTAGATATAAGCCAGAGTATCATTGCATTTACAGTTAATGAACGTTTTATTTTACCAAGATTTGTAAGTCTTAGAGTAAGATACCAGCTATAAGTATAAAAAACATTTGTAGATAATAATGGCTCAATATATATTGAGCCATTTTTCTTTTCTTTCTTATTTTAGCTGTATGAGTTTGTTAGCATCTAAATCTTTGCGATTTGCAATATCCAAGAGCCTGGGATTACTTTTTTTATTTATAGTAGTTGGATTATTTTTAGATAGCGCGAGTATGGCCACTATTACTACTAATGCGCAGACCTATGCAAATATTAGCATGCTTATTGGTTTTTCGGTGACTTTATGCAGTATAAATAAGCGCATGAAAGAACTAATGATATTTGCAGTAATCATTGCTGTATTTGGGGAATATCTTTTTTCGATTGCCTTTGGAATGTATACGTACCGCTTAGAGAATGTTCCTCATTATATTCCGCTAGGCCATGCAATAGTGTATGTGGGTGTTTTATATTTTTCTAAAGCGAGTGCTATTCTTAAAAATAAAAGGAAGTTCGAGTATATATTTACGAGTTTTATTATTGTGTATGCTACTTTTTACCTAATATTGAAGGGAGATGTTTTTGGTTTTGTGATGACTGTAATAACACTTTTAATTCTTTACAAGCGCCCAAGGGAGCGGTTGTTTTATTTAGCGATGTATATAACAGTGGTATATTTAGAAATTATTGGGACGCATTATGGTTGCTGGTGGTGGCCAACAACTGCATGGGATATAATTCCTTTTTTACCAAGTCACAATCCTCCAAGTGGCATTAGCCTTTTCTATTTTGCATTGGATTTGGGTGCGCTATGGCTCTACAAAAAAAGACATCCGACAGCTTGGTTAAGGATGAAAGCAATTAGAAAAGTTAATGGAATTATGTCCAATACGTAAGTTTGGAAGGAAGGTATTTATCGAATTAAAAATAGCAGCACAATATGTCTATAAATGTAATTTCAGTATCTAAAAAATATACGACAGAGAAAGTATTAGATACGGTTTCTTTTTCTGCAGAGAAAGGTCAAATAATAGGTTTTTTAGGTCCAAATGGTGCTGGGAAGTCTACAATGATGAGAATTTTAACAGGGTATTTAAAGCCAGATTCAGGTGCTATTTTTGTAGATGAAATAGATGTTTTGAAAAACGCCATACAAGCACAGCGTGTTATTGGGTATTTACCAGAGCACAATCCATTATATGAAGAGATGTATGTACGAGAGTATTTACAGTTTCAAGCGGCAATTTTTAAAGTTGAAAAAAGTCAAATAGAAAACTGTATTGCAGAAGTTGGATTGACAAAGGAGGCACACAAGAAAATAAATCAACTTTCTAAGGGATATCAGCAAAGAGTTGGTTTGGCAGCAGCGATTTTACACAAACCAACAGTTTTAATTTTAGATGAGCCTACAACAGGTTTAGATCCAAATCAATTGGTAGCAATTAGGGCATTGATTAAAGCATTAGGAAAAGATAAAACAATTCTACTTTCTACACATATCATGCAAGAGGTAGAGGCCGTATGTGATCGCGTAATCATAATTAAAAAAGGAGCGATAGTGTTGGACGAAAAACTTAAAGAACTTCAAAGGATTACAGCACAGGTAATAGACGTTATTTTTAATATTCAGATTGCTGTAAATTCGTTTTCCGTGTTTGCAGATTTAAATTCAGTAATAAATACATCAGGAAACACCTGGCAATTAACCTTTGATCACTCAGAGGATATGCGATCAAAAGTATTTGATTTCGCACAGGAAAACGGACTTAAAATCCTTAGTTTGAACACACAAAGTAAAAATTTAGAGACCCTGTTTAGAGAGATTACGCAATAAACGCGCTATGCGATCATGATAGTAGATTTTAACAATCCTCAGGAGCAGTAGCGTTGGTTAAATATGTATAGGCTTCCAGCAAAGTAGGAAACACAAAGCAACTTCCAGCTTTTTTTAACTCCTCAATAGTATATTGGGTTGCAATACCAATTGGAATCATACCTGCCAATTTAGCGGCAGTAGTTCCCGTTAAGCTGTCTTCAAAAACCCAAAGATTTTTAAAGTCGTCTTCTTGAAATCCCAAAGCTTTCGCTAAGGTAATATAGGCTTCTGGAGCTGGTTTTGGTTTCACATAATCTTGAACACCAAAAACAGTTGGAAAGTCTAAGTTTAAATGATGAACGCTGTTTTTTAAAAACTGTTTTGTCGCGTTGCTTGCAATTCCAAAAGGTATTTTATTTTTGGATAAGTATGAGGTGAATTCGCGCACTCCAGGGAGTAATTTAGGAACTTTAAAATAGCAATCTAAATGCTTATCCTTTAATAAATACAGTTCTTTAGCTCGTTTCTCTTCTCCAATAACAGTACAAAAGTATTCTGCAATAATCATAGGAGATTTCCCAGCATGGCTTCTAGGAAAAGGCGCAATCTGCTGTTGAAAGAGCTCTCTGAAAGCGGACTCCCATGCAGCACCGTGACTTTCAGAACTATCAACTACTACGCCATCAAAATCAAATAAAAAGCCCTTTGGGTGCATTATACGTTTGTTTTTTCGTTGAAAACCTTAGCTAAATAAGGATTTAAAAATTTATTGGTTGGGTCTAATTTTTTTCTTAAAAGCTTAAAATCTCCCCATTTGCTGTAGATTTTGGATAATTCTGCATCTTTCGCTGCAAAACGTTTCCCCCAATGTGGTTTTCCACCGTACTTCAAGAATACTTTTTCAATGCTTTTAAATGCTTCATAGGTATCTGCTGTTGCTGCATTTCGAGAAACACACCCCATAGTAACCATATCTTCGTTGTGCGCGTAACTTAGCCAAGAAGCGTCTTTCTGGATAAAGCGCACATCCATTGGGATGTGGATAAAAGATTTGTTAGACCATTTATTAATTTCAGATTTCAGTTCTTCAAATACTTTGGGAAATTTATCCAATCCTATGGTCCATTCTGAAAGTTCTATGGTAGATCCTCTAGATTTAGTAACGGTGGCTTGGTATAAAGATCCTTTGTGTTCTTTTTTGGAGCTAAAGAAAGCTTTGAATAAAATCTTGTTTGCAATCGCAGTCATCCAAGGATATACATGTGAATATTTGTATAAAACTTTGGAGGCAGTTCTTCTGTGTTTTAAATATTTAGGACCAAGGTTTTCAGTAATTTCTGTATCTGAATCTATTTTGTCCCCTGTAATTACATAACCATTGTCTGTGTGCGGCAACCATAAAATTCTTAAGAAATCATGTTTTTTTAAGCGTTCTGAAATCTTAGGCAACCATTCAGAATCGTTCTCTGGACCTTCTTTTACATGCAAGGTGTAAATAGGCTCACATTTAAAAGTGATCTCAGAGAGTACTCCCAAAACACCTAAAGATACTCGAACGGCGTCTATAAGTGGGTCTTCTGCAGTTACTCTTTTAAGCACTCCATCTGCCAAAACAATACTACATTCTGTTACATACTCTGAAAGTAGTTTTCCACTTGTTCCATGCGTACCCGTTGCCAATGCGCCCCCTAGCGTGATGGTATTGATATCTGGTAAACACGGAATACACCAACCTTTAGATTCAATAGCCTCTAAAAGGTCTCCCAATATTACGCCTGATTGTGCTGTAATCGTAAGTGCATCGTCATCGTATGAAAGTATTTTGTTATAGGTTGTCATATCCACCAAAGTTGCCACACCAGAAGCAATATCTGCTGAAGATTGTTTGGTTCCGAAAAATTTAATTTTGTCAGACTCTTTTACAATCTCTTGTAACTCCTTTTCAGATGTAATTTTGTAAAGTGTTTTATAACTATATTTAATATTGTCATTCCAACTTTGCCAAATACCACTTTTTTCTTTTATCATTTATCTTCTTGAATTGAGTACAAAAATACCAATATTGTAATTTCTTAAGTTGCAAATTTTTCCATACGTCCTTAATTAGAATCAGTTTAAGTTAAAGTCGATTTATTTTTATTTAACCTTTTATTTAGATTTTAACCCAATAATACTATTGTTAGAATACGTGTTTTTCGGCTGCTTATGGTTTTGATAAAGCAGTTTTCATGCGGTTCTATTAAAAAGAAGAGCGCTCAAATGCAACGGACAGATCTAATTCAGCTTATATGCAATTTCCTGATTTTCTAGAGTAGATAACAACGCGCTAGTAATGTGTATTTTTGTATTTCTACTCGGTAAACTCACCTCTAGTTTTTCTTTTTCATCCCAAACTGTGAAATTTAAAGCTTGTTTTCCCGGTGTGTTCTTTAAGATAGATTCCAAGTTTAAAATAGTATCTTCTTTTACTTGATTTAATGGAAGCTGTATGGTTACTTTTTTACAGAGCTCATCCATGATATCATGCAATAGTTTCATTTCTATAAATTTTAATCGGGGTTCCCCTACAACCCCTTCTTTGTTAGTCCACCCCGGTTGAACGGTCGCTCTGATAAATAAAAACTGATTTGGAACTAAAAAATGTTGCATTCTTAAATAGTCTTCTCCAAAAATTCTGAACTCGTTACTATCGCCATAATCTTCGGCTGTAAACATCGCCCATCCTTTTCCAGCCTTAGAAACGCGGTGCTGTACATCTGTGATAATGCCTGCAAATGCCAAGTTCATATTGACAAATTTAGCAAGATCGGCTTTAAAGTATTTCAAAGAGGCATTACAGAACTTCAGTTCATTCTTAAAATCATCTAAAGGATGGGCCGAAATATAAATACCAATTACTTCTTTTTCTTGTGATAAAAGTTCCATGGTTCCCCAAGTTTCACATTCAGGAATATCGGGTTCTGGAAATTGCACAGAAGAAGCTTCACCAAACATAGATACCTGCGCAGAGTTCTCATTTTCTTGGTATTTACTTCCATATTTCATAGCGCGTTCCAAGAAAGTCAAACCTTTTTCATCCGTATAAAAATACTGTGCACGGTGTGTATCTTCGAAAGAGTCAAAGGCACCTGCTTTTACCAAGCTGTCAAAAGATTTTTTATTTGCAGCGCGTAAATCCACGCGTTTTGCCAAATCAAAAATAGAGGTATAGTTTCCATTTGCTTCTCGTTCTTTGATAATGGCTCGCACTGCTCCTGCACCAACACCTTTTACTGCGGCCATTCCAAACCTTACTGCGCCGTCATCATTGACAGAAAATTTTAAAAAGGATTCATTTAAATCTGGTCCAAAAACAGGCAATTCCATGCGCTTGCATTCTTCCATAAAAAAGGAAACAGATTTGATATCGTTCATATTATTAGAAAGTACCGAGGCCATATATTCTGCTGGATAATGTGCTTTTAAATAGGCAGTTTGATACGCAATCCAAGCATAACAGGTAGAGTGCGACTTGTTAAAAGCGTAACTTGCAAAGGCTTCCCAATCTTTCCATATTTTCTCTAACTTTTCTACATCATGCCCTTTTTTAGAAGCTTGTTCTATAAACTTAGGCTTCATTTTATCTAAGACTGCAATCTGTTTTTTACCCATTGCCTTTCTCAAAACATCGGCTTCCCCTTTTGTGAAGTCTGCTAGTTTTTGAGAGAGTAACATTACCTGCTCTTGGTATACCGTAATTCCGTAGGTTTCTGCCAAATATTCTTCCATGGCAGGCAAATCGTACTCAATATCTTCGGTTCCGTGTTTTCTATTGATAAAAGACGGAATATATTCCATAGGACCTGGTCTGTACAGGGCATTCATTGCAATTAAATCTGCAAAAACAGTGGGTTTTAAAGAACGCATGTGTTTTTGCATTCCTGGAGATTCATATTGAAAAATACCGACCGTTTCACCTCGTTGAAAGAGCTCGTATGTTTTTACATCATCTAAAGGAAAGCTGTCTGGATCCAAATCAACATCGTGTCTCGCTTTTACAATTTTAACGGTATCTTTAATTAAGGTCAATGTCTTTAGTCCCAAGAAATCCATTTTTAACAAACCTGCAGATTCTACTACAGAATTGTCAAATTGGGTTACATACATGTCCGAATCTTTTGCCAAAGCAACAGGCACATAATTGGTAATATCTCCTGGTGTGATAATAACCCCACAGGCATGAATTCCTGTATTCCGAACAGAGCCTTCCAACATGGTAGCTTTGTTGATGGTTTCTGAAACTAAATCATTTCCGAAAGACATACTTTTGAGCTCTTCAACAAGCTGTTTTTCTTCTGACCTTAAACCTGCAACTTTGCCTTTGCTTTTTGCATCGTCCCCAAAAATATTTTTTAGTTTTATTAACGGGATAAGCTTTGCAATTCGATCTGCTTCAAAAAGTGGTAAATCTAAAACCCTGGCAGTATCTCTAATTGAGATTTGGCAGCCATTGTTCCATACGTAATAATCTGTGCAACCTGATTTGCACCGTATTTGTTAATTACATACTCCATCACACGTCCACGACCTTCGTCATCGAAATCAATATCGATATCGGGCATGAAACACGTTCTGGATCAGGAAACGCTCAAAAAGTAAATCATATTTGATAGGGTCAATATTTGTAATCCATAAACAATAGGCAACTACAGAACCCGCTGCAGATCCACGACCAGGCCCCACGGCAACATCCATGTTTCGAGCTTCGCGAATAAAATCTTCTACAATCAAGAAATAACCCGGATATCCTGTTTTTTCAATTACCGATAATTCAAAGTCCAAACGTTCTTTAATAGACTCGGTAATTTCGCCGTACCTTTTTTCAGCACCTACAAAAGTCAAGTGTTTTAAAAAATTATTCTCTCCACGTTTTCCTTTGTCACTTTCATCGGCAGCATCTTTAAACTCATCTGGAATATCAAAAGCTGGCAATAAAACATCTCTGGCTAGTGTAAATATTTCAATTTTATCAACAATTTCTTGAATATTGGTGATTGCTTCAGGCAGATCTGCAAAAAGCGTTTTCATCTCTTCTGAAGATTTGAAATAGTATTCTTGGTTTGGTAACCCGTATCGATAGCCACGCCCTTTTCCAATGGGAGTTGCTTGCTTTTCACCTTCTTTTACACAGAGTAAAATATCATGTGCATTTGCATCTTTTTTTTCTAAATAAAAGGTGTTGTTTGTAGCAATAACTTTAACGTCATGTTTTTTTGAAAAGGTCAATAAGGTTTCATTTACAATTTTTTCATCTTGCTGATTGTGGCGCATCAGCTCAATATAAAAATCGTCTTTAAATTCTCCTTTCCACCAGAGTAAAGCTTCTTCTGCTTGTTTTTCTCCAAGATTTAAAATTTTACTAGGCACTTCTCCATAAAGGTTTCCTGTTAAAACAATAATATCTTCTTTGTATTTTTTGATGATTTCACGATCTATTCTTGGAACATAATAGAACCCATCTACAAAAGCGATGGAAGACATTTTCGCAAGATTGTGATATCCTTTTTTGTTTTTTGCAAGCAAAACAACTTGGTATCCATTGTCTTTTTGCGACTTGTTTTTATGATCTCCACAGACGTTAAACTCACAACCTACAATAGGTTTCATTGGAGTTTTTGCAGTCTTATTATGATTTAAAATTGCGCTCACAAAGTGAAAGGCAGCCATCATATTTGCAGTATCTGTCATGGCAACTGCCGGCATATTATCCTTGGCTGCAGCTTTTACAATTTGACCAATTTCCATGGTAGACTGTAAAACAGAATATTGTGTATGGTTGTGTAAATGTGAATATTGCACGTTTTCTAACTCTGCAAGACCATCAGAGGTAGACTTTGTGCTCTCGGTATCTTTTAATTGATCGAGGCGTTGACGAATTTTATCACTTTCTTTCTTAAGATTGATATGCTTTAAGCCAAGTACTTGAATTGGTTGTGGATGTGTTTCTGAGTACTTCTTAAAATAAGCGACATCTACATCTAATTGTTCTTTGGTAAATTCTCGAATCCGAATTAACTCTAAGAAACAACGGGTAGTTGCTTCTACATCGGCAGTTGCATTATGGGCATCTCCAAAACCAGTACCAAATAGATGCTGGTGCAATTCTGTTAACGTCGGTAATTTAAATTTTCCACCACGACCTCCAGGAATTTGACACATCAACGCTGTTTTCTCTGTACAGGTATCTAATATTGGGAGGGAAGTCATTTTATTTTCAACACCCAACCTGTGGAACTCACAGCCCATTATGTTTAAGTCGAAATTTAAATTCTGACCGACAATAAATTTTGTTTTGCTGAGCACTTCATTAAAGAGTACCAAGCCCTCTGCTAAAGAAATTCCCTGTTCTTCTGCTAGTTCAGTAGAAATCCCGTGAATTCTTTCTGCATCATACGGAATATTGTAGCCATCTGGTTTGATAAGAAAGTCGTTGTGCTCCAGGATATTTCCCATCTCATCATGCAGTTGCCACGCAATTTGAACACACCGAGGCCAGTTCTCTGTATTGGTAATTGGAGCATTCCAGCTTTTGGGTAATCCAGTGGTTTCTGTATCAAAAATTAAGTACATGAAAAAGGTTTATTTGTTGACTGATTTTTTGTTTAAACGGAGTGTAAATTTACATTTTTTTGAATAGAATTTAGAAGGAAGTTATCAACCATTGTTTATCTTTTGCAAGGCGCTGTGTTTGTTGTTGAACAGTCTGTTTTAGCTCTTTTTAAGCTTCAGAAAAAAGGGAGTAGTGCCGGTCCGGCTAAACGCTATAAAAAATATTGATAAATCTACTTTAAGTTTAAAAAGGTTTTGTATTTTTGCGCCCACTTACTACGAGATGGTAAGATTTTTAATAACCAAGGTCGAGAACCTTAAAAAATTAACAAATTATGTCAGTAAAAATTAGATTACAAAGACACGGAAAAAAAGGGAAACCATTCTATTGGATCGTTGCCGCGGATGCTCGTGCAAAAAGAGATGGTAAATACTTAGAGAAAATAGGTACTTACAATCCAAACATTAACCCTGCAGTTATCGATTTAAATATTGATAAAGCTGTAGAATGGTTGCAAAATGGTGCACAACCAACAGATACCGTAAAAAACATTTTATCTTACAAAGGTGCAATGTTAAAAAACCATTTAGTTGGTGGTATTAGAAAAGGTGCTTTAACTCAGGAGCAGGCAGATGTTAAGTTTGCAGCTTGGGTAGAGGAGAAAGAAGCTAAAATTTCTGACAAAGCAGCGGGTTTATCTCAAGCACAATCTGATGCGAAAGCAGCAGCATTTGCAGCAGAAAAGGCCGTAAACGAAGCAAGAATTGAAGCAGCTAAGCCAGTTGTTGAAGAGGTTGTTGAGGTGGCAAAAGTTGAGGAGGTAGCTGAAGAAGCTCCAGAAACAATTGATGAAGCAGCAGCAAAAGCAGCAGAATAAATTATAAAGAGCCACGAGGATGCGTAAAGAAGATTGTTTTTATTTAGGCAAAATCGTAACAAAATATAGTTTTAAAGGGGAAGTAGTTATCAAACTAGATACCGACGAGCCTGAGTTGTATACAGAAATGGAATCGGTTTATGTCGAATTTGGCAGCAACCTGGTTCCATTTTTTATTGAAAAAAGTTCATTACACAAAGGAAATCAATTGCGTGTTCAGTTCGAAGATGTATATTCCGATGAGGAAGCAGATTCAATTTTAAAATGTGGAATTTATTTGCCTTCAACCTTATTACCAAAATTATCTGGAGATAAGTTTTATTTTCATGAAGTAATTGGTTTTACCGTTGTAGACGCCAATTTCGGTGAAGTTGGTCAGATTGTGCATATCAATGACAAAGCGGCACAGCCTCTTTTTGAAATCGATAGAGACGGAACGGAAGTTTTTATTCCGATGGTGGATGAATTTATTAAAAACGTAAATAGAGAAAACAATACAATAGAAGTTGAAACTCCAAAAGGGTTGATTGACTTGTATTTATAGAGAGGTGGCCGAGTGGTCGAAGGCGCTACCTTGGAAAGGTAGTATACTGGTAACGGTATCGAGGGTTCGAATCCCTTCCTCTCTACAAAAGAAAATCTTTGACATTTGTCAAAGATTTTTTATTTTCAAAAAGAAATAAGTGGGTTTATTTTATTTTCACGAGTGTGTTAATAAACCAGCTTGTGAGGTATATATTGAATCCATTAGGCTTATAAATAATACTTGAAGCCTTTTTAAAATTAAAAATGATCCACTCAAAACCATTTGTATTTAAGGAGTTTACAGTTCATCAGGATAAAACTTCCATGAAAGTAGGAACAGATGGTGTATTGTTAGGTGCATGGTGCGCGGTTGACAACTACCCAGATACTATTTTAGACATTGGTGCAGGTACAGGAGTCCTCTCTTTAATGCTTGCACAACGTTCAGATGCAATGACTATAGATGCTGTTGAACTTGATGAAAATGCTTATGAGCAAACGGTAGAAAATTTTGAAAGTTCAGATTGGGGTGATCGCTTGTATTGTTACAATGCTTCCTTCCAGGAATTCGCAATGGAAATTAGTGCTGAGGAAGAAACCTATGATTTGATCATTTCTAATCCCCCTTTTTATACAGATACTTTTGAAACCGCGGATGCATCAAGAAATAAAGCACGCTTTACCTCATCATTATCTTTTCAAGAGCTCATTTTAGGTGTTTCAAAAATTTTATCAAAGACGGGTCATTTCGCCGTGATCATTCCGTTTAAAGAAAAAGAAAATTTTGTGAGTATTGCCCACGAAAATAACTTGTTTTTAAATAGATTTTGCAGTGTACAAGGAAATCCAAATTCAGAAATAAAAAGAATCTTATTAGAGTTTTCTTTTCAAGTTTCAGAAATAATAGAAACACACTTAGTGATAGAGATCAAGCGGCATCAATATACAGAAGCTTATAAAAATTTGACGCGCGATTTTTATATTAAAATGTAGTTTTTACTTTGTTATTGTTAGGAACGAAAAGCTCTTTTTAGGTTTTCGATGCGCTCTCCGTTCCTGACAATTGCATGTATTTATCCCCTTACATTGTTCGGATTGTATCCTAAATAAGGAGTTTTTTTCTCAGTAAATTTTATTCCATGCGCTTCTAATTCCTTTAAAATTGGTCCATATACTTCTCTAGATATTGGAATTTGAACCCCTGGAGTTTTAATTTCACCCTTAAGAATTTTTAAAGTAGCAATTCCAACTGGTAGGCCAACTGTTTTAGACATTGCTGTATAGGTTTGATTTTCTCCTAAAACAACAAAACTACTCTCTATTTGATGCTTTTCTCCATTCATTTCATATCCGAAAAGATGTTGCATTACAATCATGTCTTTATCATCTTCTCCTAAAGTCCACGATTCTTCTAGGATTTTTTGAAGCATTTGGGCAGGCGTTGCATTTTTTAGTCCAATTTTCTTTTCAGTACTAAAAAGGTCAAGTTCTTCAAGTTTTTCCCACATAACGTCATCTTGATCTATTTTCAAGTAAGAACGTAATTTTAATTCTACAGAATCTGATGGCGAGTAGGCTAAGAATAAATTTACAAAATCTCTATAACTCATGTTTTCAGATTCCTGGATTGTGTAGGAGTCATCGGTCATCCCTAATTGTATGAAAATATTCCAAGCTCTGGAAAAGCCAACCTTCCGAATTGTTCCTCTGTACATTGTAGGAATATCATCCAAACCGTACACACTTCTGTACTTTAAAGAATCTCTGTTTGCAATGGCTTCAAACTTCCCGCTTCCATTTACTTCTAAAAACTCACTTCTTCTAAATAACTTATTATATGGAATGTATTTGTAAGTACCTTCTTGGATAAACATCGCAGCACACTTGT
>FUWD013401386.1_pt3 | contig 22144 bp, 27 predicted proteins | sample 1063281 | NCBI WGS metagenome assembly FUWD01 (sample SAMEA79048168, study PRJEB19326) | metagenome | biome: marine | reverse complement strand
AATTGCGTTTAACGCATATCTCCAAGTACCTTCTGGCTGATCCAAACAAGTAGTGTCCTTAAATAGTCCTTTTACAAATCGTTTGTTCATTCCCTGTATAGGTTTTCTTGTGTGTTTAGATTCTCGAATCCTTCATCGTGTCTATTGATGTTTGGGATAAGTCTCACCCATTGATTCATAAATGATTCATACTTATCGATGTCCGGGAAGTTTGCCGCATTCCTTGCTTGAGTACAGTAATATCTCCATTTCTCATCTGCAAAAGCATAATCAATTCCGTTTCTTTTATTTTCTGTAGGAGAAGCTAAAGAAAGCAAAAGCTTTTTGTAAACATACCAAAACATTGCTTCTTTATAGCTTATATCGTCAGGAACTAATGGATAGCAATCTTCATCAGTAGGGAAAGCCATATAGCTTATGCATATTTTTCCAGTTACAAATGACGTTTTTATGTAATCATTGTCTACTATGTATGTTTCTGCGCATTTAGCATTTTCGTTTACACAATTCTCACAATGCATGCTTGCGTGAAATGTACCCGCTCCGTACTGCATTGGCTGAAGCTGATTGGAGTTGTTGAAGTATACATTTTCTAGAACTACTATTCTAGAATTTATTTCATGCAAAACAGAAGTAGTGCTGGAATACTCTAAACCTTCAGATTGAGCGGAAATTATGCTTGCTTGAAGCTCTCTAACCCTAGTTGTTAAAGTGTCTAACTCTTTAGTTGTGACTGGGGAAACTGAACTGTTTATTGCTATTTGATTTATGTAGTATAAATCTGTAGGCATTAATGTTTTGTGGTCGTTTATATTTAAAACGCATTGCTTTTGCTGAAGCTGCGGTGCAGCCCCAATATGCTCTAAGGCTTCTCCAACCCATTCAATAGCATCATCTATCCAATTGTCATCCTGCGGCTTTAAATCTCTAAATATTTTCCTTATTACCGTCTTACTTGATATTGTTTTGTATACGCTCATTAGTCAAATATGTTTTCTGTTCCTGGCTCTAGAAATCCTCCTGTTTTTAAAGTTCTTGGCGTAGGGCCTTTCCCATTGTATTTAGGCTTTGTTATCTTACTCTCGTACTTATTAATCTTTTTTTGCGCTCTTTTTCTTTTATTGAAATTACTGCTGTTTGTGTTTAAGTTGTGCTTTGATTTATTTGGATTAAACTTAGTGATAACCCTGTCTTGACCGCTACTAGTTTTTGAATCATCGCATTTTCCGTCCTTACAATCTTGCAAGCTAGTTCCTTTTTTACTCTTGGTGTTTCCGCTGCCTGAGCTCCCTGAATTGTTAGCAAAAGTTATTGAACCTACACTGGAATTACTTTTGTTATTAGTTATTTTTTTAGCTGTCGGTGTGCTTTCTACAATCTTAGCTTCTTGTCTAGAAATCTTTTTTTTGAGCCTTTTATTTTTTCTAACTATTCTATCTTCCTTCCCCATAATTTCTATTGTTTTTTAAATGTTAAATAGGCTAAATCATCCTGCTTTAAAAGATTAATTAATTTCTCCTTATTTCCCTTTACCCCTCTAGTTGCGTCAAACCTGTAAACTGATTTATTAGGCACTGAGCACTTTCCTTTTCTCCAGTAAAACTTACAGTAAAAAGAATCAGTATGATAAATATGCCACTTAATTCCTTTTCCTGTTTCTGCGTCATACAACTCTTCTCCGTCAGTTATTAACTCTTTTTTGTACTTATTACTCTCTCCCCAATCAACCCTGGGTGATCTAGGGTCTCGTTCTTTTCTTACCACGGAAACCGTAGAAAGATTATGGCCCATATTAAATTCCTTACCTTCAAGAATATACTCCATAATCATCACATTAAACTCTGAGCATATGTTTTTAAAAAGAGACTTGTCTATTGATCCTTTTTCATCAACGTAGCTATTATATATGTTAGTTAAGGTGTGCCTCACGACTCTTTTGGTGAATCAAGAAATCTTATGTTAAAATCAGAAGCTCTACCTAAAGTGCTTTTCATTTGAGAAGTATCGTTATCTCCTATATAGTAAAAATCAATAACTCCTCTATCAGTATAACTAATCAAAGGCAACAAACAGCTTCTAGTTTTTTCAGTAGACCCTTTTGGAAGATTTACATCAATTAAAGCTTTTGCTTCTGCAGTATTATATTCAGAAATAGTACTCCACTTCCATCCTGTTATTTCTTTTAGCTCTACGTCTTCTTCTTCTTTTTCTTTATTTCCTTTTCCCATAATTAAAACATTTGATAAAAGTTATTTGTATTTACTTCAATAAACTCTAAGGACTGTTTCCTGTTTGAAGCATAAAAAACATCTTCTGATTTATATCCTTTATGAATATTGTTGCCGTTGAGAGCACCTAAATGAGTAAATTTTAAGCTTTCGTTAACTGTAATAGTGTTTGAACGTCCTTCGGCTCCGTTTAATCTACTCTTTACTAATGCCGGAACTTGACCATCACCATAAGTAATTGCAATAAACCCATCAGTGTTAGTAGCGTTGGTGTAATGAGTCGCATTATTTCCGTAATTAGAATAGGCAAGATTGTAACCAGCAGTTAAATACCATGCAAACGAACATGCGCCATTAACTATATTTGAAAAACCAATTCTAAACTCAGTGTCTGTTGTGCCAGTGCTTTCAAATACATTAATAGAAAAATTGCTAGCGTCTAAATCTGCTCCTCCGTCCTCTATTTCAAAAAAGTGGTTTGTTCCATCGCATAAATATGAAGGCTTGTTACTTTCAGGTCCTTTTACAACAACTCCATCTATCACTATTGGAGGCTGTGCAGACATAGATGTTTGAATTGCATTACGAGTTCCTGTACCGTTTTGATTAAGTATTCTAACTACGTACCCATGATTCCCTGACGAAGTCCCAACAAAAGACAATAGATTAGTCTCGTCTAGAACGTACTTTCCGTCAACTAAAGCGAAAGGTATGTCTTGTTCCGCATTTCCGTTAGTTCTTCTAACTCTCAGCAAAGGACCTGTATAGCTTTCGTTTAATCTTCTAGCAACTGAAAAAGCCATTTCAGCTTCTTCGTTTAATAAAAGAAAACCATAATCTAAACGCTCGCTAGTTCCAGGAGTACTTACGCTTAAACCAACACCTTCTCCTAATCCTATTCCTAAACTCATGAGCTTATTTTAAATAATTAAATCAATTTTGTTTTTTTTCTTCTTAATTGGCTATCTCTTGTTTCCTTTTTTTTCGGTTCTACTCTTTTTTTCCTTCGCTTTAAAACATTCTAGGAGTTGGGCTCTCGAGAAAATTCGAGCTAGCCACACCTCCGTTTCTTTTCTTTGCTACTTTGTTTTTTTTACGCAAGTGTTTCGCCATCTCGTAACCATCAGCTTTAGGTGTTTTATGGTTTTTCGGAAACCCCATTTCTGGGGGAAAAATCTTCTTTCCTTTCTCGCTTCCTCCTGTCTTATTGTAGCTATCCTCTGCTTTATCTAAAACCTTAGTGGCTTTTGAGAAAAGTTTCTTTGATCGTTTATTAGATTTTCCTTTATCTATCTCTTTGTCCGCTCTTCCTATTGCTCTTGAGTTTATTTTAGAAGCTCTACCTTCCTGTCTCCGAACCTTCCTGTCTCCTCCGTTTTTCTTCTGAACAACCAAGTTATTATCGGCTCTTCTTGTCAAGCGTTTTTCTATACCTTTTTCCATTGTTATATTTTTTTAATTTTTAATTATTTTTCCTTAGACCTCATAATTGTTTGAGGGTCTTGCATTCTATCGTTTTCAGTGTCTGAAGATGTTCCGCTTAAAAGCCTTAACTCTCCTCCTAATATTCCTGAGTTTATTAATTGAGACATATCTAAAGGCATTGGAAAAGGTGTATTGTCACCTTCATAACAACCTCCACCATTACAATCTCCGAACTTAGAAACGTCTTCCGGATCCTCAAACACTCCTCTAACGTTTATATACTCAAGTCCGTCAGCGTTGTATATGTAAAGATAATCGTCTATCATATACGCTTTGTATTTTCCTTTTGTGTATTTATCGTGACGTAAATACTTTACAGTGTTGGATTCGACTATAGGAATCTTCCCGAAGCCACTAACGTCTCCAACGTATGTGATAGCCTCACTAAAGTTATATCGTATTGTTTTGGGTATCGGCTGGACTGTTCTGTACACGCAGTCCGTAGCTGGTAGCCCGCAACACTTGCTGGCGTTTACTCTTTTTATCTTTATGCAGCCTAAATCCTGCTCTACGTGCCTGCTCCTGAATCCATTTTTAGCAAAATCCCTTCTAATAAAAAGGGCCCTGTAGTGCTTGATGTTGAACTTAATTTGATCTAATGAAATATGCTCATCGTGATTGGATCGTCCTCCTCTAACAATGTTTAATAAATTGTATGCTATTTCATCTAATGTCATGACTTACTTTTTTATTTTCTCTAATGATCTACCTCCAAAATAAGCTCCTATTACTGAAATTAAAACAAGCTGCAGTAAATCTACCCAGGAAGCCTTTACTTCAAAAGAGATTACTCCTGCATCTATAAAAATCAACAAAACAGTTGCTATTACTAAGAATATAAGAGTTAATGGTCTTACGTTTTTACTTAGCCAGCTATCGCTTTTCATGTCTGAATCCCATCTTTTAGAAACCTCTCTCTCCATGTCAGCCTCATGCTTTGCTATTAACTCTTTTATTTTAAGTGCTGCTTCAAGCTTTTCTTTCTTAGAGGTAGTGAGGTTATCTATAACCCCTCCAACTCCCTTCACTAACTCTGCTGCTCCTCCGCTAAATATTTTTGTTAATATGCTCATTATTTTATGATTAATTCTAAATTACAATGTACCCAGTTCGTCCGTTTTCTTTAATGTAAGTTCTTAGGCACCTGTTTCTGTTCGAAACCTTGCCTACGTAACTAACGTGTATCCAATTCGGGTTGTCATCGTTTCCGTGCTCCCAAATCATTTGATCAAAGTCTAAATTCTCTCTAATCCACTTAAACATTTGAGCATTTGTTTTGTTGTCAAACGTGTCGTCTATGTCAATAGCTTGACCTTTACAATGTTGCGAGCTCCTTGACCCTCCAACAGAACTATTGACTTTTGGAGATCTAAAGAAACTGTTTACCTTGACTTTATCTCCAACCCACTCTCTCAAAGGTTCAAATATTTCTTCAGCTACAATCTTCATGCTTTCTAGCTGACTTTCGTCTGGAATGTTTTGTAGTCCTTTTCTTACAGCTGTGTTACTATACACCCCTTCCTTGTACGATAAATATCTACTTATTCTTTCCATGATTATCCTTTTTTGAAGTATGCGTACTCTACAACTTCCGTTCCTACTAATGATATTAATTCTATTCCTACATCCTCTTTCATGGGTATAAAACAAAACTCCCCTATATCCAATGAAGCAAATACTGAATCGTCTGCAATACGAATATCTACAACTCTGCTATTAGTCCCAATATTTTTTACATACAAGTAGTACGTCCCCGTGCTGGCCGCTTGCAAAACCGTAGCCGCACTGTGTAGAACAAAAATCCTAGACATTTCTGAAGGAACTGCAGTCGTAAGAGTGTCTGACAGCGTTAGATTCAAAGAGTCCGTTAAAGCATTGTTGCTGATTAATGTTAATTTTGCTGTTAGTGTTCCCATGTTTTTTATTTTAAGTATTATTAAGCTGCTTCAAATACCCCTACTTCTAGAGTTGGTGTTCCGGAAGCTGCGTCTACATGCAAGTTGTATGTAGCTGCCCAAGGAATAAAAGCGAATTCACCTGGAGCTAAAGTCATAAAGACATCTGTAGCATCATTATCTATAGTGTCATCGGCTTCCGTGTCCATCCCTATACTTATTACAATACTAGAATCTAAATTCTTTAAGTACACGTAAGATTTTCCGTAAGAAGCGGCTAACAAAAGATTAGACTTGGTGGCTGAAGTTGCTGTACGAAATAACCTAACATCTCCACCTACAGTTAAAACCTTAGATAAACTCATGCTTAAAGCGTCAGAAGTAAGGTTAGAGCTGTTTAGTGTTAATTTTGCTGTCAATGTTGCCATTACAATTTAATTTTATTTGTTAATTATTATCTTCTATCTAGTTTGTTTTCAATTCTGATTAGCCTGTCCTTTAAATCATCGACAGCCGCTTCAGTATTTTCTATAGATAGTTTTATATTTTTGTCTTGCATGTCAAACTCTACACGGCTTACATCTTGAGGTAGTGGTATTGGTAATTTCCTAGCTTCCTCAATATCGCTTTGGATCATGAACCACATACTTATTAGTGTGAAAATTAAAGCAGATATTCCTCCAAGAGCTTTTATGCTTAATTTAAAAGTTGTGTGTTCGTTTAGTTCTTTCATTTCTTCCTCCTGTTTCATGTTTATGTTTTTTCAAATCCAAAATTAAAAATTAACACTCTTAACCTAGGCTTTCTTTTACATAAGCAAGCGGTTTTTGTGTTTTTGCATTTACACCTTTTTAAAGGAGGGTTTACCTCAATCTCTATTACGGTTAGTTTTCCAAAACGTAATTCAGTCCTATAAATCCTTTTCTTTTTATTGCTTTTCCAGCTGTTAATCCAATTCATATTTAAGTTTTATTTTTTTACATTTCTAGTCTAAAATGCAATCTATTAATATCCAAAGTAAACTATTATACCATTACTTGCTCCTACGGTTGTGTGGGCCGTTACTGAAGTCCATCTTCCGTAAATCATTGTACCAGAAGAAAATTCGTTAGTAGTGTCAACTACAACTCCTCCGGAGCCTGAGCCCGTGGTGCCAGTTCCAAAGCTAGCGCTTCCTGATGCGTCTTCAGGAACTAATCCTGCAAGACGGCATGAACCCTGAAATTGAATTGCTATAATAATCATTCCTTCAGGAGGAGTTAAAGCTGATGAATCTGAATCTATAAAAGCAGATCCGTATTGACCTAGCTGCTGTTGACGCGCAGCGTGAGTTTCAGCTCTAATTGCGTCTAAAAGTTGTTCAATATCTGTTCTCATTTTGTTATTTTATAAATTTCGTTAGTGAGGATATTTGTTGTGGAGTAATATCTTCAGGGAGCATCTCTACAGTTAAAGGTACAATAGTAATTTCTATTTCTTCCAACATAAGTTTAGATACTTTGTCAATTTGAGCTCTACGCTCATCAATTAACCCTTTGTTTTCTTTTTCAAGTTTTTCAATTTCAAAGATCTTAGACTCATCGTTTGGATCATCTGTAAAAGCATTTACGGACATCGCTAAATCCATAAACTCTTTACTTGGCTTTCCAGCCTCTTCTAAATCTTTTAGATTATCCGTTAATAATTCAAGGTTTTTTGCAATTGCTATTGCAAACATTTTACCTTTTAAATCTTTGACAGCAAATAAGCTATTCACCATCTCTACAAACACTTGTTTAGTTTCTTTAATCTTCATTTCTATATTTTATACTGGTTGATACTTGCAAATATAATAATTTTTAGTGTTAACCAATTCTAAACATTGTTGCTGCGGTTCCACTGGTTCTAGCTATTCTGAATCTTCCTGTACCTATTGATACTGCGTCATCTGCAGCGTCTTGAGCGTGTATTACCATGTTACCTACTAAAGTCACTCCTGAACCAGCTGTTAGCGTTACGTTTTGATTTCCGTCTGTAGCCAGGTTAATAACACTAAAATCAAAAGCATCTCCATCTACTTCGAGTTTTAATGTTGATATAAAATTGCTGGCAGTGTCCGTGGCCTTGCTTCTATCTGCTGTAGGAGTGCACTGGATGATTCCTGTTGCAACATTAGCTGCTGAGACTACTGTTGTGCCATCGTCTGATGTTGCTTGCGTTCCTTGGTACTTAATTACGTCTGGGTAATTAGCGTTTCTCATGTAAACGCCTTTTGTTCCAGATATTAAATTACCGACTGTTGTAATATTTTGATCTTTGTCAACAGTAGCTGCTGTTACACCGGCTGTTTTGATAAGTACTTGACCGGCATTTCCTGAAGCTGATGTACCCCCGGCAATTATTGCTGTTCCGCCTGTACCTGAACCTGATGACGCCCCACCCTTTAAAGTTGCTGCTCCACCAGACGCTACCGCTCCTCCACCAGCTACAGTTGTAGCTACTCCGTTTGTTCCACCAGTTGCTGCTACTGGAGCTATAGTTGGAGCTGTACCGGAATGAAACGCTATATTTCCCTTAACATTAAGAGCGGCTGAATAAAAAGCAGTTGGAGTATTTTCCCCTACAAATACTTTTCCGTCTGCATTTACCGCAACCCCTTCGTCTGTTCCGTCTCCACTTAACCAGCTTTCTCCTGCAGCGTAGTTTAAGTTAAGATTAAAGGTTGATGCATTAAGGTTTTCTGCTAACGTAGCCAAACTAGCTGCTATTGAGATTCCTCCAGCACTGTTTGTTATTGTTACGTTTGTTCCTGCAGATAAAGCTGCTAAAGAAGGAACTCCAGTTGATGCATTTCCAATAAGCAATTGTCCGTTTGTAGACATTGCAGCTGTAGCTGTAATTACGTTTGTTGAAGAAGCGTAAAGCATCGCTCCTTTAACTATAGCATCTAATCCTGTACCGCCATTAACAACTTCATTTACTCCCGATACAGAACTTGAAAAGTCTAAAGCTTTTAAAAACTCTGAGTTTTCATTGTTACAATTATCTAAATCTATCCCGGATTCTATTAGGGTTAGTATTAAATTATTAGTAGTTGTAGCTACAGTCATTTTTAATTCGTCTGCAGACTTCAGTCCTTTAAAGTTTAATTGATTAGAGTTTGTAATACTAATAAATAAACTTTCTCCTCCAACTCCTGTCGTAGATAGTGACGGGAACAAACTTTGCAATAAAAACTTATACTTTGCGTAGCCTGAAGAATCTTCAACCTCTATATATTGAGTTGCTTTTGTTGCCGTTTTTGCTAATGTTGCTAAATTTAATATTGACATTTCTTTGTTTTATTATTAGTTGTTGCTTGGCTTTCTTAAAGCTGCCTCTGTACATGCAGGATCTTCCGTGCATTTATCACATTGCTCATTCATGAATCTTATGAAAGGATCTAAATAATTTGTTGTAGTTGTGTTCGTAAAGTTACTCAAAGAAGTGCACTGAGACCAGTTACGAGAGCTTGTTTCAGGATTCTGACAACCATAAGAGCAAGAGCCCGAAGCTGTCATTTTCCATATTAACCCGCTTGGCATTTTTATTACATCTCCTATAGATAATGTATTTCCTATTGCAAAATAAAGATTAGGATCGGTTACAAGAGTTCCTCCTCCTGAAGTTACTGAAGACCCCGCGTATCCTTGATCATTCAACCCTGTACGAGTTCCTCCAGTAGCCCACAACTCAACACATGTGCTTGGGCCGGAAGGTTGATGCGTCATTGCATCGCTACAATTATACATGCAATCTAATTCTTTCTTTTGAAGTAAGTAATTGACTAGAACTAATTTCCATTGGTTCATTACAGAACAGTCGTCTGCATAACCAATTCTTATCTTGTTTAGATACGTTGCTCCTTTCAAAGTTAAACACCCAAACATTTTGTTGTTTATTTTTCCTTGAGTGTCTGATGTTAATTGACAAGGATTTGGAGCTATGTTGTAAATACAAGACCCATCATCAACGGTTACGCCAGGACTGTAATTCGTGGCGTTAGGATCAGTACATCCTTGACGGTAACAAGATCCGTCATCAGTTATTGCGTCAGAACTGTAGTTAAAAGCTGCCGGGTCCGTGCATCCGCAATCATCAGACTCACTCTCTATAACAAATCTTCCGTTAACCGAACATCCATTTGAATCAGTAATAACAAAGGTGTAAACCCCTACTGAAAGTATTGAACCTGTACTGGATATTGTTTCTGCAGCTACATTGTAAACTGAATAAACTTCAACACCGTCACTGTCTGAGACTATCCAATTATAGAATTGGGAGAAATTGCTTTCGTACATTGTAGTTGAAGCTTGTCCGTCACCGTTAGTTAAGCATTCTGTTATTATTGAAGCGTTTATAATTTCAAATTTACTGTAAGACGGTTCCGAGCAATAAGCGCAGCATTGAGGACTGTTTATATTAATGTTTGGATTATATGTTCCATTGCAATCAAATAAATAGTTTAAAGCTGTTTGGTCCATGCACCCTCTGTATTCACAGCTTCCATCGTCAAAAGATGCTCCTGGATCATAGTTTGTTGACGATGGATCAGTACATCCTCCGTAAGGAGAAATACAAGAACCATCATCACAAGTAGCTATAGGGTCATAATTACTTGACGCGGAATCTGTACAACCATATTGACAATATACACAAGACCCGTTGTCTACTGTTGCTGTGGGATCGTAATTTATTGCAGTTGCGTCAGTACATCCGCAAGAAGGTAAAGTTACGTTAGTAGTTACAATTGATACACATGCTCCAGAGCCTCCTCCGTCCGTGAATTCAAATACGTAATCCCCTGGGTCAGTTATTAGATTTGAATCTAAAACAGTAGTAAATGAGCTTTCTATGTAAGGGTAGCTAGTTTCGAATAGAACGTCTCCGTCAGGATTTATCCATCTCCAAGCCACAGCAGTTCCTGAGGAGCAAGTTACGTTAGCAATCAACTCTACCCCGCATCCTTCCACTCTATCTATAACGAAAGGTTCACAAGCGCATCCTGTTTCATAAGTGCAAGCACTATCAGTAGACTCTTGTAAATCAAGAGGAACAGACGTGTTAAAATTAGTCGCATCTGTATCCGTGCAGACTTTTGCTTTAATCGCCTTTCCTAACCACCTAAAACATTTCTCTAAACCTTCATCTGATCCTGTTGAAGAATCTTCTATCTCAATCTTAATACCGTAATATCCATAACCCAACCCTGCAAAACTAGCGGTAATCCCCTCCTCTAAAGTTGATGTATCTGTCGCTAGAGCACTTCCCGCGCTATTAAAATCATAATTAGAGCTTAATGCATATATAGTGTACTTGTAGGACATTGTACTAGTCAAGTGTTCAATAAGTAAAGAGCTTATATTCTGATTAAGGGTCCAGTAGCCATCAGTTGCGGAAGGCGTTGAAGCTGATGACGAGGAAGAAGAACCACCGCTTGTTATAAACCCCATAAAGCTACCGCTGCCATCTACTACATGTCCTGTAGTATCGTTACAAAACAAACAGCAGTCTGGAACGCATTGCTCATCATAAGAAGAGGAATAATTAATAGCGTCACTATTCAAGCAACCTTCAATTGGTAACAATTCGCTAATTGAAAATGATTGAGAGTAAATACATCCATCATCATCTGTCACTGTTACTTCGTAATAGTCTCCTCCAAAAGTAGCAGGTAAACTTCCCCAAGTGAAAAAGAGCGTTCCTATTGAAAAAGTTAAAGTAGTGTCTGTATTGCTGCTGCTAGCATCAACCGGAACATTAAATGATTGGTTAGAGCTTAATTGAAATTCAGTAACCGCTCCAGGCTGACCTGAAGTAATCGCCCCTACGTAAGCCGTACCGTCAATTCCAGTTCCTGTCACTTTCATTCCTAGCGTTATGCTAACATTAGAGTTACAGGTTACTATTGAGCTTCCGTTTACAGTATCGCAAGTAGAATCTGTAATTGCGTCTCCGCTTGAGTAAGCTGAATTTCCGTTTTGAGTTATTGCTGATCCAGAGCTATGAGTAATAGATACATCATAAGAATGCTCGTTAGCCGAAAGATTAGGGTTACCTAATCCTCCTAAAAAGATAGTTATAGTTCCTGTAGCTCCTCCAAAAACTGAAGTGCTAGCAAATCCTTGCATGTTAAAATTTGAGCAGTCTACTGCGCAACAGCCTTGAGGTCCTTGCTTAGGTATCCAGGATCCATTGGTTCCGTTTATCCAATTAGTAATACTAACTCCAGAACAGTCTTCTTCAGAAGTTAAATAATAACTAGGGCTATGATCATCCATGCAAACATCTATTTCTAGAGGTGCTGAAGCTTGACAGCTTATTAAGTTTTCTGAATAAGCGTACTCTCTTATAACTCCATAAAAACCCTCAGAAGGCATCATTTCTTCATCGTCATCATCAAGCAAAGAATACTGTCCCTCCATTTCTATAAGATTAAACCACGAGCTTGGTGACTTAATATAAGCAAAACCAGTGTATGGGCTAATTCCGTCTATTCCGTATTCAGTAAAAAAGTCTTTAAAACTAAGTATTACGTGATCCAGTCTTGATACTTGAGACGCGCCAATCTGTAGAGGAGAACCGTATTCCGTGTTTCCGTTTATGTAGTCGTCAGGATTTAATCCTAATGATTCCTGAGCTTCAATTGCACAATGACCTTTAGTAGGAATTGCTCCGTTTGTAGAAGTAAATACATTATAAGTAAACAAGTCCCCCATTTTCATCAATCCTTTAGCGGTTGCCGCAGGAACTGGAAATTTAGTTTCGTTTGTATTAGACCCTGTTCCATGAGGAACGCATCTAACTACGTTTTGATATTGATTTTCGTTAGAGGAAGTAGATAAAGCGGTAACATTATAATTTGACTTATAGTCTTCGTTAGAGCAGTAGGAATGTTCCCACCCCATCCAATTGATGCTTGAAGTGTCAGCTAAAAGAGAATGACCTTGTTTACATGGGCTTGGTGGGGATACGGATATAACTTCTTGATGTCCGGAAGCGTACGATAATTGATAATTTCTAGGATTTGCGTAACATCCATTTCCAAAAATTCTTCTATCTAATCTTACTTCTGAAACAGTGTTTTCAGAATTAACGTCTGTATTAAAAGTTATTGTTGAAGTGGAAAATTCTCCAAAATTCTCCTCAAACCCAAAACCATCACCAGTAATATCCGTCACTACTATTAACATGTCTACAACCCCAAATTCAGGAGCTGAAGGTGTGTGAGCGTAAATAGTAACTGTTGAGAATTCCACCCAATCAATATCACTTATTTGTTGAGTTGTAGAATCCGGATTGCTAAAATTCATAGCGTTTACCGGGTAGTTGTAGAAAGGCTTAAACAATAAATTGCTATACCTTAAATTTCCAGAAACATTATACCCAGCTGAAGTTGCCCTTATAATATCTTCTGTATTTACGTTTAGCTCTTCTTTTAATTCTCTAGTTTTATTTTCAAGCTCTTGAGCGCTAAGACCAAAAGCTCTTTGAGCCTCTGCATCCATCCCAAGAGAAAGTTCTTGCTGTAACTCTAATGCTTTTTCTTGATCTGCAATTGAAAACCTACGATCTTCACCTGCTTCAATTTTACTTAGCAGTTCCTTTTTTGAATTTTCTTCGTCCTTGTACTTTGATTTAGTATCTGCCATAGCTTTTTATTAATTAACATTCACATCCACATGAACCGTCACACAATTCTTTTGCCTTGCTGTACTTTTCGTATATATCTAAAAGATAAGATCCGCTAGCGTATTGGTTTGTCTGGTTAATTAAGTCTACTGCTACGTTAGCAGCGTCTAAAAGTAAAAAAATCTTTTGTGCTTTTGCTAAAGAACTAGCGCATTTTGCGCAATCACATTCACAAGCTAATAATTCGTTAGTCAATTTAGCTAAACAACAATCTATGTCACAATGATTGAGCAGCGGTTTCCTTACCTGTTCTGTCCCATCTTCAATTAAGCGCACTATAAAAAGTCCATTTTTAGCCCCTAGGTTTGCTAGCGTATCTAAATTTATTCTTCCTATACTGTCTGTTCCGGTAAAGGAAAGAGTGGCTGAGTACAATACAGATTGAGCAGGGTAGCTTAGAACTTCTATGGTACCAGAAGACCCTCCTATAAAACTCCTAGCGCTTATTGCTACATAGTTACAGCTAGAAACAGCTTGCACGTTCAACATTGTTGTTTGTGTTTTAAGATTAAAAAAAAGACCTATAGAGAGATTTTCCCTATAGGTCTAAGTAAGTTGAGCTATTAGGCTAATTTACCAGTTAGAACGTATTCTATGAACAAGTCAACTCTTCCGGCCGTTAAGTCGTGAGTAGCTCCTGTTACTAAAATTACTTCTTCGGTAACTGTACTAGCGTGATATGTAGCCGCCACAAGGATTGCTGAAGCGTCATCTGTAACTGCTGCACCTGAAAGGGCAACAAATCCACATGTAGGAGATTGTTTCGCTCCTAAATTCACCATTCCGTCAGACGTATTATTTAAAGCTACTGCTGGAAAAAAGATTGCCTTATTACTACCAGCCGAACCTGTCGCCACTCCTGAAGTACCTAATCCAAAAGATACTGTTTGAGCTGCATTTTGCCCTGATAGCGCTGTATGCACAAAAGCTGTACATGACGTTATCATTGCTCCTTCTGGAATAAATACAGGAGTTGCGCATCCTGCGGATACCGCCTCGTCTATCGTCCCCATTGCCGCAAGATCAAATGTAGCTCTTGCAGTGTATTTGTTATTTAAAGGGTTATTTGCCATTTTATTTTATTTTTTGTAATTGTTAATATTATAAGTTAACTGCTAATACTATAAATTAACTGACCCAAACCCTACTGAGTTTAAGTAAGGATTTAGTATTCCTTCAAAAGCTTGCTGAATAGCTACAGTGCTATCATCCCAGGCAATATTAAGTGCAATTATATTATCTACTCCGTGAATTTGTGAAGATGAAGAACCATCTTTAGTTGCTGCAATATGATACATATCATAAGTAGTACCTGTAACTGCGGTGTTAGCCGGAGTAGTTGGTCTGTAAATTCTATTGTGATCTCCATACTGAATAGCTTTGTGGTTTTCCTCCAACTCAGCTACGTAGAAACTATCTCCGTATCCTCTGTCTGCTCCTGCAACTAAAGCTGTTGCGGCTATACCGCCAGTAGCTGCTGCAGATAAATTCTCCATTACAATTTTGAAAGTTGTTGGATGCTCTACAACGTTACCCTGTCTGTCTATTTCACCTTTTGTCCATCCTACGAAAGTTAAAAGATCCGTGTTATCCCAAGCCAATGTTTTCACAAAGTTAGGAAGTTGATTAGATTGTTTTGTAGAAACTGATCCACCTCCAGAAAGGTAAGTAGCGTCTAGCTGATCCACATACGCTTCACCAATTTCAGCTAGTGTATTTACAGCACTTGCGTTGGTTGTAACGTTATAAGACTTCATCGTAAAAGGCTCATTCCCGTTAGTCGTATCAATAAACTTTATTGTAGTCACAACGTCTGCAGCGTTAGTAGCTGCTCCTGTAATCTGAACAGTTCTGCTTTCAGCAACTTGTGCTTTATACGCTTTACCACTCCAATCGATAACGTCTTTACCGTAAATCCAAGGACTCACTAAGTCTCTAGTTCCAGTTCCCTGCACAATTCTAAACTGTGCTGAGTCAGCGGTTGTATCCCCAGGTGCCATTGCTGTTGGTCCTGAAGCGCTTAATTTTTGAATTTCAATCGCGCCTGCATCTAAAATACCTGCGGCTGTTCTAGCTACTGCAGTGTCGCTTCCAATGTACAAATGTTTTGACATTTTTTTTAATTTTTGTTATTAATAATTATTCGTTTTTACTCGCCTCCATAGACTGAGTTTGGTATCGAGGATCACTAATGCCCTCTAAAATGCTGCTTACCGTCATATCAACAACCTCTTGATGAGCGTGGTCAGGCAATTCGCAGCTGCCAGACAAATTTAATGAAATTTCTGCTGGCTTTCTTATGTACGTTATTTTTACTTTATCTATTATAAATATAGCACTAGTGTAAATATCTATATAGCTTCCTCTTATAGTCGTTAGAGGCTTAGTGTGCTTAGTTGTATTGAAGGGATCGTCTAATAATGTAAAAACATCATCATGCTGAACATACTTATTTACAGCGCTTATTGTTTCCCCTCCCTGAATATCTCTTTTTCCTCCGTAAGTACTGTCCTCGTATTGAGCATACGCACTAGTTAGTACATTCCCTAGATTGTCTCTTCCTACTAATGCTGTCTGAAGATTAGATCCACTAACAGCATTGGTTATTGACATGTCCCAGTTAAACCAAGTGTATTGATTTACTACGTCTATTATGAATATAAAGCTGCCCGGAACAGTTAGCTCTCCGTACTGTTCCCAAAAAACCTGAACTCCAGGTATATTGCTATTAAGTATATCTAACCTAACGTTTTCCGAATCTGATGGGTATGCCCACGTTCCGTTGTTTACCCATATACTTTGATCTCCAAGTAAAGGGTCGGAAGGATCAGCCATCATATTAACGCTATCAACAAACTCTGTAGAAGTTCCGTTAGAATTATTCATTACAAAGTCATGCATGCTTACCGTGAAGTAATTTATAGGCTGACTATTTTGTAAAGTCCAGTTTACGGGTTCGCAATTATTTATTTTTACATCAGATCTTTGAGATACTAAATACATGTAATCTATAGGCAGCTTAAATGTATCTATCCAATGCTTAGAGCTTAATCTATCTTTGTAAGTTGTGCTGTCTTCGTATTCTGTAACTAAAGTTCTTAAATCGTCAATTCTTTTTTGAGTTTGCTCGAAACCTTTACCCATGGCGTTGTTTCTACCATATTTAGTATTAATGAATTTAATTTGAGCCTTGTTGAGCTCTAAATCTATTTCTTCGGGTAATAGCATATCAGCTTGGAGTGAATTAATCTTATCCACTCCTTGCTGTATTGCTAAATGCATTTCAAGTACATTCATGTAATTATACTGTTAACTCTTTGAGTTTTGCTCTTAGTATGGTTAATGTAGAAGAGTTCTTCTTATCTCTAAGATATACAACTGCATTGTCCAATGTATCCCCAAGTATGTCATCAATAAAGATGATTTGGTTTCCTATTTTTCTTAATACAGATGCAGTTACCATTTCTTCTATTTCTGCTTTCATTTCTAAGTTTCTATCTGAAGCTATCTTCAAGAATTTAGCAGGATCCTTATCTTTTATCTCATAAAGCTGATTCTCTATTTGGTCTGGCGTTAACCTGTCAGGGTTACCTGGTGAAATCAACCTTAGAATTCTTACCATGTTTTTTAGGTCTGAAGAGGCTTTGATAAACATCTTGTCCGCATCTTTCCTAAGTTGAATTTTATTATTCTTAACCTTGTCGTCTCTTGTGAGATCTTGGATGTAGAATCTTTTTAAGAAATCTTTATCCATTTCCTCTTTCGTAAGAGCTACGTGTGGATGCTTTAAAGCAAACTGGTATTTAATAAAATCATCAATTTTTAGTGGTAGTCCAGCTTTATCTAAACCTATCTCTAATTCAACTCCTGTGAAACCTACAGGTATTGTTAGGTTTGCCCAAAACTCCTTAGAGTATTTTGGCCATTCCATGTGATCAGGACTAACGTCTAAGTACCCCTTCATATACTTTACTTCATCTTCCTCGGAAAATGGTTTTAAAGGCTGTCTATTTACGTAGACACTACTGAGTTTTATTACAGCCTCAGCTCTTACTGCTTTTGGTAGATGGTTTAATACATCTTTTCTTCTGATTGTTACTTTTTTTGACATTTTCAGTTCTTTTAATTGTTAGTGCTAGAATGTAAAGAATAACTCTTCTAGCGGAGATTATAATATAAGTTGAAAAAGAATGGGAGAGAAAAAATCTCCCCCACACCCTCAATCAAAACCAATATATAGACGCAAATCAATGCCTATTTAAGACGCTGTACATTCGATGTCCACAGAAGTATCAAATCTACGTAAGCAGATTCCCGCTGTTTTCAACATGTGTACAGACGCGCCATCCACATCTGAAGCTCTTGCATCGGATCCAGAGAATCCTTTAGGAACTACAGAACCAGCTACACACCATCTCATAGACTCACGACCTTTTTTGTTGATCATTTGTAGGTTGTTCTGACCGTCATAATTCGACTGATCCACAAACACCATTCTATAAGACTCTAGCGAGTATCCTGTTACTGGATGTTTTGCACGAGCTTGAGCAACTGCTCCGTGATCAAACAATGGTAACTTTACCACGTTTACAGAGTGTCCATCAATATGCTCATACGATGTAAAGTACCCTGTCATACCTAAGTTACGACCTGATCCAGTTACAAATTTACCGTTATCCACAACTTTGAATGTATTTCCAGAGAAGTGGGCTTTTAATGCTTCATCAAATTCTCTAGCTCCACCGATACCAGTGTAAAGCGTAATTTGTTTTTTAGAAGCGTCAGTCATTTGGTAGAATAAATCTCCAATGATGTTTTTCAATTTAGTTTCTGTCATTAGAGAGTAAGTGTCTTTGTTGACAATTTGCTCTAACAACCCTGGTCCTATGATTACCGGTTGACCATTCTCATCTTTCATGAAAGTTGTCCCGTTAGCATCATAAGTTTTTTGACCATACCAGTAGTACATCTCACACTCTTCTTTGAAGTCAAGCATGTGTAGGTACTCTTCGTAGTCCATCCAAAGCTTAGTAGTCGATCCACCTTTGGTAGGCAAAGAGAATTCAGCTACAAAATCTTTAGCGTTTCCAGACATGTGGTAAGATTTTCTAACAGTTGTTAGTTTGTTTCTTACTAATCCTGGAGTTTCCCAATTAGAAGCATTCCCTCTAGAGAAATCAACTCCTACAGGTGCGTACATTTGCGCGAAAAGCGCTCCTGAAGCAACATCTGATGCAGGCATCGTTGCCGTAGCTGCTGGGTTGACTAATTGAAGTGTATACTTGTGTCCAGTGCCTCCAGGTACTTGAGCTGGAGCCATCATGATACGTGCTTGCACCCCACTCTGAGATACTAATACGTAAGGAAATACAAAATGTTTATCAGGGAATTCAAGCTCGAAGGTTGCCCCTCCTAATCCTAAATTCGATGTTGATGCTGGTGTTACCGCCACTGGTCTTGTTCTCAATCTGTGCGTAGAAACGCGATACTCATATTCCAGACGTTCAATAGACTTAGTGTTTCCAACACCTTCTGTTAGGAAAGATAATGGAAATCTAGCGTCATCTTTACCTGCTAAATGAGTAATGATCGGAGACAATTCCGTAGGCTTGGATAACAAAGCATTAGATAGACTGTTTGTATCAGTCATCTGTGAGTCATTGTAAAACGTCTTTTGAACGCTTATGTTTGTTCCATTTGCTGCCATTTTTTATTATTTTTTAAAGTTATATTACAAGCTCGAGTTTCCTCGAGTAATTGTCGTTATTTTATTGTAAGATCTAAATTCTCTAAATCTACAGCTCCGCCTTTTCTTCTAGGTGATCGTCTTGTGTTTTTAGCTACTTCTTCGTTTCCACTAAGTCGCTCTCTTAAAGATTGTGCATTTTTAGTCTTGGCTTTTGTGTCTACGATTCCTTTTAAATCAAAGCCTTTGTACATTAGATAATCAATAGCTAATTTTACATCCATCTTAGCGTCTTGATGATCTACATCTCTCTGCGTTTTTCCTTGTTTGTTTATAGGTGTAGACAAGTATTCAAAAAACTTACTCTTTTCTCTATCCGGTACTTTTATTCCTGCAAATTCTTTTGATTGCTCAATAGTGTCTGCTACACCGTTCCAAAAGTCTGTAAGTTTAGCTTCGCTTGCAACTCCTTCTTGCTTTTGCTTTTCTATCATCTGAGACCTCTCTGCTATTTGATGATTAGATAATGCTTCTTTAGCGTCATTTGCCTTAGAGAACAATTTACCTGAATCTTCAAAATCATTTACCATCTCATTTATAAACTCTTTATCGTGTCCCTTTGCAGTAAAGTAATTTGAAAGAACTTGCTTTTGAGTTCTTACGTCACTTTCTTCAAGAGTCATGGATCCGTAATCATCACTAGGATCATTTGCTGCCATGAAATTTTTAGAATCCCCTCCAGCTAACACGTACTCTAAATGTTGTTTTACTAAAGGAAACGCTTCCATAACCTCATCAACTCTTTCGTCAGCCATTTGGCTAGCTATGTCTGAAGTTAATTCTGCAATTCCTTCTGGAGTGTCTTCGTAATCTGCTCCTTCAATATCATAACCCAATTTGTCCATGATTTCAGAAATAAGCGAATCATCCCTATGGTCTTCAGGATCTAAATCTCCGTCCTCATCCTCATCTTCATCTCTCCCCGGATCATCTTCGTCTTCATCTTCATCTTCATCATAATCAGCACCATCATCATCCTCCTCGTCTTCTTTAGCTGGGTCATCTAAATCATCGTCATCAGATGCTGCTGGTGCAGGTGGGTTTTCTTCAGGAATAGTTCCAACTCCTTCTCCTCCAATGACATCGTCAAAACTTATGTCATCAAGCTGTATTTTTTCATTTGGGTCCATGTATGTGCGTGTATTGATTGATTGAGTACAAAGCTATAAGATTATTTTTATCTTTTTCTCTTTTTTATTTTTTTACTAGGCGTGTTATTGTATAGCACTTTGCGGTTTGATATTCTGTTATTTAAATTTTCAAAAAAGCTTTTCTTTTCAGGCGCAGCCTCTTGTTTAACTTTTTTATTTATTATTTTTTTATTTTTTAATTTAGATGAAATGTTAGGTGTTCTTTTATCCATCTTAGGATCTATTTTTAATTTATAGCTTCTTATTTCTTCCTCAAGTTCAGCTAACTCTCTTTTGTTTTGACGGGTTTGGCCAACGTATCTGTAATATTCAGGAGTTTCATTTTGAACAGAATCCCAGTACGACTCGTCAAAACTAAACCTGCTTCCGTTAAGAGCATTCCATCCTCCAAAACCTCCTTTCTCGTCTGACTCTCCGTTAAATATTGTTGTATGATGAGGTCTGTAGACTCTTCCTTTAGAAGAGTCGCTATAGTCTGCTGGCGCATCGTTATACAAAATTTGCATATCGCCAATCTCTCTTTCAGAAGAAGGTATTTTTTCAAAAGGCAATTTTTCATTTTTAGAAAGATTTACAAAACTATAATTCCCTCCTATAGTAGGTAAATCAGTTGCCCCAGCCTCTTGGTAAGGAAAGCAGCCGTAAGGAGTGCAATATAATTCTCTTTCTGGATGTAGTCCAGGAGCAAACTCTCCATCACTGTCAGCATAATTTACACCAAGATTATAATTTCCTTTTTGAGGAAGAACGTTTTTTATGGCTTCGGGTAAGTTTTTTATAGCTTTTTTTAATTCTTTTGAATTTTTAGCAGTAAAGTAATCACTATCCAAAAACTTTCTTTTAGTCATTCCGGATGTTCCGTTTTTACCAAAAAGAACATCTGATTCGTCTGCCGCATCTAATTTTTTTGCTTCACCCGGAACGTTAGATCTTACTTTAGAGACACGCAACTCTTCAGCCAAGTTTCTTTCATCTATTTTGTATATTTTTTTCGTAAATCAGACATAGTCTTTACGCTTACTGGTTTTCTATTATCCTCCTTTGGAGGATCTGTATGTTTTACTCCTGCATGCATGTATTTTCTAAGGCCTCCCTTATCGTATCTTCTAATTCCTCCTTTTTTTAGTTTTTTCTTCTTGTTTGAATCTTCTTTAATAGGGGTTTTTTGATATTCCATTAAAGCATCCCTTGTCTCATCTCCGTAAACACCATCTAGTTTGTATTTATTTTTGGACTCAGGAAGAACAAAGCCTCTATTTTCCAACTCTCTTTGAAGAGCCAATGTGTCAAACTCCTTTTCGTCAGGATTGAAATCTCTAAGCTCTTTATCGTTGTAGTACATTCTTTGATAGCCTTCTTCGTTACCATAATCCTTATAGTAAACTCTATCATATATTTCGTAAGGATTACCTGCTAGCTTTTCTGCTTTTCCTGTAAGACCTCCTTTTTCACCAAAATCATAGGTATCCATTACACTGAAAAAATTTCCTTTTTCATCTTTATCCTTGTACATTGTTGCGTTAGCAACTCCGCTTTGCAGTCCATTTACAGATATTCCTTTACCTCCGTCAAAAAGTTTTTTATCTATAGATAATCCTGTATATAGCATATTATGCTTAAAGTTTTCATCATCTAAAGTAAAATAAGGAGTGTCTGTTTTTGCGTTGTTTGGGGTGTATTTTGATTTTGTTACGGTATTTTTTATTTGAGGTAGACCTAAAAAATGTCTCCACATATCCTCGTCATCAGTTCCGAATCCGTCTGAAACTTCTTCCTCCCTATTTTCAATTTCTATCTGTCTCTCACGGTCTTTAATCCTTTCTTTAGCTGGGTATTCATGAATATTTTTGTTTTTGTAATTAAATTCAATTTCTTCTCTTTCCTTACGTAATTCCTCTAGCTCCGTCATGCTTTTCATTCTAGATTGAT